>Ga0126335_1001594_pt1 | contig 12883 bp, 12 predicted proteins | sample OlaspJWI45metaG_FD_108409 | JGI IMG/M metagenome (GOLD analysis project Ga0126335, IMG submission 108409) | Marine gutless worms symbiont microbial communities from Oahu, Hawaii - Olavius sp. 1 OAHU.JWI-45 metaG | ecosystem: Host-associated > Annelida > Digestive system > Unclassified | place...
CCGAAAAGATCCTGGTTTATGATTTCAAAGAAAATAGGTTGCTTTGAGCGAATTGAATAATTCTATAGGTGGGTCAACTCGGTTGAGTAAAGGCGGGTCAGTTTAAATGAGCGTCAAGGTCCAGCATCCTGGTCAGGCCAAAAACAAAATCACAGTTCAAAATTCAGGCTTTGACCCCGTTCTTAAATACCCATAGGTTAAGCAACAACTCAGATCGGCAGTCCTGGTATGATGCGTCCCCGCACCCGTTCTTTGTACTCCAGATATGGGCGCCCTATTTCACGTTCAAGGCTCTCTTCCTCGATTAGAACCAGGAACAAGAGCCCTGCCCACCAGAGCGGCACGACAGCGACGCCGATGGTTGAGCGGAACATGATAGCCCAACCAAGGCTCAACATTACTTCACCAAGGTAAATGGGATTTCTGACGATGCCGTAAAATCCAGTAGTTTTAAGTTCGATGCGCTCATCCGGCGCTGTAAATGGCCTTATGGTAAGGCCGGGAAGACAGAACAACAATCCAATAGCGAAGATGCTTGCGCCTAAAACCAGGTGCCATCCACCCATCTGAAAACGGGGTTGCGTAAGAGGAGGTAAAACGAGAATAATGCGTCCCAAAACGAAGATCATGACAATTACGAACCCAAATAGTGGATACTTGCCCAATTTCTTGCTACCGACTACAACGCACGCGCCGACAAGTGCAAACATACTGACCAAAGCCCAGAAAAAGGGATCGTGAGTAAAGCTCATATACCCATCCTCTTTTATCGTAATTCAGGGTTTAGGCAATCTCAGCACACCTTAAGAGACTTCCATGTAAATATCTTAGCGTTGGTGAGGTGCCCCATGTGATTGAAAAATTTAAAGTGAAAATTCAGTGCTGTGACTTGTCGGGCTGTATTTATATCACAGCTAGGCGTTTAATATATGCCCGGCTATACCCCTGCGCGGTGAAGGACTGATATCTGGAGCGTATCCAAGGCGTGTCCACATCTGTACAGTGTAATCTGGCCGGGATGCCTTCAATAATTGATGAATTTCAGCGTATGGATTCTTCATTTCAGGAAATTCTTGTAAAGCCTGTGAAATCGGATGCATCGATAACCCATTTGAAGTGGCTGCAAGTTGCGCACGTACATAAGCGCGACCCGCATTAATTTGCGTGGTGCGATCATTTCCAGCGGTTATCATCCAGAAAAATGCGGGGGTTTTTACGAGCTTTTCATTAAAATCTTTGATCTGTCCAGTCGTCGCGGAATCATCTGGCGCTGGTGCTTTGGTTCTGTCAAATAAACCTAACGCCGTAATAAACCGTAGAAACGGGTCGTTTATTGAAATTCCGTCTCTGTATTTCGCGATTTCGTCCGGCCCGATACGCAGTACCTTATAGGTTTCCATAATTGTGCGCGGCGTGGTCAACTCGATACGCCAACCTTCTGCTGCAATAGTGCGATGTTTAGCTATTAATTCGGGCGGGTTGGAAAGAACAAAACCAACATTTACCGGATAGGTTTTAACGCTCTCTTTAATGCTGGCAAGGGCGTCAGACGCTGGATCCTTCAAGTCATAGGCCTCACGATTTGTATGGCGCTTTAAGATCTGCAAAAAAAGTGGATCCTTTTTTACGCTGCTATCTTCGATTAAGCGGATACGAGCCGTTGGCCGGTCATCTACTTTCTCGGCCTCAAACTCACCTTTTGGAAACAAATCAATTTGTGTTCGCAGGCCACGCTCTTTTGCCGCCATATCGAGTAACTCGATAAATGTTCCTTGACTCATCACAATTTGACGGGAAAACGGATCAGTTTCTGGCAAAAGCCGAGTTAAATCACAATAGAGAGTTATCTCATCAGGTTTGCCAAGATCCACCAGCCATGATTGTAAATTATGTGAATGGGGTGCGAGAATCGCATAACTTAAAATCCACTTGCGGATGTCTAAATCTTTTGATGGATGCCTCCATGCAGCGATTGCTTCTGAGGGGATCTCACTACTGCACCCACTCACTGCAGGTAATGCAGCAAACACGACTCCACCACCTAATAGTTTAATGAATGATCTACGATCCATAATGTTTTTCCCTTAATTGCCCAACTTGAAGCAATGATTGGAGTCACACCTTAAATAATAAATATCGAGTGTATGGGTCGGGGTCAAACCTTGATTATTGATTAAACGACTTGCTACTTTTGCGAACAGTGTAAAAATTTTGCTGGTCGGAGGGCATACCAGGGACTTTTAATCAATAATCAAGGTTTGACCCCTTACTTCCTGAATTTTTATGATCACCGAAGTAATGTCATCCTCGATTTTGACCCCACCGATAAATTTATCCAGGACCTCAAATATGGCATCCATGATCTGCTTTGCGTCTGAAGCGGCGTTTTGTCGAATCGCATCCAGGATGGGCGCTTTGCCTAACATCTCTCCGTTTTTGTTGCGGGACTCCCAGGTGCCGTCCGTACTGAGAAAAATGATCTGACCTTTCGATAAATCCGTTTTCTTATTTTGCTCATAGACCCATTCTGCATCTACACCCAGAACAATTCCCGATCCACCCAGTTCACTGAATGAGTCTGATTCAGGATCATACAGAATGCCGGGATCATGCCCGGCCCGTACCCATTCGACCTGTCTCTGCGCTGGTTCAAACGCCAAAAAAAACAAGGTCATGAATTGCCCTGAATCCTCAACATCTTGAACGAGATGACGATTCACATCGGCAATAATTTTGGCAATACTTCCCGGCAGCGATGTCCGCTGCCGCAACGACGATCGAACCGTAGCCATCAGCAAAGCCGAGGAAATGCCGTGTCCGGACACATCACCGATGGCCACCCCTATTTTCTGATTGCCATTGTCTCCAATAGATATAAAATCATAATAATCCCCACCGGTTTCATCACAGTAGACGCTTTTGCCGGCAATATCCAATCCATTCACTCTCAGATTATTTCTTGGAAGAAGATTCTGTTGTACCTCCTTGGCCAGATTCAAAGACTGCTGCATTTTTTCCCGCTCAACCAGGCCTTTGGTCAATTCGTTGATGGCATCGCCGGTATACCCGATTTCATCATTGGAAAACACCTGCACGCGTTTGTCAAAACGACCGTTTCTTATCCTGTGAAGCGTCCGAATAATATCCCGGAATGGGATACTCAGGTTGCGACTCACCAGGATGGTCAAAAAAATCCCGACCCCGATAAAAATCAATGCATTGATATTGATCGCCGATTGCAGCTTTTCAAACGTGTCGGTAGCTTCGAGTTGACTTTTGGGGATTCCGTTCAAAATCCGGATGATACTGATCAGGGGTATCAGGTTACAGGCAAACAGCAGGGCTATTAATCGGATACGGATTCTGATTCGCAGCGTTTTCGGAATACCAGATAGACCGCCGTCCGGAAAGAATTGCGGCGCCAGCCGCTTTTGCAACAAGTGCTCGAGCAGAAAAAAAGCAACAGTGCTTGTGATCAGGCCGATACTCAAACTATTGTACATGGCGCTATGAACCCGCAGTGTTCCAGAACCATAAACCCAATGCAGCGTGGACCAGACGATTGCCGACAGAATCCACATACTGAAATCAAGCGTGATCAATGCAAATGGCTCGTTCAGCAGCCGCTGGCGAGCTTTCATTTGAAGATCCCGAGGTATGGATGAGTGCCTAAAAAGGGCATTCAGGTAACGACGGATTGGTTTTTCATAGAATAATGTCATCACCATTACGAAAGAAAACGCAAAGGGGGTGAACAGGGCATCCGTCCAATGGACGATAGGATATTCCAAAAACTCTTTCGGAAGCGGCTCCGGGATGGTTGACATCAAAGCGTTTACCCCAAAAACTCCGATTAAGTTTGCCAAACCGTTCGCAAGCAGCATTTCGTTTTTGAGATGGAAAAGTTTAAATTTTTGCATGGATCGTTGCCCTCTGAACGGAGAATATAAAGCCATCACGGAAGGCCATACAGTTGTTGGAAAGCAGAATAGCTATCTCTTCTTGCTCAAATCCTTCCGGTGTAAATTGATATGCCATTTTCCCCGTGCTTTAATGTCAGCTTGGCTTGACTTTGGATTTCGCTTTTAATCGGGCGATCAGCGCTTTAGCTTTTTCGATGGCATCCCGCTCTGTATCGTCTGGTAATTCCAGCCAGGGCTGTGTAACTCGCATTGTTATTTTGCCACTCAGTGGTGATTCGGGTAAGGCCCCCGGGTCATATAAAGAATAATCTCTGAATTGAACTGGGTTTTCCTGGTAACAGGCCCGAACCGCCTTTCTGATGACATCCGGATTGCCCTCAAATTGCAGATCTATCAATGAAAGCTGTTTTCGGAAGCGGTCTATGAATTCTGCCGGTATGTTGTACAGGAATGGATGCGGTGAGGCGGTATTCCTGATGCGCATCTTTTCATCGACGCCATTTCGTACCAGCGCTTTCATGGCTTCCCCGGTTAAATGGCCCTCAGATTCAGGGCCCCCAATAATCAGGTAACGAATGTTGGGGTTGGCAACGACATTGCAAATTATCTTTTCAAATCCGATATTTTCAGTTTGGACCGTTCCTGAAAGGGCTGCGCCGCTTTCAACGCCGGCTCTTACAAGACTCTCAATTTCGGGGGGTATTTTATCAGCATCACTGCACAGAATTATCGCAACGGCGACCGGTGAGGCATCGTTGCCCCTGATAAATCTTCCCTCTTCGGGCGGATAATCCGGAAGGGTTTTTACTTTCAGCATTTTCTCCACCAGATTTTTTGAATGTTTTGGTATAGCGTCCAAACTCAACCGGGGCAGAACTATGAACGGAAATGATTATAATGAGAGTTGATGCGCAACAGCGGAACGCCGGGGCTGCAATGGACCACGGGAACGATTCCATTTCCAGTTCTTAAAGGTAACTGCCTATCAAAATCAACAAAGATGAGGTGGTAAATATTAACGGACAAAGTTTAAACGGTAAAAATTTTATCCTGAAGCCTGTAAAGAGAGAAATAAGCGACATTACATTCAACATGATGAAAGATAGCCAGTAAATCGTTTTTGAAATAATGCTGGTGTAGTCTATGTACGTAACCGAAGAGACGAGAACGCCGATGAAAATAAGAGATATCCCTTCGATGATCCATTCCATGGTGATTATTCTCTTATTATCGATGGATATATCGCCGAATCCTTTGACAACAGATTTTGTCGGGAATAGATGGGCTATTCCCCAAATAAGCGTCAGAATCGAACCAAGATATAGAAAAATTTGATTAACCATTGATACTGCCAACCTCGAAAGCCCTTTCTTTGATATCGACTTCTTTGAGGACATCAAAGATCATATAAGATCCATAAAAGAATACATCTACTGTACGTTCGCGCATCTCGAATATCCTTTTTGAAGATCTGACACCCTTTTTTTGCCTGGATTGAAATGACAAAGCGATCAGGGCATAATGTGCCCCAGCAGATTGCCGATGGAAACCTCTTTCTCCAGGGCATCCTTGAGCTTCAATCCGCAGCGCTCCGAACAAACCAGGAACATCAGATCTTTATCATCTTTTTTAGCATCCGATCCTTCCACCGTAACCAGGGCGTAAACGGGTTTTTCCTCAGAAACCATGGCGATCTGAATGCAGTGGCTTTGGTATTCGGAAAGATCGACACCCGGTCGCAGTTTGGCGCCAAAAGCAAACACTTCCGTATCCTCCAGGATGTGGCCGTCGCACCAGGCACATTTACTTAGCGCTTCTTGATCCGGTATGATGTTAAATTCCATGATTGCCTCGTTATCGTGTTGATGAGCGGTCAAGTGAAAGAAAATGGGACCTTACCCTGATGATTCAGGCCCAACGGGTGAAATATTCGGGTTTTTGCAGCCGCGGTTCTCCATGAATGCGACCGCATGGATAGGAAATACGCCATTGTGGGCGATTGCGCAAGGGTGAGTTTTGGAAAATAGGCCCATGGGTAATCGAACGGTGAACAGCGGATCTTTGAATTTGACAGATTATGTGGGTTAAATAAATGAGGTGTCGGGGTGTTTTTCAACATATGTCCGCTGCATGAATAATCGGCGACTTCAGCGTGCAAACTCATGCATAAGGGAGCGTAACGAAAGAACAGTATATTGTCAATATTTACAAGTAATTAGAGCATAACGAGTTATAGGTGACAGGTTTGGGCAGCCTTACAGTAGCGCTGTTCTTTCGTAACGCTCCCTAATACATTCAAACAGTGCACGCCTACGCTGCCGACTATTCATTCCGCTGTTGGTATGCGTTTGTTGTAAAAACTCTCCGACTGCTCTAATAAATATAGCTGTAATATTTTCACCAGGAGGAACGCCATCCATTTACAGATTCGCTCGCCAGCCCAGCTGGTGACCGGACGGGGTATGCGTTCGTCTGCGCGGTTCAAACACTTACTTGACAGGCTTTTCTTTGTCACATATGAAAAAGAAAGTTTAAGAGAGCGCATTCGGTATTGAATTCCGGACCGTAATTGAACATAACCAGAAAATCCGTGTACCTTATTTTCCCATTCGTTTTATCCACGAACGCCGCTAATGAAAAAATCACCCAACGCGCTCGCAACCGTCTCGATCAATTGCTCACAAATCGATCAGCCCGAATATTTCACCCGTTGGGCGCTCCTTGAGACGTCCATTGGCCGCGTTTCCCAGCATAGCTGGACTTCTCGTCCGGTTATGCGCTCTACGGTGAGTCGTCAACGGTTTGCAGTAGGCTGACTACGGCTGCACCAGGCCATGGACGCCTCAAGGGCATGAATTATCCGGGTTCGCTGATTTTCCCGGAAAATGAACTGCCAGCTCCATTATAATTAGCAGGGAGTGAAACCCGGACACCGACCATTTGAGGGACTGAACGGTGAAAATTTACTCTGCGCCCTCTGCGACTCTGCGGTGATTATATTGCTTGTAGACAGCAAATACGAGTAAGGACCCCTGAACAAATGCGGCAGCGGTATTTTTTACCATCACCTTAAGCAATGCACAACAAAAGGGAGGCATCATGAAGCTTACATCGCCCAACTTTGAAAGCAATGGGGATATCCCCGGGCAGTTCACCTGCGACGGTGAGGATATCTCCCCTGCCCTGGCCTGGTCGAATGCACCGGCGGGTACAAAAAGTTTCGTATTGATCGTCGACGATCCGGATGCGCCCGATCCGGCCAATCCACGAATGACCTGGGTTCACTGGGTATTGTACAACCTGCCGGCCGACGCCGGCGGCCTGCCCGAAAGCGTCGCGGATGCGGATCTTCCGACCGGGACGCTGCAGGGGATCAACGACTGGGGGCGAACCGGTTACGGGGGACCCTGCCCGCCGGTCGGGAAACACCGCTATTTTCACAAACTGTACGCACTGAACTCGATCCTGCCGGACCTGAACCAGCCCAAAAAAAGCAAACTCGAAAAGGCGATGGAAGGGCACATTTTAGACAAAACGGAGCTGGTGGGGCTATATGAGCGATAAATAGCCCCGGATGCTGGATAGCACGCCTGCGGCGTGAGCTCATAGGGCGCTCACGCGCTGTCCGTTGTCAGTGGTCGGTTCCGGTGAAATTCGCTTCGCTGTTACTGGCGGAAATTTCTCAGGATAAATGGTCCGTATCTATTTGTAATTTAATGCAATAAAGTTAAGTTGAGGTATTTCGTATCTATCCTCAAACAAAAATTTTGGCCACTATCGGGGCCCATGTAATTATGCAGATCTCACTAATTTTACAGACAACGCATAAAAAAATCAGCGTCCCTAAGGCTTACCCTGTTAAAACGGGAATCCGGTTGTAAACCCTATCCCGGTAAACCCATCGCCGTAGGTATAGGTGATGCCGGCGCCCTTGAACGGAATGCCCAGAATTTTAACTGAGGGTTCAACGCCCAAAACAACGCCGAGAGTCCACAGCTCACTGATTCGGGTCGTCTCCTCAAAAACGTTGAAAAATTCCAGGTCGTTTATAAAGTTTTTATGGATCCCGAAGATGCTCAAACTGTTTTGCCGCTTGAAAAGGTTGATCCCCACCGGCCTGCGGTAATTCAATCCGATTTCGAACATCGAAAATCCGTTGTCGCGTACATTGTCGGATTGGTCGTTGTCAGCTATTCGAATTGCGTTGCCGAGCTCAAATTCACCATATTTAGTGGGAAACGACGCCAGACTTAGGATTCCGTAACCCCAGATGGTACTCCAATTTCCCCCTTTGAAATCCTTGCCGACACCAGCCTGACCGTAAGGTTTCAGGATCCAGTTGTCTAACACGGCATAGGTCGGCCTGATGCCGGGCACAAAAGTGAACGATCCGACGTTGGCATCGATATCCGTAAACTGATCGAGACCAAAGGTGATGGGAAACAAAATATCAAAGCCCCACTTATTGCCTTCAGCCTCCCGCAGGGAGTAGGAGCTAAACGGCAAACGCAATATCCAGATGGTGCGGTCTTCAATCTGATAATAACCCGTTCCGATCCAGCTGGCATAGGCATAATTGATAAAACCGTCCTGGGGTTCCGGGGACTGTTGGGCACGGGCCGCCGATAACGAAAGCGTAATAATCGACAATACTGCAGATAAAAAAACGGACATAATTTTTTTCATGATCATGTTTGCTTTCCTTCGAATGACCCGGAAGCTTTTTCGATACGGGTGGTGTCTTTGGCGTCTTTCACCATGCGCACATCTATCGGACGGGTCGAATCCATGTGTACATCCTGCTGGGGAAACGCAATATTGATGCCGTGCTTTTTGAATACCCGATCGATTTCCCGGAGCAACTCGTGCATGACAATCAAACGCTTTTCCGCCCCACTGATAAAAACCCGCAGCTCAAAGTCCAGACTGCTATCACCAAAAGCTCGAAACAAGGCCGTAGGATCCGGTTTATCCAAAACGTCCGCATGGTTTTGGGCCACCGTCAGAAGCAGCTTTTCCGCCAGTTCAGTGTTCGAGCCGTAGGCGATACCCACCGGGATTACGATACGGGTGATGGGATCCGAAAGCGACCAGTTAATCAGTTGCCCGGCAATAAATTCCTTGTTGGGTACAATCAATTCATGCCGATCCCAATCGGTGACCGTTGTGGCGCGCATCTGAATGTTGGTCACTGTCCCGCTGACAGTTCCAATCGTCACCACATCGCCCACCCGGTAGGGCCGCTCAGCCACGAGGATAAGACCGGAAACAAAGTTGGCGACAATCTCCTGCAAACCGAACCCGAGACCGACACCCAGTGCGGCGATCAGCCATTGGAGTTTGGACCAGTGCAATCCTACGATTTGAAATACGACAAACACGCCGGTGCCGACGACGATAAAGCGCGCCAGGGTCACAAAAAAATTGCGCGTGCCGACATCCGGTTTGATCCTTTGTAAGAGGGTCACTTCCAGGATACCTGACAAGTTCCGCGCCGAAACCAATGTTGCGGCTGCGACAATAACGCTGATCAACAAGTCTTTGAGGGTAACCGGAATTGTTTTGATCTCATCTCCGATGCCGACGCTATAGCTCCATATTTCAATGTTTTGAAGCGTATTCAGCACGGGTAAGCCTTCGGCCCAAATCTGCCAGAGCCCGATGACAACGGCAAAAAAAAGGATGAAACGCAGCAGCGCCAGGTATTGAACTTCAATCTTGTTGTAATCGATTGCTGGAACCTGCACCGCTACGGCTTCACCGTCCATGCCGATCGCTTTGTCGGCATCGTCGATCGGTGCCCCGTGCACCTCCTGATTGCGGGTTTGCTGCTGTTCGAGCAACCGATCGTATTCCATGCGCCGTCGGCTGATTAGCATCCATCGCACAAGGATTCCTCTGGTGGTGACCAGAATCACACCCAACAAGATGGTCCGCTGAACGGGTAAATCAAGAATCAAGGCGGTGTAGTAGTAACCGGCGACCGCCATTGCTGCGAGGACGAAAGGGATGCCTGTTGCTAAGGCGTACCACATCGACCAGGTCCTTACGATAAAGCTGTCAGCCGCCTGCTTTTTTATTTTCGCCAACACAGCACCGGCAGGACGCAGCAGCCAAGCCAAGAACAGACCGACGCTGACCATCATCATCATGTATGCCAGCCGACCCAGGGAGTCCGAATACGAAATGATGGTGGACTCCTGCAACGCAACGTATATAAACGCCGATGGCACCACGATCCATGCCAACCAGGTCAAATTCCGTTGTAGCGAAGGATCGGTTCCAGGCCCCCAACCGAAATGTCGCTGCGCCAGACCGTTTTTTCGCACAAGTTGAATCAGAAAGCGGATCAGTATCAGTTCGACCGCCGCATTGATCAAGCCTTTTCCGATGGCTGTAGCGAATTCATGTGATTCGGAGACATGGATCAACTGCAAACCCACAAAGCCCATCACAATGGGGATATCGGCCGCGAGGATGAGTGTCAGAAAAAGCCCCCGCAAGGTGAGCCATATAGAGTCGTCCCTGGGGTGGTCGACATCTTTTGATAAAGCCACCAGGTGCTGGTATGTTCTTCGCCGGCCGGCCACCAACAGTGTGGCACCGAATACAACGGTAATCCACAGCGCGGCTTGCTGCCGAAAGGCGGCGTGCAGATTATTAACCATCTGGGCCCATTTTTCACGACCCATGAACCAGGCTGCGGCTTGCGGCAGATTCACCAATTCTCTTAGGCCGAAAATTTCAGAATCCTGAAGCCACAGCAGTTCTTGCTCCAAGTAGTCTTTATATTCCCTGACCTTGCTTAAAATCTGCTGATCGATAAAACCAAGCTACTGATAGATATCCAGAGAACGCTCGTATCGTTTTAAAAGCGCTTCGAGTAAATCGCGTCTGGCATAAAGAATTTGGTCGATTGCATCACTGATCAAATCCTGCTTTTCCTTGGGCAACGATTTGAGCGCGGCCATGATGCGGCGTTTTTCAGGTTCGATTTGTGCGAGCTGGTTGAATTGATTGACAACCTCCAACCGCTTCGCCTGCAGTTCATCGATATTTTCGCTTCGCAGTTTCGACCGATATTCATAATCTTCCGGTTCGGGCAGATTTTGATGCTTTTCTCGCAGCCACACACCCACTGACATCGAATATATCGTGGCATCGGTCTTTTCCACCGCGCGACTAAATTCCTCTTTCAACCTTTCCAAGCGCTGTTGTCGGCCTTTGAGTCGCTTCTCGAGCGCAAAGCCAGTTTCATTGAGGTGCTCCAATTCTTCTTTGAGCTGGAAGTTTGCATCAAACTGCTTTTCAACAGCTTCCGGCACGACACCCAGTAGTTTTTTGGCATCCCGGGCCTCTTGTTCAAGCACATCCACTGCCTCACGGAGTTTTGCCTGCTTGAGTCGCCGTAAGGTTTTCAGTTGGTCTTCGATCTGTATGATCTGACGCTTGGCCAAATTGCGTTCGGCATAACCCAGTTCGATGACGGCCGCGGAACCGGACAGCTGCAATTCTATCCGCCGGTTAAAGGCACGATTCTTACTTTGTTCCGATTCAAGCGCGGCTATTCGGCTGATTCTTATCAGATAGATATCGTCACCGGGTTTTTTGAGGCGTAATTCCCGCCGGATTTCTTCCGATCGTCTGTTGGAAGCGGATACGAGGATTCGGATCTCCTGGGGTAAAAACGCCAGATAGGTGAGCTGGTCCTGCCAGGATTTCAGATTTGTTGTCGCTTGGACCAGATCCGTTTCGGCAAGACGAATCTCTTTGTCGATGTCAGACAGGCTGAGTCTTTCCGCTTCAGCTACCGTTATTTCAGCAGAAGGCAGCGGTTGATCGAGCATCGTTTTAATCCGGGCGATTCGGTCGGGTGCCGATTGAACCCAGGCGTTAAACCGATCGGTCTCTTCACGATATTCATCGGCAAGCTGACGATAGCGAATGGCCGTTTTTAACGAATCGATGACTTGCTTTTTTTGAGACGGCGACAACTCCGGTGAACTTTCGGCAAGCGCGATGTAATTTTCAATCTCACGTTGGCCGATCAGATACAGATCAGCGGCGGCTGTCGAACTCGGATCGCCTTCCGGGTTTACTTGCTCGGCCGAAAGAGTCAAAGGAGCGGTCTCTACCAGAATCACAAGAAAAAGCAGAATTCTTCTGAGGTATGGTTTAGATCGAAAATGCATGAACTGAACAATCAATCAGCATCCCAGCGCAGTTGCGCCGGTTGATGAAATTTGACATCGGTTTAGTTAGCGGTGAACGGGTCTTTACTACTTGCAGGAAATGCCTTTGTTACGACGTTCCTGTCGGATATCCATTAACACCTTGTCTGCTTCAATGCTTGCCTGCTGTGCTGTGTCGATATCCCGGTCAGCGGAAATCAGCTGTTGGTATAGCTGCTGTTTCCGATCTGCTTGCCTGAGATCATTGGCGATGATGGCTCTCAGCCATATCGACGAGAGCTTGTGATCGGGATTGCCGGAAGCACCGCCTGCGTTCGCCAGCGCTTCCGCCCGTTTGTGTTCACAGTTAACCAAAGCCTCAAGTCCGCGGTAGTTGTCTTCACCAATGGCACGGATGAGTGCTTGATCTTGACTCTGTTGCGCGTTGGCCGCCTGTTGCGCCGCTGCTGCCTGCCGCTGCTGTTGGGCGCGTTGCTGTTGGGCGCGTTTTTCCGCTTCTTTTTGCTTTATGGCGCCCGAAATCGCACCGCCGATCGCACCGGCTCCGGCCCCGACTGCAGCGCCTTCAAGGACGTCATCCACGTCATCACCAAATACCAGCCATTATCTGAAATGCTCATTGTGACCACCTATCAATCGTTTTTTTGTCCTAACGAATAAGGATAGATTGTGTGAGCGAAGCGAACCACGATCTTATCCTGTGGTTGGACAAGCCCGATACGTGGGGTCCGGTTCTTATATAAGCAAATATCTTTTTTGACAGTGAGG
>Ga0126335_1001595_pt1 | contig 12883 bp, 7 predicted proteins | sample OlaspJWI45metaG_FD_108409 | JGI IMG/M metagenome (GOLD analysis project Ga0126335, IMG submission 108409) | Marine gutless worms symbiont microbial communities from Oahu, Hawaii - Olavius sp. 1 OAHU.JWI-45 metaG | ecosystem: Host-associated > Annelida > Digestive system > Unclassified | place...
CTTTATAGGTCATTTCGGGGACGATTTTTACAGGCCAGATGACCCAACCAACAGTGTCAAAGCACTGAAGGAAGCCAGTTGGCCACTGAGATAGGCTTCAGTCCCACCAGAACCACTCCACTCGATCTAGCAACCCCGAAGGGCTGCAAGACTGAGTTGACCTGGATGGTGGTTACATCCCAAGATAGTTTACCTGTCAGAGACGGTCACTGTGTACATGTTCATACACTCTCTTCCTCACACGATTCTTCATCTACTGTGGGGGGAGTTCTGGGCACTGTGGCAGTGCCAAAACAAGCAGGGCACCCCCTGGATTGTGTGTGTTTGTGCCTTTGTGCAATATTCCGTACTTTTTGTCAGAGCATGCGTGAGTGACCTGAGATTAAAGTATTAAAGTAATTTCAAAAGACTAGAAAATTGAATAAATATGAAAAATTCTTTGAAATTTTTGTCAGCATCGCTTTATACACTGTAACACAACAAGTCCTAATAGGGGCGTATAACAGACAGAAAATTATTCCCGGACGGCTGACATGCTTGAGCCCCTTTTCATACAGAGGCACAAGCACGCACAATCCAGGGTGTGGCCCGCTTGTTTTGGCCGTGCAACAGTGCCCAGAACTCCCCCCGCAGTAGATGAAGAATCGTGTGAGGAAGACTGAGTAAGAACATTTGTACACCTACCTCAGAAAAATGAAGGATAACAGATGAGCCACACTGTCTGTGAGTTGTACATCTACCAGCCTGCAGTCTGTGTGTGCCTGCTGGTGTGTTGTATTAGTGTCACTGAGGTCACATGGAAAGTGACAGTCGCGGCGCGGCACTTACTCATAATGTTATATCAGCCTCTCACACACAGAGTCAAGCTTTGGGCCTAGACTTAAAGCCGGCCGCAGCGCTGACTGTGGCTAGAAACCTAGCTGATGCCACAGTCACCCTAAAAGAAACAGAAAGAGGCGTTATATAATGCAATGCTGATTGGTTGTTCTGTGCTGCAGGATCGAGGTGTTCGAATACCAAGCTCCGTATCTCCCAGCACCAGTAGTTTTTTTCCTATGCCTCTGGTAAGTTCTGTTTGCAACTTCTACTCGACAGCGATATGTTTTTATATTCTGTTATTTATGTTTTAGTCAGTTGTTTTAATTGGAACCAAACAGATATGTCTTTAGGCTGCTTCAAAATTGAGTCGGTGTTAGTGATGAATCACGGAATGTTGGTGGTGGTGGCAGATTGTTCTAAAGCTTTATGAGTGCATGCAGCAAAACTGTGGTCTAGTTGGCAGTTCAACACACAGGAACTTGCAAGTCAGAATAAGTTTATAATGCATTATGCCAATAACTTGTTGATTACAAACACATTTTTTAGACAAGCCAAAACCAACCGGCAGTGGACTTGGGAGTCACCAGATGGGCTCACCCACAATATGATTGACTACATCTTGATTTCTAGTAAATGGAGAAGCAGTGTAAAGAATTCACGGGCTTACCCAAGTGCGGATATTGGCTCAGATCACCAGCTGCTGCTGATAGCCAACATCAGACTTAAGCTGAAGGCTATGAGAAAGCACACTACTGTGCAGCGTTTTGACATCAAGAAGCTGAAGTCAGACCCATTGATGGCATCTAAATATGAAACAGAAGTAAGTAGCAGACTGACGCCAGTGATTGACTCTTTTGGGTCATAGAAGGAATGTGATGTTGACTTGTTATTTGGGAATGTGGTCCAAGCGTACCATGAGACGGCAGAAGATGTACTTGGTACTGCAAAACACACAGCTACGAAAGAATGGCTGTCCACAGAAACAGGAAGTTAGTAGAAGAGCGTAGGAATCTGAAACCTAAGAGAAGAGAAAATGTAGATAACAGAAGACGATACAACTACTTGTGTAGGGTAATGAGACGTCAGAGTAAAGGACATATACTTACTTCATCTATGTGTAGAAGTAGAAAGTGCACATATGCAGAAGAAAAGCAAAGTAATATACGACACTGTCAGAAGAATAACGGGCACATGAGCTTCCTATGATTAAGGACAAAAATGGCAAGATGATAACTGATCAGGATGAGGTTAAAAGAAGATGGACTGAGTATTTTCAAGAATTGTACTATCCTAAGACTGCTACAGACCAAAGGGTACTTGATGCATTACCAGAAGGTGGTCGCAGTGAGGACATACCAGCAAATATTATGCGAGTCAAGGTAGAAGCTGACATTCGTAGATTAAAGAACAATAAAGCTCCAGGTATAGATAACATAACTGTTAAAGAGATCCAGGCAGCAGGGAATAGTGGAATTGAGCTCATGCTGAAGCTGTGTTGTAAAATATGGAGAGAAGAAAAATTCCCACAATTGTGGAAAAAAGCAATCATTGTGCCATTATACAAGAATAAAAAGGACAAATTAAGCTGTGACAATTACAGAGGAATCAGTTTGCTGTCTGACTGTGGAAAAGTAATGACCAGTATACTTTTTGAAAGATTAAAGCAAAGAACAGAGGAAATTCTCAGTGAAGCCCAAGCCATATTCAGACCAAGACGTAGTACAATTGACCAGCTCTTCACTCTGAGACGTCTAGCGGAGAAATTTTGCGAATTTAGCAGGCATTTGTATGTGTGCTATGTCAACTTCAAAAAAGCTTTTGGTAGTGTATGGCAAATCGGGCTATGGAAAGTTATAAGATTTCTTGGTTATGCAGATAAGATTGTCAGATTGCTGTAAGCACTTTATGAAGGCACCAGGAGTACAGTACGTACGTGTTTTTGGAGACTTAGTAGAGTGGTTTTTGGCAGGTGTCGGGGTCGTGCTATGTCTGTTGTCACCACTACTGTTTAACATACTGCTGGCAGTGGTGATGGCTCTGGCTCTAGAAGACAACAACTCTGGTGCACATATATCCAGAATATGTATCCCTGATCTTCGTTTTGCTGATGATATCTGCCTAATTGCGGAAAGTGACGATGACCTACAGCAGCTGGTTGACAAAGTTCATACAACCAGCAGTAGATTTGGGTTGGAAATCAGTGCAGCAAAGACAGAAGTTCAGTGCATTGGAAGGCAGAGACAATAGCAAGATTACGCTTGGGGACAACCAGCTGATTCAAAGTAAGATTTCATATACTTGGGTGGTGTCATTTTGGAAGATGCATCGTGCAGTAAAGATGTTGACAGAAGAGTAGGTCTGGCAGTGGGAATTGTAAGAAAGCTTCATAAAATTTGGAAGGCGAATGACATCAGCAAGTCAACAACAGTACTAATGCATCATACTCTGGTCCAGTCAGCTATCTTGTACAACTCTGAGACGTAGACTATACAGGAGAAACATAAACGAAAGTTGAAAGTTTCGAGGAAAGTCAGTCTGTAGTATAACCAGGAAAGGTGACACACGGAATGTAGACTACTGAACAAACTTTCTATAAAGCAGGATATCATCAGTTTATTACAGATGCACAGACTGTCATACTTCGGTCATATTTCACATATGAACACAAGTCGTCTTCCTTACATACTGCTTCAATCTTTCAAAAAGTATACTGGTCATTACTTTTCCACAGTCAGACAGCAAACTGATTCCTCTGTAATTGTCACAGCTTACTTTGTCCTTTTTTTCTTGTATAATGGCACAATGATTGCTTTTTTCCACAATTGTTGGAATTTTTCTTCTCTCCATGTTTTACAACATAGCTTCAGCATGAGCTCAATTCCAGGAATACGACCAAGAGGGAGACCTAAAAAGAGATGACTAGACAACATTCAGGAAGACTGTGTGGAAGTCGGCTTATCAGTTCCTGAGGCATATCAGCTCGCTTTCGACAGACATTGTTGGAGGAACACTATTTGCAGTATGGGCTGCCAGATATTCATTCACATTCATCGTCATCAATTTATTGGTACGGGTCTAAAATACATATACTCACAAAGTCATTAAACTTATTAAAAACTAATTCCGAGTTAAGTGAAAAGGCAGTCAGTTTTGTACTCACACTGTGTCTGGTGTCACTGCAGTGCAAATGAATGACTATTTGTATTCGGTCTACTTTTAGCAGTATTATTCGGCCAAATATGAATACACTGTTCAGTCTACTATTCGGCCCAAATAGAATATGAATAGAATATTCAGTACATCTGTAGTGTGAATGAAGTTTGTGTATGCGGGTAGGCCTGCCAAAAGTAGTAATAGGACGTGATGTACTGAAGTCTGGGCTGTGTATTCCAACAGCCTGTATATGGCGTGGGCCAGGGCAGGGCCGGCCTTAGCATTCTGGAGGCCCTATGCAAACAAGAATTTGGCGGCCCCTGATCACCACAAATCACAATCAGTGACGATTGAAAGTTAACATAGTATACACCCATAAATCATAGCCTATAGGCCTATTAACCACATCAGAAAAAAACAGAAAAATATTACGGTCAGGAATTTGGTGGCCCTATGCGGCCGCATAGGTATCATAGTGGCTAAGGCCGGCTCTGGGCCAGGGTCTGCATAAAACTGTCCTTAGTAAGTAAGCAATTAAACGTGCTATGTATTAATTTTAAACACATAGGATGTTATTGTATAAGCAGTTGATATTTCTAGCTGAAATAACATTTTAATTGTTGCCATACAACGATCTGATCGTAGTTTGTGAGCATTTGATGATTGCTCTCAAACAGAAAATAGGCACAATGGCATCATCTGTGTGTGTGGAAGAAATTATCAAATTGACAATATGGTGACGTTGTATGATGAACTGTTTCCTGGTGAAAAGAATGGGGCTGTGCAAAAGCAATGGTGATTCAACAAGGCATCAGTCAGCAAGATATAAGCTAGGTAGAATCGCTTCATATACGAGCGTATTGTGTGCCAGTTATTTGTATGCAGTTCAGTCTCTACACAGTAAATCAAGCTCTTTTTAAGTCGTGCTTGAAATTTGGTTAGTCTAAAATTCAGCAGTTGTACATAATATTAGTTACATTTTAAAATGTGTATGATATGATGCATTAGCCGCTGATCATTGCTGTAGCGCCTATGCACATGCAGGAACATAATATGTCAGTTGTGTATGCATGTAAAGCAGCAGCGCTGATAGTGATAGTGATGGATGGTAGTATCAAGGAGAATAGACTGGACCGCACATCGGCGGGCAGCAACAGTAGGTGCTCATTGCATCAGTGTAAGCCTACGTGATAGTGTGCGATCTACGTGATGGACCGTTTGTGTGACGTATTGCGTCAGCTCATGCTGTGCTGCTAGTTCGGGCGGCGTTGTGCCACCAGGCCTTTAGGCCACAACGACGAAACCGTTTGTTTCTCACGACATAGACTAGGCGACTTGCACATTGTGGTGGGCACTGTGAGCAGTTAATAAGTCAATATTTCAGGCCATGTGTGATGCTGATTTAATGTCATTGTTGTTAATATATAGGGCAAGTGAGTAAACAAATGATTATTTTTCCTAGATCAACTTTTACCAAGCCAATTTTATCTACTTCCGGTGCGTTGTCCAAATTCACAGTATAGGAGTTCCACGACAGAACCGATCATGGTACCATGGTATAACCATGGTTGTACCATGGTTTGTTGTACTGTGGAAAAGAAACCATGTTCGACCCTTCGTGCTTTAACAATGGTTCGACTACCATGGTTATACCATGGTAAACCATAGTAAATGAACCGTGTTTGTATCATGGTTCAACTAGTGGTAAATTAACCATCGTTCAACAATAGTTTGACTACCGTGGTTCAACCAAAGTACAGCCATGGTTCACGACACCAGCACAGTATAAACCGTTGTTTATCACCGGAAGTAGTTATTATGTATGGTCGCATCGAGTCATATATTAAGTAACTTAGACACTCTATTTGGAGTCTGAAGCATGTGTATCTGGTTTTGTTTGATTCTGTCTAGTATCTGAGCTTTCGTCATCAGTTGCCTTTCGTCTATGTTGTAACGTGATGGATTGGTCCATGGTCCAGGTCTTGACGACCATTTGGCTTCCTTCATGCCATGACTGTTGATTGGTTATCTAACGTGTAAAAGCCATCCCTGAAATGACCTATAAAGTGTCAAGTGGGACGTTAATCAATCATTCAGTCAGAATTCCTTAAGTAGCAGAACTACTTCAAGGTTAATTATAAAGTTAAGCCTGTAATCACTCACACTTTTGTCATCTTGCTGTCGAGCTGTTATTATTACCCAGTCTCTGTGTCGCCGTCAAGCTTTATGGCTTTGTTAACAGCGACTCGTCCAACAAATCATTACTCGATTATGTTGCTGAAGTAATATGGGACGTGATGGTTGAGAAACAGTTACGGTAGCTGGTAGCGGCCTTGACTGGGTCACACGCGCAGCAGTCCAATGTTCAGCGCGGCGCGGCGCTGCGGCACTATTTAAAGCGACGCCCGGCCGGCCGGCGTGGAAGTCTTCGCATTGTGCTATGTGAACGTTGCGTTGCTGAGTGATGCTGGTTGCTGACGTGAGCTAATTGATAAGCGTCGTGCGGTGCGACCTGTGACGGCTAATATTGATAGCTGGCAGGAAGTTAGCGCTGTGCTGCAAGTCTGAGACTGAGCTGCAGCAGCAGGCACAATGTAGCTAACAGATATACGGAGATGTGTCTTGCGTGTCAGAGGTACACGCCACAGAACGGCACTACGCGTCAGCGTCGTCGTCGTCGTTGTCTTGTGAGTTTACTTTATGAACGAACTAACTATTCCAGGCCGTAGGCAGGAAATGAAGTTGGGGGGTGCTTTTTGTAAAAAAAAGTGGACCTTACCCCCACAAAATGAAACGAAACTGAATCAAACTTTGCTTTTTTACATTTTACTTATTTGAGGAGTTGCATACGCACCCAGCGCACCCCCCCCCCGCCTACGGGCATGTATTCAAAATATTGCTGTTGAGATTGTGAACATTTTCTTCTTTTTCTGAACTGTCATTTTATCAGTGGTTCCGCTGCTACAAGTGACCTGATTTTCCCCGGTCCAACGCAGTAAACGACTTAAGTTGTGTTGTTTCTTATGCTTCACTAGACATCATCAGAGTGACTGAATGGAGAATAAGAGAGAACGTTGTCAAAAGTTGAGAACTGCTGTGTGCTGCATGCATTGTGTAGCAAACTCGTTCATATGGTCATTGGTCATAGATAAAAAAAGGATAAAAAACTTACTACTCATATATGTATGAAAATACACAAAAATCACCCAAAACGTATTTACAATAAAAAATGGACCTGAAAGCATGCAAAAGGATAAAAAACTTACTACTCATATATGTTTTTTATCCTTTTGCATGCTTTCAGGTCCATTTTTTATTGTAAATACGTTTTGGGTGATTTTTGTGTATTTTCTTTGTTCTTGTTAGATTGGTTCTCATTGCCAGGAAACACTACCGGTAGTCTTCATGTCTAGTGAATCTCTGTTCCTGTCTGCCAGCATGGAAACACTGAGGACACCTTGATATGTGAGCTGCTGAATGCCATTGCGTTTTGTTGCAGTAAACGTTGTGTGAGCTGGTCATGCTAAATGTTGTTGCTGTTTGTGATGTTGCAGATCGGTGCCGTGTCAAGTAGTAAGGAGGTCGGCTGTTATTCATTTACTTATTGCAGTCTTATTTTTTCTAATTTTTAGGCTGCATCGAATGCATGAGATGCAGACTGTTGTTATCGATGTCTGCGGTGTCTGTCAGTCTGTCTGTCACACGGCTCAACTCGGCTTCACTGTGCAAAAGCAACTGAATGGATCAAGATGCTGTTCAGGGTGAACACCCTTGGGGGACCATTGGAGAAAATTTTGCAAATTATGGACCCACTGCATATCTCAGGAATGGCTGAAGCTACAGACTGGAAATTTTGTGTGCGTATAGAGGGATGGGGGTAAAGACAGACGGAAAACAGGTTTTATGTTTTCGGCTGAAAACGAAAATGAAATTATGATAGCAGCTTCAAACATTCAATGCATTTTGCCTTGCTGGTGACTTTGTAGAGTAGTCTCAGTAGTCTCAAATGAGGTTTCGCAAAATGACTAACTACTTACGAGCTCTATAACTATTTACAACTGGATTATATCGAGGTAAACAAACCGCATATACTCTTAACACAGAACGTTAAGCCTCTCTACACTGTCTACTTATGTCTGGCGGTAATTCTAACTGCAGAATAGCCTATCAGTGCTATGGGGTGTTACTTGGTGGCCAGAACAGTGGAAGACATTGTTTCATTGACACGACCTGTTGCAGAGCGGAGCAGGCAGTTGTTTTGTAGCGGCCGATGGCTCTCTCACATTTAGATGCAATTAGACAGATCCAGTGGTAGTGTAGAGTCAACTGATCTTTACAGGCATTTACAACCTGCGAGCTGCATTGGTGGTAAAAGTCAAAGCCAGTAATGGTGAAGGGAGTGAAGTCGAGGCGTGAACCAGTTGTACCGCGCAGTGGTATCACTTGCATGTGTCCGTGATTATGATCCATCATGGGTCCATTTGCTCTGAACTGGTCAACAGTTGCTACAATGATCAGTGTCAGTCGGCATTTACGGTCCGGTTTTCTGATCATTTTAGCTGAAAAATAAAAATAAATGAAAATGCAAAAGACAGTTTTGGTTGAAAAGGAAAATGGCTGAAATCATCAAAGTTTTGTCACTTTTTAGCAGCGAAAACGAATTTTGGTCGGTCTTTAGATAGAGGCCATAACGAACACTATGCTATATTAGTATGTCACATGGGGGTTGGGGGCGGGGTCACGTGACCTACTTTTAACTTCTTTGACTGCCTAAATATCTCAGCTACAGCTAGAGAGTCCTGCACGTGCAATGTGTGTGGTGCATTCGATGCAGCCTTTGGCAAATTACTTTGGCCTCTTGTTACAAATGCACCAGAGAGAAAATATCTTTAAACATGGTTAGCTGCTGAAATTTTTATTGTTTTAATTGTTGAAATTCTGGCGTTGTAACATAGTGATGAAGGGCATGTGAAAGTGTACAGTGTCATTGTTGTTGTTTAACCTCTGTGTAAGATTGGGGAGCCTACACAGTGGTTCTGTGTGTTGCGTAATTTTGTTATTTGCATTATTATGCATGCTTAAATGGCATTGTGGCAGAAATGCTCAGAAGTACTGTATAAAACAGCATCCCGTTTCTGCAGCTGTGATGTGAAGCAATTTTGAGGCAGCTTGTATTGCTATATAAGTTGTCCTCTTTACATGTTTTACTTTGTAACTTGTAACTGCTCAGTCATGTCTGGTTGCATTTTGTCGTCTAAATGCACATGCCTTGCACGTCTATATCGGGAAGACAAAGCAAAGTGTGAGCTAGTAGTAGAGGTAGTTTGTCATTTTTGTTTGTGTTAGACTGTAGATCTGCTGGTGGACATTTTCCTGCAGAACAATTGTCTAGAGCATATGTTTCAAGTGATGAGTTTTCATTCAAAGTATCTGGAATGCTTCATGAGGATACAACAGTATCTGATGTACGGTGATGGCCCACTGCCTTTCAGTCATCGGCATTATATTGCCATCATGGTGAATTGATTTTTTTTCTATGTAACAGATAAAATAAGAAAAGAAAAAATATGAGGGTTGTTCAACAAATCAGTTACAAAATGGCACCATTCCCTAATTCTTAAAATAGGAGAAATTCAAAATATACGTTTTGTAAGGAATTTAATTTTAAACGTACGTAGACATTTTTTGATGAATGACTATACTGTTCATAGAACACAGTCTATTTAGGTATTATTTTCTCCACTGGTTATCTATCAAAATTCACAAGTGGTAAACAGCATAGGAACGAGAAAAAACGAATAAGCTTAATAAGTTAATGTTACGTCTTTAAATGTGTTAGTGTTTCATCTTTTAACATATTGTCCAAGTTCTTTCATCCATTTGTCCCGTCTATACAAAAGCATCAACTGCGTCAGTCGTGGCATCGGTCATTGCAACAACATGCCGGCCAGGTCGTTCCTTATCAACAATGCTTTCTCTGTCGCAAGCAAACTTTGTACACCAAGCATGTATTGCTGGTCTTGTAAAACACTTATCACCATACACTGGACGTGTCTCAGAGTGAATCTCATTTGCATTAAGTCCTTTTGCCAACATAAAATGAATAACAGCACGCTGTTCGTTATGGGGCGACTTCAACTGCAACATCGTAATAAAACACAGCTGGTACTCATAATTAAATTCCCTACAAAATGTATATTTCGGATTTTTTTTATTTTTGGAAAACTAACAGAACGTTTTGTAACTTATTTATCGAACAGCCCTCGTATTTGTTGAGTGCTATAAGTCCACAGAAATACAGGAACCCTGGAACAGTGCCCGGACGAGGTTTTTGAATAGATGTGTCAAAATTGATAAGAAACATAAGAAGGAAGCATGTTCAGGTTTACATATAAAAATAGTTTTGTTGCATTTTAGCGATGACTTTCGTATCATATGTACCATCCTTCACTCAGTGGTTATTGTTAAGGTGATGAACTGTCCCCAGCATAGCATTAGTTTGTTGCTTCAAAGGACCTGCTCAGGCCATTGAAGTGGTAAATTTTAGAACCAGTTTTACTGTTATGTAGACTTGAAGTAAACATCTACTATTGAAGTACATGAATGGCACTGTGCATTTCAGGCAGCCGCACGACATCACTGCTCATATCTTGTCAACATACATTCAACTGAGTTCCTGCTGCAGAACGGTGAAGAGCAGTGGTTGAAAGGCATGCAGTATGCCCCGGCCAAGTTACAGAGGCTGAGTGAGGTGAACCGGATCCTTGCTCACCGGCCATGGCTTATCACCACTGAGCACATTCAGGTGTCAGCTGTCAGCTTTTAATTAGTTTCAGTTTCATTTTCTAGTTGAATTTACATTTTTCTTTCAGTTTTAGTGTCAGCTTCTGCAACTGTTTTGTCGCTGTTAAAGCGATTGATTATCATTTTTACTGTGCAACTGCATGTAATGCAACTCATGCTCTTGCTAACGCAATCCTGTCAAACACGTGTATTGTCGCGAAATGAAAGGTTCTTCTGTCGGTGTGTCATTTCATTAATAGTTATTGGCATATGAGCTTTGGTAGCCTTGAATGACCTTGAACGGCGTCATGACCAGTTCATTTTTAGACTAAAAGGTATGTTTCGGAGCATACCATGTCAAACTGGCTGAAGCTAAACCCACATTGTCTGCCTCAGAAGTGTAGCCCAAAGACTCTAGTTCTTGACGATAGCTTATATAGTTTTTGGCGATATTCACGGGACTCGCCCTGCACAAGTGCGTTAAAGATCGGTACCCCTGGTGAATAGCATTTTTGGATCAATGATATGATCTGCATTTTAGTGTGATGCCCATGGTTATGAAAGTGCGATCAAAGCTATTAAATAGTCCAGCCATTGAATATGTACTTTCAAGCCTGGCAGCTCAGTGGACCAACACTCATTCCCCGGGCTAACTGTGGTAGCAAAACTATCGTTGTAGTGAAGTTTAGATGTAACATAATGGAAGAGTTTATGCTTTTAAATATTCAATAGCTTTGATGGTACTCAAGTAAGTATGTAAGCAGTTGCACAACCGCTAAGCTTTTTGTTGTCACCTATGCTTATGCTACTTGTGTTTAATCTTACCTATTTGCTGTTGGCAGACTACTCATTCAGTTCACTCATATGAGTAGAGAGACAACTAGAGTAAGAGCCGCTGTATCCAACAGCAGTCATGTAAAATGTGATGATTCTCTGTGCATGCAGTTAACATTCTGTATGTTTCACATGGCAGTGTGTTGATGTATGTGTGGTGCAGAGGCTGGTGCAAGGCAGCGAAGACTGTCAGGATAACTGGTCTATGTCGGAGCTGATGCAGGCCATTGTGCTGCTGACACACTTCCATGCACTCGCAAGTTTTGTGTTTGGTTGTGGTGTGACAAGCGAAACGAACCACCCTGATGGACATGTGTACACTACAGCAGTTGATGAACACAGTGATGTCGGCAGTGTGGAGAATGATGCTACAGTCAACGGCCATGCTACTATCACTGCTGAGGTGTCACACTCACTGATCTCATTTGCCTCACTATGTCATCTGAGGCTTTTTTCTGCAGTTTTTCTTCTGATTAAATCTGCTTTGTACTACTGCCACAGCTTGCAGAAAGTGGTAAACTTGTGTTGCTGTGTGTCATACAAGAAGTTAATTGCTGTGGAAGACCAATTCATAACTTTGAGGGCCAGCTGGGGCATATTATCTTAACTGTCATAGATGGTTTGCATGTAAATCACGGAAGTAGATAAGTGCACTAATAATTGTTGGAATGAGAGCATACATTTATACCTGTAATGTATTCTGGATTAAGTTAGCCATAGCATTGTTGAAAGCAGTTGTCAGTTAAATTATTAGACCTTCACGGACTGATCATCAAATACGATAAAGTTGAGTTTGGCATTTGTAAGTGGTAACGTTTCTAATTTTTTTAGCACTGTATATTACTGTCAGTGACAGTAAACAGTAAACTTATGTATGGCTGTGTGTCATGGTGATTTAGCTGGATGGTGCTTCAAATGACACTGAGCTTGGGGGCACCTGTGGCATAGATGAATTGCTGCAGACAATGAGACATATTAGAGAAATGGCTTCTGATGAGATAACTGAAGACGAGATGACACAGAGCTTTGAAAAAGTGGAAAACCAGAATGCCGACTGTAGGTTTTAATCGCATTTTTTATTTAAATTTGTTTTATTTCTGTTTGTGTAAGTTTAGCTACTGTTAACGTATTAATTTTAAGCAAGCTTCTTCAGTTCCAGTGTAATTGAAGAATTCAGAATCTAATTTTATTTTTATTTTACAATTGAAATGTCATGCTTTTTTGTTCCTTCAGTGCTTTGAGTGCCTTCAGTGCTTTGACACTGTTGGTTGGGCGACAGGAAGGGCATCCGGCC
>Ga0126335_1001596_pt1 | contig 12882 bp, 10 predicted proteins | sample OlaspJWI45metaG_FD_108409 | JGI IMG/M metagenome (GOLD analysis project Ga0126335, IMG submission 108409) | Marine gutless worms symbiont microbial communities from Oahu, Hawaii - Olavius sp. 1 OAHU.JWI-45 metaG | ecosystem: Host-associated > Annelida > Digestive system > Unclassified | place...
GTGTAAAAACCGGGAACTTTAGCGGCATTGAGTAAACTTAGCGCCCCCTGTACATGTATGGCTGTATTCCATGTATGGCTGCTTACATTACCGTGCTGAACTATGTGTACGTACTGCCCTGCGTGGCAGATATTATGTGTATCATTTGCAGCGTTTGTCTGCAATTGCAATAAAGAGACGTTATTATTATTATTATTATGTAACATCAAATCGGTTTAGACGTAGGCGTGAAAAGATTTCTATATCTACTAGAGGGCAAACAATAAAGTCGAAGTAATAAGAAGCTAGCGGTCAGCATTCTGGAGTTACTGAGAGCCTACGATAGCTACATACATGCAGCGTCACTTGCACAGTTATTAAACCGCAGCGTTGCAATTTATGACATTGAAATGTGCGCAAAATGCCACGATGCACAATTTTTTCTGTGACAAATGTTAAGCAGTTATAAACAATTAGAATAAAATTTATACCCGAATATTTAAAATTTCAGATGTATAGATTCTAATATTCAAGTGTTATGATTTTAGATGTTAACAGATTAAACTCAGTTTATTGCCATGGTTTAACGTTACTGCAATGTAGATGCCTCGTGTTAGTTCGTTGGCTTCTTCAGTCGTGTGCGGCTTAATTTCCTATTGCATAGCCCTACGTGTAGAGTGATACGCGTACGTACGACCTAGAGGAAATGCTGACGCCGGATGATGTACGCTAGTGAAGATATTAAAAATACGAAGCCTCTGTAGCAGTTGTGTGATTTGCGTGTTTTACGCCTTCCGTAAGGTAAGTAGGTAAGAAGAGTTTTACGTCCCACGCGACACACAATAATTTATTTCAGAGACGAGTCTTTCCAGACAATCGATTGCAGTAGCACTGGCAACCTTACTAAGAAAAGTCAACTCGTCCCCATGTCTAACCCAACCCTGACCCTAACCCTAAGCCTTAACACTAATCCTAACGAGTTGACCGGGAACGAGTTGACTGCCACTCGAGCGAAATACACAAAACACAATATAACCCTAAAACAAGTCAATACAAAAGCGTAAATAACAGATTCAATGACTAGTAGTATACACAAAACTGAATCTAATGAAACGAAAGCCTTGGTTTAGATGCCTCTTAAGCCGTCTGGCCAGAAAAGCGATCATGGCTATTCTATAGCTTACGGCGCCCGCATAGGGCATCTATGTCTTCCATACACAAAGGCAAAGTGAATGCATTGTTGAGGTTCCTAGCGTTTCGCCAAGCTTACAACATTTTCGTTGTACTCGGCTTTTGTTCTTCTTAGCATTAAAGGTTTAGTGCTTGTAACAGCTGAGTGACCACCTTCAATACCGCAACAGCGACAGAGCTGCACGGTGTGCGATTGCCAACTTGTCATAGAACAGTTCAGTAAATTACTTGTAGGACTACTCTTCGCCGTGTTCGGTAAAATTGTGTATTATTATTATACAAGTCGTACAGTATACAGTACACTACAGCCATACTGCGGAGAAAGTCGTTATTGCAGAGTTGACCGATGCTACACACTCTACGGGTACCTAAATGTCTTCTGATCTCGAAGGCGACATTTCAACTTGGAGACTTGATGAATAGGCCTACCGATATCGCACGAACAGCGGCATGTATTTTGGTTCCATTTTACTTAGACTTTTTACGGAATTTTATTATCTGCACGCTCACGAAGGGGGCATTGTATTTTTACTGGAGTCTACCTGTTTGTATATATGTATGTATGTCTGTTTGGACCAAAAACATAAACTCGTGATCAGAAATTGATGTGACTTGATAGAATATGACTTGCGGTAAACTCTAGAAGTTCGGTGCATGGATTTTGGTGACACAGAACACTTACCTTGAGATTTTACTATGAAAGCTATTTTCGTGTTTTCCAGTATTTTTAGTTGACGTCTTGCAGGTTTGTACTGCCTACGACGCACAGTTTAAATGACGTTTGTTGATGGTCACATTGATTGATTGATTGATTGATTGATTGATTGAGACTGCTACTGTATGTACTAGACGACGACGTGACGGCCGATGGTCGGACGCTGCTGATGCACGCCTGTGCCCAGTGTGACGTCGACCGACGCCGTGTCGCCGACATTGTCAAGTACGTCGTCGACGAGCTGCGAGCTGACGTCGCTGCCGTCGATCACCGCGGTTGTACTGCACTCTACTATGCCGTTCAGTCCGGTCAGCTCGACGCCGCCACCTACCTTCTATCTCGACCCGCCAGCCGCCAGCGCCTAGTCGACGTCGACGGCCGGTCGCTACTCGTGGCCGCCGTCTCTGCCGGTAAACCGGAAATGATTTCGTTGTTGTTGGAATGTGCGACGATCGGTCGACAGCTGACGGTGCTGACGGACGCGTTGGGACGCGGACCCGTTTACCACTGGGTGACGTCGTACGACGACTCCACGACAGACGAAAAGTCTCGAAGAATGGGTGTACTGTTGGACCTCATCAAACACCGGTGTGACGCGAACACGGCGGACAGCTACGGCGTCACGGCACTGATGACGGCGGCCGCTGAGTGTAGGGCAGGAGCAGTAGGTGCTCTGCTGCAGCTGCGTGACAGTACCACGTGTACGTTGAAGGTCGATGCTGTCGACGCTGGTGGTCGTACGGCGCTACATCACTGCTGTGCAGCCGTGCCTCCTAGTCTGCGATGTTGTAGGGCTCTCATTCGTGCTGGCGCCGACGCAAACGCTACTGACACGGCCGGCGTCACTCCGCTCATGTTGACCTGCCAAGCGTACGTGCCGGGCGCCAATGTCGCTGTGATACGGTACCTGGTGGAAAAAGGCTCGGCAGACCCAGTGATACAGGATACTGAAGGTCGAGACTCCTATGACTACTGTCCACCCATCGACTCTCAGTATGTCCGCGCCGTCCTGCTCTCCGCGTCAGGTAGTGACTAATTGTTCACATACTGTCTGCTAGAAGATAAGTGAATAAAAAAACATCTCAGTGAAGATTATTGACTAAGTATTTAATTATTCAATTGCTTTCGATATAATTTGGTCTCAGATAAATACACATGCACTAAATAGGCCTATGTTAGCATATTATCTACTCATGTCTACTCAAAGCGAAGTTCAATCACATACCTGCGCGCGGCCGCTTTTTCGCTGTTGTGACCTAGAAACTCGAAGGCGATTTTATGAAAATGTACCTTTACACCGAAAATAAAGTTGCTATGTTAAGGCATTCGAAACTCCTAACAAAAGATGACATATGCATGGCAAATGAAAAAATACGAAAATAGCTCTCACGGTCAATGGTCACCAACTTTCAACCACTTCTAGCGTTCCCCACGGGACATTTTCCTACCGCTACATCGATTTCGGACCAGTAGTTTTAAAGATTTCGTGCGGACAGACACACAGTGATTACGGTGCTTTTTGTCACCAAATTGTGTAAACGATCAACTGTTGAAGGGATGGCGACGGAAGAGCAGGCAGCACTGAGACTGTTTGTTGACGAAGTCTGCTCGCAGCAGACATCATCAGGTGTCCTGTCGTCGTCACTAGGTCCACCGTTCGCTCCTCTCCACATTGCCAGCATACTGCGCGGACTGGTCAGAGAACGCATCTTCACACGGACGCTCAGTTTCGAGGTGACGAAGCAGGTGCCAACAGAGCGGCTGCCGAAGCTCGTCGAGCTGCTGACTGGACGTGGTCGACGTGCATTCGCCGCTTTTTGTCGGGTCCTCAAGAACGACGCTGACCAGCCCGAGCTCGCCTACATGATGATGAAGGCAGCTTACTGCCGACAACCGGAGATCTTCTGCTGAACGCCAGGCGTGTCGTCAGTGTGCAGAGGGTACACATGACGAATACATACGACTTGATTTGTTATATCGACGTGATGTGCAATTGTGCATATGAGTAGGCCTTGCTTCTAGCTTCGCGCTATCGGCGTATTCACCGTTTCGTGATTATACTTAGGCTATATTTTTCAAAATGTTTCTGACCTCACACTGAATCGGCTTTCGACATCGCAACTGACGTCTGCAGACAGCTTTTCACTGTCGACGGCAGAGTTTGGCTGCTTATAGACGCTCAACTAGCTATACTGTACATTGCAGTCCACTGAAAAAGTACCACTCGTGTTGCTGCAGTTCTTCGCAGATTTTCAGTCCTTTCACTATTACAACCAGGAAGATAAACATTTAATTAAAATTTCTAACATTTCTGTAAGCACATTTTCATTCACTGTCCTTAGAAAGTAAATACTAAACATCCTATGAACAATAACAAACAAATCAATTAAAAATAAGTTATAAAACTGATTTCAGATTCAAGAGTAAAAGTTTTGAAATGGCAAGAACTGCAGGATTACAGTCATTTGAACAGCAGCATCCTGAAAGGTCTAGTCTTCACATTCATCAACTGCCTCTTTAGTTTTTTTGGCTTATGGCGCTGTACAAATATCATTGTCATTATCACTGTTATTGCTCAGCTCGGTTTAATTCGACAGACTGTGATAGCCTTATTGTTCAGAATTATTGATGAATATAAAATAAATGTACTCAAATCATTTTGTTATCTAGAAAAACAAAACTACTAATTGACAACATACTGGTAGTGGTAGCTTCACATCCACATCGACGCAATACTTAGTCATTTAACAACCTACTCATAACTGTTATATCAGACTGTGTGATTGAAGATTTACTAGTATTTTATAGAGATATACTTCAACCTGACAGCTTGAGGAAAGTGGTGCTAATATTAGACCAAATTTCAGCTTTCACTTTCAAGTCAGAAACAACGACATAGTTATTCATGTTAAAATTCAAATCAGCCAATCATGACATGACATTATGAACACCAGTGAATACTTTATCACAAAATACACGGCACCATGTCATAGCATCAAAACGTCGCCAAAATAACTGAATTTCTCCCGTCACTTCCACTGTGACATTAAACTCATTCATCACACACAACATACAGCATATCACCACTAGAAACTGTAACACAGTATCTCATACCACAACTAAACTGTTCAACAGTAGCTAGCAGCACAACTACGCTACATTAATATAATATGTAATATCAAAATGTACACATGCTGACTGGTCGGAGCACTGTCCCAAAAAATCACTACACAAAATTGCTACTAAGTCATATAGAGGTCCAAAAAGCAAGTCGTACTGATCATACATCTCTGCCAACATGTCAGTTTGGCAGACAAGAAAAATCTACCACTATGATCTCCCAGTTTCCCCAGTGAAAGACCAACTTTTGTACCAGGTGAATCTGGAACTGTCCATCAAATGGTTACGTGTGATTCACACATATGATGTGGCAATATGTAACATGGGCAATGACGTACAGTCCGGTGCAAAGCTGAAAACAGTAGTCAGCATATACAGATTTTTTGCGACACAATGTAGACAAATTATTACATAGGACTGTGACAATACATGCAGACTATCGTCCTGCTTTGTAGCAACTTATCAAAATTTTCTCAGTGAAAGAATCTAGATAAGCAGAATACTGCTAGCATGAGTGAGCAGAGGTTTAACGTCCCACACGACACTTTATAGGTCATTTTGGGGACGATTTTTACAGGCCAGATGACCCAACCAACAGTGTCAAAGCACTGAAGGAAGCCAGTTGGCCACTGAGATAGGCTTCAGAACCACCAGAACCACTCCATTGTGTTACAATATGAACTAGGCTAACTGTAGGCAACCGCCACTAGGCTAATCACAGCGTAAGGGTCCCAGTGTGACAAAAACCCAATCTGCAGGACCTATCAGCTGCCTATAACATCGTGCAACGAGAGTACTGCACTGTGCTATAGTAACTAGAGCAGCTGTGTTAATGTTCCCTCTTTAGCACGCCACCATGCAGATAAGGAGAAACTGGGCAGCATTTGACTGACAACACTGTCACAGATAAGCACAATATCAAGTCTGACACAGAAGCTGCTGTCGATAGCACTGAAGACAAGACATACATGAACGCTGATCACACCAGCAGCAAGTCTGTCCCTCTTTACACGCTGACATCAATTGATGTCTGCCACTAAAATGTACAGCTCTGTGCCATCAGTGAATAAAAACTCCATTGCAACAAAACAGTTATCAGTGGTCAGCAGAATAGAATTCAACTGCAAGCTGTTTTTACAACAGCAAGAAAGTGAAATACAGCTCAGACAGGTATTACAAAGTACTAAGTGACATCAAAAATAATGTTCTCCAGAGATATACAATCTGCGATGATGGTATGTTCATTCTTTATTTAGACACCTTACGTTTACTTTGACGGAAGAAAGCTCTAATCTGGTCACATGCAAAGTTTGCTTTAACAAGCGATCAAGTCTCTAACAAATTTTAGGAAACACATGCAGTTTCAATAAGCATACATTACAATATACACTCACTCGCCTTTCGGTCAGAAATGTTTTTAGTTCTGACAGTAGCATTCATGAGCCTCCTACAGAGGCCACTGCAGCAATGAATCTCACAGTGTGCTGAACAAATGATGACGAAAAAATGTTGACAGAACAGTTACACAACAGCAGCAGCAATGTAACAGTCCACACAACACAATGTCATAGTTTGCAGGAAACACGACACGGCACAACAGTTCAGTGACCACAACACAAGAACACGTATTGAAACAACTAAAACCAAACTGATGCTACCTCTCATCATATCTGGCCATGGAACACATAAAACAAGTGGCTACAGTAATGGTCGCCTCAAAGTGGCACCATCTTCTGAATGAGTAAGAACAGCTGCCGACAGAGACACATGCCCAAGCTATGGGATCATCGATCACAATAGTCCACATCTCATGCATTAAATGCAGCCTAATAATTCTACACAGCTGGCATACAGAAGACTGTGAGTGAGTAGAGGCTTAACGTCCCACTCGACACATTATAGGTCATTTCGGAAACGATTTTTACAGGCCAGATGTACAGAAGACAAGTTACACGTTATTACTCAGTTGGCAATTACAATAATAATAACTATTCTTTTTAGCTTTCTGCAACATCACCCAAAAGTATACATAATTAGAAATTTCTCTAAACAATAAACTGATGTGCCACAACAAGACATCAAAATCAAAATCTGGGACTAAACAATGGACAATCACTGGCACATGACAGGTGACGAAATATCATAACAATAACACACAAGCTGCAGCAGAAAAGTAACCAGTAACATATACAAATGTACAAGGTGGCACATAAAAATGTTATGGCAACTGCTAAAAATTCCACAACTTACAACTTAGTACCAAGTAAAATTAGTTCAAATAATGCACAGCTCTGGCATGCAAAGAGATCTGTATGAAAAACATAGTGTAGAACAGCATTATATACACAAGCAATGTGCAGAGCACAAAGGGGTCATCACAAGAGCTGTGGTTGTGAATGATACCAATTGTTTTGGAGGGGTCCTCCCAACAATTCCCACCCATGACCCAGGAACAGGATGGGCATCAACCAGCTACTGACATGCCATGTTTTAATTCCCGCTGTGGGTTAGGGGAAATAAAGTGCAGATAAAGCATATGGGCACTCCCATAGAAAAATCACTATTAGTGGTTACTTATCAGTTACTATGCATTATTAGCTCATCTTAACTGCCAAGAGCAGCAGTGACAACAGGTAGCTGAATTTTTATTTGAACACTTTTATATGGAAGCCCAACTTATAAAGTGGAAATAATATTTTAAACTTACTAACGAACAAAAGTCTAGTAATCATACTTAACGCTACCCACTTAACATCTGACGGATACTGCAGGTCAGACATCGCACGTCGAATTGGTCTCGCGTCCTCGGCAATGTCGTCACTCAATAACATCTGAAATACTAAATGTCTTGCTATTCAGACGAAAGATCGTGTTTATCAAACACTGGTTCTGTCAATCCTGCTATATGCATCGGAAACATGGACCTTGCTTGCCAGTGACATGAAAGCCATCGAATCCTTTCACATGATGTGTCAGCAAAGGATCCTTGGAATCAGGTGGCATGATTTTGTCCGCAACTCTGAGGTCTCTGTACGCACTGGTCTTGCACCTGTGTCTGACCAGATTACCAGAGGTCACAATGCCATCTTCGGACATGTGGAAAGAATGCCAGATAACACTCCAGCACACCAGGCCATGCTACGTCAAGTCGAGCTATCGGTCGGTTGACCCCCAGACCCTTCATGGAAACGTGCACCAGGCCGACCACGTACCAAATGGACTGACCAACTCCGCCGCGACAACAACAATGTTCCCATTGTGACTCTGTGGAGGCAAGCCATCAGTGGCGGTCACTCGAGAGCGACGCTACGGTCCAAGCCGACTACGCACTAACGACGACGACGCTACCCACAGCTAGCAATAAGCCAGTAGCAGCACTTTAACATAGGTATGTGTTTAACAACTGTCATAGGTGGGCACTCATCTGAGACAATGGCTATTAATGGAAGTTATGTGGCACATTTTAGTTGTAACTATTTTAATTAACTGCACATTCAAATATGTACAGTTCAAAGTAGTTAGTCTCAGTGACTAAACACTCAGTAGTGACTGCTATTAGCAACAGATTTCATTAAATGAAGTTAAGTTATGCAGCACGCAGCAACTAACTGACAATGCAGCTACTGCGCGAATGATACGGCGGTGAGTCCGATGGACGAATAATACGATGTTTCTTGGGACGGTCACCAGTGCAGCCGCCAATCATAGACGACGACGACGTGCCACGATGCAGGAAGCTGGAGCGTACGAGTGACGTTGAGCGCGTACAGCTCGCTGTCAACAGGTAAGACTTCAGATGTGCTTTCAGTGCAGTTGGCAATGGCAGCTGATCAACACTATATATTGTGGTACGAGCCGCAATTGTCCGACAGCACAGTTCTTGTAATGATAGCACTAATCACATTCAACATACAAACGAAGACATGTTAAGACTAATAGTAACCACCCATCATAATGTCATTGAATCCTTATGGTCACTCACTCACCTGACTGAAGATTGCATTTCAATGCATGAACTACGATACAAATTCTTAAGGCCTAGCAAATGTCATTCCAACATCAATCGATAAATGTCGCCAGCACAGACACTAGCAGAAGGATGAGCTGTGAATGACGTAAACATCAGACACAGTGGACAGTAGTCAACTCATCTTAATGTGAACTTGGCCACAACTGAACTCCTTCCCAAAGGTTAACGTTATGGTTAGTGTTAGGATTATGGTTAAGTTTAGGGTCAGGACTTAGGTGTTGTGTCAGAATTAGGTTTGCCTCTAGGCCACGTTGACTGTAAACCAACACAGTAAGCTAAAAAGTACAGCAATGTGAATCATACCTCGGTTGATTCCCCAGGTCCGACTCATGCCGTTCCTCTGCAGTGCGACTCGTGACAGTGCGACAAGAGACTCCATCACGTTGAAGTTACACAGCGGACTCACTTCCAGAAATGTCATGTCGTGCCGCTGGGCATATTCCTCCGCCACTAACTCACTCACCTCTCGCTTGAAAGCAAGATGACACCGATTACCGACTAAGATCTTCGGCACTCCTGGTGCATGCTGAAATGCACAATGCTCAAACATTTGCAACTAGGGCTGAAAAACATATTAACGAACTAAAAAAAATCACAACAATAAAAGTCTTGTCAAGCAAAGAAAAAATATGCATATGAACAGTGCTACTATTTAACATATTAATAAACCTCCCAGGAAAAGTGAACTTTACCTGCCCAACACACATTAACTTTTCAGTTGTAACACTAAAGCAATTTTCCTACAGTTAAAACTGGTATAAAAATCATTATCATGAGATTAAAGCAATTCTAACTAGAAAATCTATGGCAAGTCCATTATGCCTTCACAGATGCATGGACAGATACACAGATGGCATAGGCCAATACTATATGCTTCTTTTGCCTATAGGCAGCAGACACGCTTTTAACAGTTACAACAACCTATCCATTTCAAAACGCAAGCTGAAACACAATGCAATAAATGAGAAAAGCATGAAACAGTTCACACTTCATCGATCTCTTTGATCCATCGCTCGATGCCGTCAAATGACCAACGGTTTGTGATGTCATACACCAACACGATACCCTATGTGCACACATACCAACTTGCCAGTTACATGTTCAAGTACAGCTCTATGTTAGCTGGCACTAAATGCTGGTTTAACATATGAAGCTTGATTGACTTGACTGTATCCAATAAACAGCAAACTACACACAACAACATGAAGAGTCAGGCAAACGACAAGTCTTGCACTCAGACAAACAACATAACAGAATAGTTGTGGCAAATTTTACCTGTGCTCCACGAGAGTAGGAACGAAATATTGTGCAGAAACGACCCTGCCCCGAAGTGTCCCTGTATACACATACACCTTGACAAAGTACAAACATCAAGTTGCACAACTTAACCATATTAGCAATTAGATACAAAATGTTAGTAATTACCCAGTATCAGTGTCACATTCCGCTGTGAACCATCAACATCTAGATTCTAGAAAATATCCACAAAACAGTGAAATAAACTGTTTTCAGGTGAAACTTAACACAGACATCTGATATGGCCAACCCTCTGAACAGGTGAACCACCCCACATAACCAGACATCTTGGTGGTTAACTTAGCCTTTTACACTCTATAGGAAGGTGAAATGAGTACCAGCTTTTCATGTGAGTACGCTATAACAAATGTGACAATAGCAGTCTTTGGTGATGAACTGGGTGAACTCCCACAATGATTTACAACACTGTCCGAGTATTTCCACCTGTTTGCATGTCACCAAATAAACTCACGTTTATACTCTATCTGATGCAGCAACTGAACTTTATCAGCTTCAGACACTCAACATGTATACCCAGTTGTCAGTTATACATCATGCACAGCCACTCACCATTAATTAACAGAACATTATTCTACACCAGTAACAATACACAATAACTGCTTACCACAACTGCAGCTTGATTCTCTTCCCATCCAGTAACAGGGTTGTTGTTTTATAGTTGATTCCTAAAAACATTAAAATGAATAATGCAAAGTTGCAAACACTCACAGCATGTACTAGACTAAGATCAGAAGATAACATATTAAATTAAGCTTTTCAACAGTTACTGAACATACATGAGTGAGTGAGTAGAGCCTTAAGTCCCACTCAACACATAATAGGTCAGGCCAGATTACACAACCAACAGTGTCAAAAGCACCAAAGAAAGTAGTACATAAATACACTACATTCAGATAATGCTTCGACAGCCAACCATCTCTGCACTGGCACACTACTGCCACATAGTCAATGACTCATTCAGTCAAAATATGAACACTCTCAGTGATGGTCTATGATACAGTTTCATGTAGCCACTATAGATTCTATCATTCTATGAACCAAAGACTGATCAGTTTCACAGCACTAACACAAGGGCACGGCAGGGCAGCCAGTAGTTTATTTTCACAGCTGGACCTAATGACACTCACAACACTCAATTACCACTCAGAGCACATGGCAGCAATGTAATTGATTGAGGCAGGTAGCAGCACAAGGCTGCCTCTATGCAACCAATCACCCAGCTGCAGTAGTAGTAACACAGTGATGAACTGGTGCATTCAGTGCAGGCTTTCAGTCATCAGTACTCCCTAGCTGTGAGCTTCCTTCTCTCAGATTACATAAATATCTCAACAGACTGGCAGTGGCATCCACTAACGCTCAGTGCTCCCAACTTTCCAAGTTCCCAGTACTGCTTGATGAGTGATCACTATCTAAACGTAGTTTCGAACCAGCCCACACTTTTATATTTCTGCAGAATGAACACAATGGAATTCTTTACTACAATATCATTATCACAATTTTGAGTCTGTTCCACAGTTATGGTACAAAATTACAACCAATAAATTATCATTACAAACAATCGACTTGTAACCTCAAGTCACTCAACCTTGAACCTTTTAACGAAAAGAAAATTTCAATAACTTCCTATTTTTTGAATTACAACTAATATAAACACAGCATGACAGTCACCAGTTATGCATGCTAAAACAATTACCAGAAGATACATGAACTTTCTATAACTTCCCATTCTGGGGTTATGAACCAAAACAGCACATACAGTGAAATGTTGACCTCGTCTGCAGCAATAAAGAGTTAAACATTTCTAAAGTTAGAAGATTGGACCACCAGCCATTCAGTAACTACAATGTATTTCAGACATTTCCGAACTGAGCATTGCAGGGTACAAGTCACAAGCCAAACTTTGAGTCTAAAATAGTGCTGTTCTTGCAGTTGGCTTGGAACATGTATAGTGTATACTAAATTCAAAGTTTCTGCAACCATGTTTCTGAGTTGCACACAATGCATGGATCAGCGAGGAACCAGTAATGAACTGATGAATAAAAAAACTGGCCACCACAAAGCCATGATACCAAGATAGCAAGTACACAAAACATAACATCTATTCTATGAATGCAGTAAGCAGTATGACTTTTGGAGTTCTGGTTAAACAGAAGCAGTAATGCAAGAAGTAGAGATGTGACTGAGCCAGCCAAAATCCACTTCCATCAGATAAGATTTGCCACACATGTACTAGCTATTGCAAGTTGACTTAATTACTTAAAATTAAAAAGTTACAAAATAACACAGAGAAAGTAAAACCACTTCGATCATTTGCATTAATAAGTCAATAACCAATCTCCAATCATTGTATGTCTCAAGATAAAATGTGCTGCTTATATTTTTACTATTATAATGTTCACAATGTTTGAGAATTTTATTTTATTGTAATTTTTTTAAATTTTTGAATCCACTTCCATCACAAATGAATTTTCGACTCCGTCAGATTCAGATTTCATCACATCCCTAGCAAGATGCAAGAACTTGACACACA
>Ga0126335_1001597_pt1 | contig 12868 bp, 13 predicted proteins | sample OlaspJWI45metaG_FD_108409 | JGI IMG/M metagenome (GOLD analysis project Ga0126335, IMG submission 108409) | Marine gutless worms symbiont microbial communities from Oahu, Hawaii - Olavius sp. 1 OAHU.JWI-45 metaG | ecosystem: Host-associated > Annelida > Digestive system > Unclassified | place...
AATTTTGCTGTCCATAGGTCTTAGCGATCTCCAAGGCATGGGAACCTCCTGTGGTTCCCACTAGTATACGTGTTACCTATGTGCCTTGAGAAATCTGTCACCTATGTACGTTGGGAGTACCGTGGAAGGCTGAAGGTAGAAGGTGTAAGGTTGTAGGAAGATAAAATTATTAAGGTAGAAGCTGTCTCAGGTGCGGATTTTGGTTCAAGATCAAGGCGGACGTGAATTTTTAACCGGAGGAATACTAATGTATTTCGAGGATTGAACATTCGCGCCCAACGCAGAGATTGGACCAAAAGGCGCGCTTGAGGCAGCTTCTTAGTTGATGATGTATTTTTCGGGGTTAACCGGCACCCCATTAAGCTTTATCTGGTAGTGCAGATGCGGACCGGTACTGCGGCCGGAATTGCCCATCAATGCTATGACATCACCCCGTTTAACCTTCTCGCCCCGTTTCTTTTTAAACTTCTCACAATGCGCATAGCGGGTGACAAAACCGTGACCATGATTGATCTCGATCACTTTTCCCAGCAGCCAGCGGCGCCCGGCGTAGGATACTTTACCGTCAGCCGGGGCGATAATCGGCGTACCGATGCGATTGGCAATGTCCAGGGCATTGTGGAATTCACGGCGCCCGGTAAAAGGAGAGATGCGGTAAGCGAACCGTGAGGTAACCCACCCGCGAGCCGGTCGAATCGAGGGGGTGGACGCCAGCAGGTCGACCTGGGTCTCGAGATATTTCAGCAGAGAATCAAAGCCGGCCGCCTGGCTGCCCGAAGCATCATTCAGCTGGTTTGTCTGATGGTGCATTTCGCGGATCAGTGAGTTGTGTTTCTCGGTCAATGGGATGCGTGGGTCCAGATCATCCGGGATCGCCCCGCCCATACCGAACAGACCGGTGTTATCGCCGGTATTTTCAATATTGGCAATAATCCGAATTTTTTTCTCGAAGGTGTTGAGTTCCACCAACCGTGATTTGAGGGTGTCTATTTCCCGGGCAAATTTTTGTAGTTGGGAGCGCTGGATCGCGATAGTCTTGCCCTGGGTCGTGTTCTGCCGTGAAAGGGCCAGCGTATTCTGATAGGCTCTACGAACCTGGATATAGTCATACAGACCGGCACCGGCCAGGGAAAGTGTCGCAATGACCAGCAACAAGACGGTCCAAAAAAACTTACGGGAAACAGACAACTGGCGGACCGGGGCGTGGGTATTGCTCAGCAGGTAAAATGTAAACGTTCGGTTCATAGAAACCACTGTCATACTATGAGGCGGTTGCTACCTTTTGAAAGCAGCCTTTACCCCGGTTCTTCCATCATGGCGAGGCCAACCAGGTAATGTCCTTTAAAACGGCCGGTCTGCTCCTGGATAATATACCGTATCTTCGTTTTAATATAGTCGCCTGGTTTCCTGCGGTTCAGCGGTGTATAGCGAGCTTTGATCTCATCACCGGTACGCAGATGCGCCAGAACAGAAGATCCCTCTTTTACCAGAAAGAAGAGCCCTTTTAAAGGAACTTCCCATATTTTTGATTGATAAACCGCCCCCATGTCCTGGATGTGAAATTCGACACATGCATAGCCAGGTTCACGGGTGTCTTCGTCTGGACTGGTATGTTGGGTTGATTGTGTTAAGGCCATCTTGGTTCCCCTATTAGATAATTATGGTGGTACCCGGACCGGGAAGCGCAACGGCTGTTACGGTCTATTCTATGTATCGGGTTTTTTCGAATTTACATTAGTGAAAAATATTATAAATTCAAACATTTCTTTATCTAAACAGGTGAAACCACGCAGGCCTTCGAATTGGTTGCACAAACTGCATCAGCAACAGTATTCGTCGCACCGGTGTGGTGTGGGTAGAAGCTACCTAAAATCCGGGTAGCGTCTACAAGATGAAAACGGTGCCATGTAATTTTCATCTTTGAATGTAAGGTCGGGTTCCCGATTGATCTGAACACACGCCGGAAGAGATGCGGTTTGGCTTGCGATTGAAACCGGGTCTTTGTCGGGGTGTCAAATTCACCGGGAAAGGGGTGGCCGTGGGATGAGTCGGCCACCCTTCCCGACAAACCCTTAATTCCCAGATGCGTCATCGGGCGAATGATTTGGTTATATTCCGTGAATTAAGGGTACTCATTACTATATCAATTAGCGTGCCAAAACATGATAAAATTTTAAACATATGTAATTATTGGAAATTATAGATTTAAAAAATTTCAGAAAAGACTTGATGTTGATATTTGGCGGGTGTATGGTGAAATATCAACAAAACATATGCTGAAATATCGATACTAACATGCGACATTCCGACATTAGCCTGTTTAAATCCCTCTCTGAGGAACTGGACCCCAAAGTCCTGCAGCGCAAGTTCCTGTTGTCTTTGCTGGAGCTACAAGGCGTTGGTCGGGGATCAATCTGGATAAAACGCGATGACAAGATCTTGTGCATCGAAGCCGTGGGTGTGGAAAGTGAGAACGTTAAAAATGTTGAGATCGATGCCGGACGACCGAGTGTGGTGGGATGGGTGATCGAGCATGGCAAGATGACCATCGCCGAGCCCAGGGCTGACAAACGTCATTATCGAGAACTGGAAGAGAAATTGGCCGTCAAGAGCAGCCTGATTCTCTGCTTTCCCCTGTTTCTGAGGGATCAAACTGTATACGGTGCCGTTCAGATAATCGATACGTCTCCGGAAACGAGCAGGCTGAACCTGGATCAGGACTACCTTGATCATATCCAGGACCTGGTCAACATCGGTTCTACTTCTCTGGCCAATGCAATTTTTTACAATAACAGCCTTAAAGAAGCCGATGCCCTGCGGCAGACCTTGAACATCATTAGAAGTGAGGGCGTTATCCTTGGGCAAAGCCCGGCTTTTCTCAAGGTACTCGAGCGAATCCGCAGTTATGCCGCGACCGACTATCCGGTGCTGATTAGCGGTGATAGCGGAACCGGTAAAGAGTTGGCCGCCAATCGCATTCATGAGTTGAGCAATCGACGGGATAAACCCTTTCTGGTCCAAAATTGCAGCGCCATTCCGGAAAACCTGTTGGAAAGTGAACTTTTCGGACACCGGAAAGGCTCTTTTTCAGGCGCCATCGAGGACAAGATCGGACTTTTTGAGGCTGCCGATGGCGGTACTGTATTTCTGGATGAAATCGGGGATATGCCCCTCAGCCTTCAGGCCCGGATCTTGCGTGTTATCCAGAACAGCGAAATAAAACCGGTGGGACAGATCCAGGTCAAAAAGGTCGATATACGCATCATCTCAGCCACCAATATCAACATCCAGGAAGCGGTGAACACAGGCGAATTCCGCCAGGATCTCTTCTTCCGACTTTCCGTACTGCCCTTGCAGCTGCCCCCGCTCAGGGAACGGAAGGAGGATATTCCGCTCCTGTTCCGGCATTTCATGAAGCGGGAATCCCTGCGAATGGGGCTGCCGGCCAAGCCGACTGTGCCCGAGGCCATGCGCCTGCTGATTGATTACGCCTGGGATGGAAATATCCGGGAGCTCGAAAATATTGCCCGCTATCTTCTGGTCGTTGTAGATTCGGACGTCATCGAACCACAGGATCTGCCCTTTTTCTATGACCTGGGACGAGAAATGGCGCCGGTTTCTCCGCCGGCTGTCGGTGAGCTGCAGGCTGCTGTTCCAGCGGCCGCACCGCCCCCTGGCCGGGACCTTGCATTTGGGGAGCGTACCTGGGAACAGGTTAAGAAAGCGTATGTACGCTACCTGCTGGAACAATACGACGGTAACGTAACCCGGGCCGCCAAGGCCGCGGCAATCAATCGTTCAACGTTTGCCTCACGGATGCGCAAGTTGAAAATCAGCAAATAGAAGTGATCTCAAGTAAGCCTTTTGCTTCAAGCTCGACGTTGGTGCGAATATCTGCACCTGGAGCAGCTCCCGCGCTGGCCTTAACGCGCGCCGCGCTTCCGCAAATTCATATACATTAGTTCCATTGACAACTCAGCTGAAGTTGGTCGTTCCGGCCGGTGGTTTTTGCGTCGGTATTCAGCCAGCCAAATGCCAGGAAGTTTTCTATCTGCGCTGTTTGAAACCGGCGTCTACTACAATGGCGTTTTTACGCCCCTTCTTCCTTAGCTTGCGGAGTCGCCGCAAGACGCGCTGGAAATCGGTGGCCGTGGTGTCCTGCTCCCAGCCCGAGCGGTCCATGTATTTGAAAAGGGCTTTCCCATCACGGGTCGACCGAGTTCCCCGGATGAGCTCTTGCCTGAAGTTGTCGAGTATCTGTTCGCCTTCTTCCAGGCTGGTTGCGTAAGAATAGCGATAGCCGGTCGGCAGCCCGTCTAGAATTCGATAGGACGGGGTATTGAACTGGCCGGGTTTCAGCACCCGAACCGCCTTACCGATCCCGATCTTCAAGAGGTGCTGTTGCGCTTTGTTCAACAGGTCGCCATTTTCCAACAACAGGTCCCACACATGGCGAAAGTCGGTTAAACAAGTCAGATCGGGTTCAAGTTCACTTGCCGCGGATTTTACGGCCTCGATAACCCGGGCCAGCTCTTCCCGATTCCTGGCCGTGAGGGTAATGGTTAAACGATTGAGTTTTTTATCTACCTTGACACTGCTCACGATTCCTCCCGGACAACGGATGGAAAGAGGCCTGCGTTGGTGTGCGGCAAGAATTTGGCCGCCGAAAACCGGTTCATGAAATCCTGATTCACATTGAGTTCCAGGTAGGTGATGCTGTCCCGAATACTATCGATTTCCGCCAGGCAGGCAGCATGTTTCAGATAGTGGATGGTGCCCCCCAGGCTGCTGTTGCCCAGGCTCTGGTAGGCGGTCAGGGGCAGGTCAGGCAGCATCCCAATGGAAATGGCCGCCCGGGGATTGATAAAGGAGCCGAAAGTGCCCGCCACATAAAAAGACGCCAGGTCTGACAGAGCGGTACCAACTGACTGGCTGATGGTTTCCAGGATGGTGTACATGGCCGCCTTGGACCTGATCAGGCTGTCCAGGTCCGCCTGGCTGATGGTCAGGTCGCGACCGGTCCCCGAATCTTCCCCGTTCACCAATACGAAATGGGCCAGTTCCGCCTCGTAACGGATGCGGCCGGCACACTTTTCCGGGACCAGCTTACCGCGGATATCTAGCCTGCCTGACATGAACAGGGCCGCAGCCAGGTCGATTACGCCGGAGCCGCAGATTCCGACCGGCGGCAGATCATCAATGGTGCTGACGCGCAGCTTTGTGGAACCGGGCACCCGCTGTACCTGATCGATGACGCCGGGCCCGGCCAGCATGCCCATTTTGGTGACGCCGCCTTCAAGGGCCGGGCCGGCCGCCCCGGCACAGGCAATCAGCCAGTTCCGATTGCCGAGCACGACCTCGGCATTGGTGCCGACATCCACCATGATGGAGGTTTCCTCCTGGTTGTGCAGGCCGGCATACAGGATTCCGGCGATGAGATCGCCACCAAAGTAACTGCCAATGTTTGGGAAAATAAAGACCCTGGTACGCGGATTCAGTTTCAGGCCAAGATCCGCAGCTTTTAACAGGTCGGGCCGGTTGACCACCGGAATATAGGGTTCCCGGATAATCCACTGTGGGTCGAGCCCCATAAACAGGTGCGTCATGGCCGTGTTTCCAGCCACTGCGGTCAACAGCACTGCGTCCGGTTCAAAGCCGCAACTTTGGCACAGGCCGGCAAGTTCTCCATTGAGGCTGTCGACGATCAAGGCCTGCAAGGCCGCCAGGCCCCCCGGTTCGGCTGCGTAGTGGATGCGGGCCAGGATATCGGGGCCAATGGTGTATTGGGGGTTGTCGAAGGAGCTCTCCGCCAGGACGTCTCCGGAAACCAGATTGACCAGCTGCAGTACCACACGGGAGGTACCCAGGTCGATCGCAGCCCCAACCGGGGCAGGATCACTGACCGGCGCCATGTCAATTACGGTCCAGTGGTCGTTCCGGCAGCTGAGTACACAGTTGAACTCATTGCCGGCAGTGCGGATGAGGCCGGGGAGTATTCGCAGCAGATCCAAATCGATAGAGACGTTTCCGGTGGCAAGGGCAGGCTTCAGAGCGGCGAGGACGCGTTCAGCGTCGGCCGTGTTATTCTGTAGGCTGGGGGTGGGCACAGAAATTGTTTTTACCCATCCGTTGATTGCTTTTTGTTTCATACCTGAAAACGAATTGCCCCCACCCTTCTATATTGGGATATGCGGGCCTGTTTCTGAATTCCTGACTTAGAAGCAGCCCATGATGAAAGATGCAAAATTAATTACCGGTGCCACGTTCACCGTTACGGTTAAAAAGCACAAAATCCTCAGACCCGCAAGGGCCGACCTTTGACTTTTAGGCGCTGAAATTAAGAATCTCGAAACCCAAAAGATCCCAGGCGAGATAAGGGCTCTGCTTGGTGTTATCACCAAAGTTTATGACTTTATACGGTATTTTTCTTTTTCAGGCCGGCTGTTCTATTTCTTGGAGAATCGCCTGCATGATTTCTCCGGCACGGCCTTTCAGCAGGTAGTCGCTGGTGGTGTGGGTAAGCGGCGTGGATTCACGGTTGATCTCGATGACGACGGCGCCACTTTGCTTGGCGATGACCGGCATAAACGCCGCCGGCTGTACTACGGCGGAGGTGCCGATGACCAGCATCAGGTCGCACCGGGCGGCGACAGCCTGGGAACGGGTCAAGTGTTGGGGCGGGATCAGCTCGCCGAAGAAGACGCAGGCCGGCCGGAGAATACCACCACACGTGCATTTCGGTGGCATTTCTTCTAGAGTGACATCGGCGGTACTTATTTCCCGGCGACACACCAGGCACTCCATAACCGCGAATGAGCCGTGGAACTCGATTACATCCGTGTTGCCGGCCATCTGGTGCAACCCATCAACGTTCTGGGTGATAATTGTCTGCAAATACCCCAGGGACTCCAGGCGTGCCAGCCCCAGGTGGGCATCATTGGGGCGCGCTGTATCCAGGGTGCTTTTCATTTCGCCAATGAGGGTCCGCCATACCTTTTCGGGATCGCGCATGAACGCGTCTATGTGGGCGTACTCCATGGGGTCGAATTTTTCCCAGACCCCGCCTTTGCCGCGGAAAGGGGGAATGCCGCTTTCAACACTGATGCCGGCGCCGGTCAGGGAAACCACCTTACGACTGGCGGCAATATCATACGCGGCCTTTGTAATCAGATCGGGCATGTTTTTAGGTGTAAGGTGTAAGGAAGAAGTTATAAGGCTCAAGGTAGTGGGCAAAAGGTTGAAAATTGAGGTCGTCTCTAAGCGGTATTATGAGTGGTTTTGATTCAGCCTGCTACCTTTTACCTTCAGCCTGCGTTTCTCATAACTGAAATGTGTCGTTTGCCGCTACCGCAAAACAATCCATGCTTATCTTTTCCCGTTTGATACGTTTGCGGCACTTGGCGACGATGGCATCCATGCCCTCATCGGACCGGTCTTGGTTCAGGTGGAACAACCCAAACTGTTTGACCCCGGCCTCAATGGCCAGATCAAGGGCCTGGGTATAGGTGCTGTGACCCCACTCGATGGTCTCCTTGTATTCTTCATCGGTGTACTCGGCATCGTGAATGAGAAGATCCACTCCCCGGGCAAAATCAAGGTAATCGGCCCGCGTCAGACCCCCGCGGTGTTGAAAGCCGAGCTCATTATCCGTCAGATAGACAAAGCTTTTCCCGTTTTCGGTGAATTTGTAACCTGCACCGCCATTGGGATGACTCAAGGGAATCGGGTCGATGGTGAGCGCCCCGATGGAAAATTTCTCCGGGCAGGCATCGGGATATTCGATGCTGGCCTTTATTTCAGAATATTTCACTGGAAAGCTGGGGGGCGACATGACCTTGTTGAGCATTTTTTCCACAAAATCAGTGTGAAATGGACACTTATGGATGGTCAATTGCGTGCGTCCATAGAAAATTGGTTTGAAAAAAGGAAACCCCATGACGTGATCCCAGTGCGCGTGGGTGAAGATCAGGTGATAGGCATGGCGTTTTTGGTCCATCAATTTGTTTCCCAGACGGCGGATACCGGTACCGGCGTCGATGATAATAATCTCATCATCGGACGAACGGATTTCGAGGCAGGATGTATCGCCGCCATATTTAAGATACCCCTTCCCGGAAACAGGGGTAGAGCCTCTTGATCCCCAGCAGGTTATGCGCATAGCAGCTCCGTAAGGCCTTGATATTATTGAGCGATTACAGTTTCCTGGCGACGCTCGCAACCTGGTCCGGGTTAAAAACCCGCAGGTTGTTAACGCCTTCAGCTATGACGGGTGATGGATGATTGGATCAGCCAGATTTTTATTATTTTTGAATCTATAACAAAAACGGATGTTTTTCAATATTTTCGCGTTTTACCCAGGATTGTATGCCAGATTCCATCCCGACTCCAGCGTTCCAGGATGGTCACCGGGCGGTTGGCGAGATAGTCGCTGATCCGTTTGGCGTCGCTGCGCAGCATCCCGGAAAGGATAAACCAGGGCTTTTCCAGGTAGCCGGGATCGCGGACCAGGTGCTGCATGACATCATAATGAATATTGGCCACCAACAGATCCGCCGGGTAGGTCAGATGTTGTTCCGCCCGCCCGTTGACCACCAGAATACGCTGTTCCATATGATTGTGGCGCACATTTGCGAGGGTGGTCACGGTAGCCAGGTAGTTGAAGTCCACGGCCAGCGCTTGGTTGCAACCGAGCTTGGTCGCGGCCAGGGCCAGGATCCCGGTCCCGGTGCCCAGGTCAAGCATGCGCTCTATCCGCTCAGTTGTGCAAATACGATCAATGGCTTTCAGGCAGTCTGCGGTGGTTGGGTGGGTCCCCGTGCCAAAAACCACCCCGGGGTCCAAAATGATGTCCAGCCTGCCATTTTCCGGGGCGGCTTCAATCCAGGGTGGTCGCAGTAGAAAGCGGCCGATTCGGACCGGTTCGATCCGTCCGCCCTGCCACTCGGCGTAGGTCATCTGGTAGTGGTCCACCAGGCGTAAATGGGGGTGGGCGGCCACCAGGCGAGTAACCGCTTTTTCAGACGGACACCGGAAAAAGAGGAAGGAAAACCCCTCCTCTTCCCAGTTGCCGATAAAGGTGTCATCCTGTATACCGGCCTGCGGGGGCAGGCGGCCTGCGAGGTAATAAATATAAAGATCGGAATCAGGTCCTATGTGCTCGGTAGGCCTCTTGTTCATTTATGCTGCGGCAGTTGGTCCATGTACCACTGCATGGGGTCCAGGTGAGTAAAGCCCAGGGTTTCAAGCTTCTTCTTTATCGGACCCACGTTCTGGGTAAGCAGGTAGGGAAAGACGGCCCGCATATTCTCATCCCAGTAGCGGGCCACCAGGATGCTGCCGATGGAGATGTTTTCCGCGGTAATGGCATCTACGATCTTCTTCATCTGGCCCACTTTTTCTTCAACCAGGACACACAGCAGCGTACCGGGCTCACCGATACCGAGCACGTTGGTGAAGGCTCGTAGCAGGTCCCGGACCGAAATCATTCCCGTGAGCCGTCCGTCGTCCGCCACTACCGGAAACGCACCCACCTTTTCTTTCTGGATCTTCAAGAGCGCATCCTGGATGGTGTCCAGTGGGGATATGGTTTTCGGCTGCGGGGTCATGATATCCTTTATTTTCAGCGCGGCGACTTTTTCCTTCTCCTCCTGGCTGGCGATGCCTTTGTAAAGATCGTAAGGTAGAGCGCTGCGGATGCCGCGGTCAGTTATAATGCCGATGAGTTTGTCGTCATCTTCAACCACCGGCAGGTGGCGGATCTCATCGTCCCGCATAAGGTCCCGGGCGGTGAAAATGGAGTCATCCGCCGTAATGGTAATGACCCGGGCGGTCATTGAATTACTTACAAACATTGTGTCCTCCTGAAGCGTAACTTCGTTACGCAGGTTGTTTAGACTGTAAGCTGTGAGGTGTTTAGGGTTTTTCTACAGCCTATCAGCCTTCAGTCTAGCTACCTGCTCCTGAACTATCTGTTCAGGAGAATGTCTACATGGTTACTGGCCAGTTCACCCAGGCGTCGGAGACAATAGCCGCCCTCCAGCACCGACACCAACCTACCCTGGGTATGTTCCGTTGCTGCATCGAAAAGGGTTTCCATTATCTGTGTATATCCTTCGGTCGTTAGGCTGACGCCGGACATGTCATCTTCGCAATGCGCGTCGAAGCCGGCTGAAATCAGGATAAATTGTGGCTTGAAATCAGCCAGGGCCGGCAAGAGGTCTGACTCGAAATGGGCCGCATATTCGCTGTCCCCCTGACCGGGAAGAATCGGTAGATTCAGCGTTGCGCCGCTGCCGGCCCCATCGCCGCTTTCAAAGGCGCGTCCGGTTCCGGGAAATGCGAACGACGGATGTTCATGAATGGAAAAGTAGAAAACGGAGGGGTCTTTTTCGAATATATGTTGGGTGCCGTTGCCATGGTGCACATCGAAATCGATGATCGCCACCCGTTCGATCTTCCATTTTTTCTGAAGGTAGCGCGCTGCGATGGCGATGTTGTTGAAATAACAAAACCCCATGGCGCAGTCCACTTCGGCATGGTGCCCCGGCGGGCGCACTGCGCAAAAGGCATTGTCAATCTCACCCTGCATCAGCAAATCGATGGTGTCCAATATGCCGCCGACAGCGAGCTGGGCAATTTCGTAAGTGTCGGCACACATCTGATTGTCGGGGTAGTCGATGGTCTTGCGACCACCGAAGCAGGCTGCCTCAAACCGGCGGATATAGGCTTCATCGTGCACGGACTCAATCCATTCCATGGCTGCCGGGCTGGCGCTGATGCGGACCAGCTTTTCAAGTTGGCCTCCCGTTTCAAGGCCTTTGAGGATCGCCTCTAAACGTTCCGGTACTTCCGGGTGATAAGGCCCGGTATCGTGCAGGAGGTAGCGGGGGTCGTACAAAAAGCCTGTTCGATTCATAAAGACTCCAGAGAATAGGCGCTACGGAATAACCGTCTCAAAGATCCTTTCCGAAGCGGCGATGGCCGGATTTTCTTCCGGTATGTCAATCGTCGGGCGGCCTTCAAAATCATACTCGTAAACCGTATTGTCATCCGGCAGCGTACCGAGCAGATTCAGTTCGTTTTCGTCTAGAATCGCTTTGATCTTGGTGGAGGGTTCCTCTTTGCAGCGGTTGATGATCAACCCACATTCTTTGAAACCGACGTTCAGCTCCGCGGCCAGTTTGTTGATGCGGGTAGCTGCCTGGATGCCGCGCCGGGAGGTGTCGGACACCAGCAGGAGCAGGTCCACATTGCGGGTGGTCAGCCGGCTGATATGTTCCATGCCGGCCTCATTGTCCATCACAATGTAGGGGTAGTTGCCCGTCAGCTTTTCCAAAAAACCGGTCAGCAGGGTATTGGCGGCGCAATAGCAGCCGGAGCCCTCCGGTTGTCCCATGACCACAAGGTCGTAGCCGGTCGATTCCACGATGGCTTGTTCGAGCTTCATCGACATGAATACATCCTTGGTCATGCCGCTGGGTACGGCGCCTTTTTTCATTTCTTCCCGGGCATTGCCCAGTGTATCGGTCACTTCCAGCCCGAGGACTTCGTTGAGATTGGCGTTGGCGTCGGCATCCACCCCCAGGACGGGGACCCGCTCAGTCTTGACGAGATAGCGGATGAGCATGCCGGCGACGGTGGTTTTTCCGGTGCCGCCTTTGCCGGCCAGGGCGATTGAGTAGGGCATCTTTTGGTACATCCTTTCAGTAAGCGTTGTCAAAACTGTTGGTTTGGATCACGCTTTTGATTTGCGCAACTAGCCAACAATTTTTAAGTTAGTCTGTTACAATAGTCAACCCTAATAATAAGACTATTCAGGGGGTTTGCAATGCAGTCGGCGGGGCGGGTCCGCCAACGGCATTCTCCTGAGGGCCGAACAGAGATAACAGCCCGATCTATTTACTGAATACGCTTCAGCGTCATGGGTAAAACGCCTTGCATTGGACTCGGGGTTATGGTACCTTTGCCAATTGTTTGCGGAACATCCCATAACGAAATGTCTCCTGCCACGGTGACTGATGTTTAACGCGTATCCATCCACAGCGGCGTTTTCTGCCCGGAGTGGCGCTCCAGCTTCGTAAGCGGTTAAAGGTCGCAGCCGGCCCAGCGGTCGGACCCAAGACCGGCCCATGTGGACGGACACGAACCACCAAGAGAGAAGGGAACAGCATGGAATTTGAACTAAGTAAGTCACAAAAAGAAACGGAATGTCCCATTAAAAGGTAGATAACTTATGAAAAAACTAATTGAGGAAATTAATGAGTTTTTAGGGGAAGACGGACACATCGCGTTAATTGGCAAAGAAAACAGTGCCTATGAGATTAAAATAGCCCTTGCCAACCGCACATTACAAATTGGATTCGTTTTGCCCGGCATTATCGGTGAATCTGTTAAGGGTCCGTCACAGCAGTCTTGAGATATGCGTACACGTAATCAGCATCATCGTCGCCCCCACCGGGGCCACCGTCGCAGCCATTGTCCAGCAGTGCCTTTTCTACATTCCGCGCTGCTTCGCTATTTGTGCATCGCTTATGAGAGCGCCAGTGATTTTTTCGAGGTACTTTATGATCACCGAAAAGTCGGGAGTCTATATTCTCGGTTATCCCGCAATACCAATCCGAGAATGGCCCTCCCTGGTCCTTGATGTGCGCAACGATTTCGTCAAGGGCTTCCTGCTCTGTCTTGATGCTTGACATGACTCCATCCTCTCAAACTGTGGAGTCTCCGTCAAACCCGGGGCGGTTCACCCCTTCTTGGCGTTAAGGATAATAGATATAGCCAGAAACCATTTTTGCAGAGGTAAGCGAGTATGATGAAAGATTGTTCCGACAGTAACACTAAAAGAGGTGTTGCAGTTGTTGCAATGATG
>Ga0126335_1001598_pt1 | contig 12868 bp, 11 predicted proteins | sample OlaspJWI45metaG_FD_108409 | JGI IMG/M metagenome (GOLD analysis project Ga0126335, IMG submission 108409) | Marine gutless worms symbiont microbial communities from Oahu, Hawaii - Olavius sp. 1 OAHU.JWI-45 metaG | ecosystem: Host-associated > Annelida > Digestive system > Unclassified | place...
CACCCCGACCCCCCAAAGTCGGCTGAGTCGGTTAGTGTGGCCCTCACTCAATCCTCGGCGCCTAGACCCCGTACAGCCCATGACCAAATTTGGGAGCCAGGGGTATCCTGGCTTGCACCCCATAGGGAAAATAACCATTCTTCGGATGTAAGGATACTATATGCCACATTTGGCTGAGATGCGCTGCAAAATGTGGCTGTGCATAAGGAACAAAGAACTGACAGACAGACACACAGACAGACTGCATCTTATATATTAGATTACAGCAACAAGCACACTATAAATATTATGACGATGCTGACTTCCTTGTCGACAACGAGCAGATAGAATTCAACCGCTGTGCTGTAGACAAAATCTAGTAAATCTAGATGAAATTACTTACTCTCGGCAATGATGGCTTCATCATTTTTCTTTCTCTGCTGGGACATCAGCTCCTCTTTCTTGCGGTTGTGAGCATCGAGCCGTTCTTGTGCCAGTTTCATCGCCTGCTTTGAACGAGTGTAGCGCTGCTGAAGTTCAGACAGCCGTCGATGTAGCTTCGCATTCTGAGTGACAACCACAGAATAAATACCAGTCCACTAGTACTGGCTATATCAGTTAAAATTAAATACTGTGAACTGACAGTGAAAAAATATATAATTCCAAATCTTCAGAAGATCCCTGCAGTAACACAGCGCAGCAAGCATATAGACTCCATTTCGTGCATCAGGCCATGTGTAACTCTGGAACAGCCTGTTTGACGACGTCATATCAGCCGAACTGCTGTCAGCCCACTGAGTTAGATAAGTAGCCGGCTTCCGAACCACCTGTGCATATTTTGATGCATCACCTCGGGGAATTCGCACCTTAGCTCAGCTCAGCAGTACAGCTCGCCTGCCAGTTGTGCACAGCTTAACACGGCTGGTTCAGCCGCCACCAGATTGTATAGTGTACATATGCTTCGTATTTTTGGTATATTTATATCGTGTACATTAAAAGTTACAAAGTGTCGAAAAGTTATCAATTTTGCAAAACTTTTCAAGTCCAACAATAACAAACTACTTTTTGCATACAAATCAAATTATCAAAGTTCCAATCTGTGGAGGTTTCATGCTTCAAAAGGTGCAGTTTGAGTAAAAGGCCATCATGGAATTTCCAATGCTGAAGCTATGGCGCTATGCAAATTAAGGTGTAGGGAATGCAAAGCCGGCTCTCTACCTCTCTCTACTCAGTGTGTCAGCCTTTGGGCAGCAACTCAAAACTTTTTTCCAGCAGTCTTTACCCTCTGTCCAATGCTCATGCGACAGCTGTTTACATGTAACTGTGACACCCTTAACGGTGCTTCAGTCAGTCAGTCAGTCAGCCAGCCAGTCAACCAATCATCAGTTATGGATATCGGTGGTGTACAATAAAACGTACAAAATGTAGCAGTAATTCAACAGCAGTTATTGACAGTAACCTTCCGTAAAAAGTAAGCCTACAAGCACCGGCAGTTCTTTACTAACATCAGCTAAGGCCTAACAAACGTCCAAACTTCTGCCAAAACAAATTCCTTAACATAAAATTGTTACAATGAACAATATTGTAAATGGTGACGTTGTACCTATCAGCAATTGCAGCAAGAATGTGCAATATAACATTGCTAAGGCTACTATTAAAATCCTTTCACTAACTGACTGACTGAGATGTGATAAAAACAAAAAAAAACAAAGTTCAACATAGTCATCGTACCTGATCATGTAGCGATGTGATCTCGTCTGCCTGTGAATGAACATCACCCGTCAGCTGGAATGAGCAAATGACCTGTCTCAGAGCATGCAGAGACTGCCAAAACAAGCTCAGCAGCTCATCGACACCTGCATCAGCTGCCTGATCATACACAGCAGGACAACATTAGCAGCACACAGACGACAGGTGAAGACGATTAATTAAAGGTGACTAAGCTGGATCACGTTTTGCGCATAACAAAATTCGGGGTAAAAATCCTGCATAGATATAAGGTATTTACCTACCGGTGACTGACTACTTCAACACAATGAACTAACTGCCACAAATGAAGGAGATGTTACGCTTATCATGCATATGTCAAATGCAATGTCAAGCTTGCTCACTTGTCCATTAACACATTAGTGATTAGTATAAAATTGATTCAGTTGTGACCTGACATAAAACGTTGTCACGATGCGATATAAATTGAGTATTAGCGATTATAATAAGCATAATAATAACAAAAACAACAAGAGGCCAAAGTAGTTTGGCAAAGGCTGCACTGAATACCCTTGCACAGTGCAGCTGAGCCGGGGTCATTCGGTGCATTTGTGAGAGACAGACTGATGGACAGACAGACACCACGAACATCGGTAACAATAGTCTGCATCTCATGCATTCGATGCAGCCTAATAGTAATATGAAAACTTATAATACATGCATGGTCGAAAAAATCGAATCTGAGGCACAGACAGTCAGCAAATAGAGAGAAGGCAGACAGACGTGTCTAGCATTTATTGACCAATTAATCAAGTGGGATTTAAGGCAAGTTTTAAATTTGGTGAAGAAAGGTGAGGTTCTGACTGTTTATGACAATTACTGTTGTAGCTATTATTATTACAAAGGTGAAATCAGAAGTGATAGAAAAATTTTAATACTTAATTCATCACAGAATGGAAAAACTGTACAATATCAGGCACGGGTTATTATCAGATGGAGCAGATGACAGCACTGACCTGTGATGGCTGCTGCAAGAACTGCCTCAAAGCATCACTGTGAAGAACAGAGTCTATTTGTGCCAGCGTTGAGTAGCACCGTTCCACCTCCGACTTGAGCTGTCCAAAGCCACTGTATGACACTACGGCATTCAGTGTGTCTGCAATCATCAGAGATTATGATCAAACAATGGCAGCAACAAAGACAATTTAATAGTAACTAGAAAATGCAGCAATTAAGATGTATTGGGCGCCCCAAAACATCCGCCATCCTAAATCACAGCATGCGGCAAGATGACACATCTTATTCACGACAACCCTTCGTACTGAATGAATTCGCATTAGCAAGCATCAACAACCACTGACTCAATTGCAAGTGGCAAGACTGACTCCACTGCCTGACGAGGCTAACAAACTGTCATCAACACAGCTATGTGTCATCAACACACGCACGTGCTCATGCGCTATGATGCACAGTGAAGCGTGACTCACTCACACACCATACTATTACTTACTTAGCTCGTGATGGATCTCGTTATTATGTCATGACCTTGACCTTTGACCCCATGACCTTCAATGCTTGTGGTGCATCGACTGTCATGTGACCAAACCATGCACATGTTGCCAGTCCCCTAAAACTTTCTTTACGCCATAACCTCCACAATTGCTCTCCCGAAATTCAAAGACAGGTCACATAACATAGGTTACGCCCCTTTGACCTAGTTTTCTAGTTGTAGATAGTACTCTTCACAATGAGTACCGGTATGTGCACCAAATTTGAAGTTTCTAGCTTTAAACACTGCAAAGAAGATGAAAAATTTGCAAAATTTAAAAGTAGGTCATGTGACCTAGATTATCTTCCCTTTGACCTACTTTTCCTTTGCTTATTTTCAACTCCTTACAATCTGTCTACTTGCTAAATATGATGCCTGTAGCTGAAGCCATTTCAGTTATTCACCGCGATCCGCAAATTTAAAATGTAGCCACGTTTTTGCCCCCTGTGACCACCAAGAACCGTCGGTAAAACATATAGCCTCCTGCAAAGTTTTGCAGGTGACTAAGTGATAAGCCGCTCCACAAATTAGTAAGAACAGTTGTCCATGTGACAGACTGACAAATGCCTGTTACAGATCACTGAATGCAATAGTCTGCACATCATGCACTCAACGCAGCCTTACAATACACATGTCACGATTTTCTGGCAAGATTTAAGCAAAACTTGGTATTTTCCCAACAAATGTAACAAAATTTCACATTTCTGACCTGCAAAATAGGTTGTGGGTAAAACATAATTACATCAACTGTCACAATATGCTGGACAGCATGCCCTGTACACATTACATGACACTTATTGCAGGATTTAAATAACCAATAACAATATAACAACAACAGACATACCTGATGCTGCTGTGTTGCGTGAATCACGGTCAACATCGGAGGGTGTTTGCACCGCTGCATCCACACTCCCAGTAGCCGACACACCCGCTATGCCTGACGTAACCCAGCCATCGTCCAACGTCACTGCGCTGCACTTGTGTAGCGTTCGTCGTAGTCTGTCATTACTAGAGATGCAATGTTCTAGTTGGACACGAAGTCTACACACTTCCTGCAGTATACTCACCAAGTCATGTCCACCGTCCGTGTCATCCTTTGTACCTTCAGGATTATAACACACATACAGACAGTTCAAGTGCCCAATTTCTAGCCTATCTCGTCATTGTCCAAAACACATACTCAGTGTGAAGTTTTTTTAGAATGAACATCCTCCATGTATCCCAACCAAAAATAACAAAACACATAAGAAATCGATCAGTTCAACAAAAGTGAATTTACAACTCCGTTAATCACTAATTTAACTAATATTTCACCCAAAATTTGTGCATTGTGACCATTTCTTGTTTTGTATGCGCACTTAATAACATCTGAATCTACAAAGGCACCCTGCTAGGTGCATAGAAAGATGGGAACACAGAAGCATTACCCTATATGTAATACAAATAAACTGACAATAATCTGCTATGTACCTGGTGCTCTGCTGTTTTCCTTGTCATCAGCTGTCTGTGCAAAACGCTGAGAGAGTTGCAGCTCCAGGCGCAGAGCCTGACTGACAGCCGTCACTTCATCTAGACGCTGCTTTAGACTACTCAGCTCCAGCTCAGCACTGCTGACAGGACAACACACACATCAAACATGTCAATTATACGAAGATTGGTAACATTTTCCCAAGACATCGAACTGGCAATTATCAAACCTTCTGAAAGAAGCTGAAAACCCACTAATCTGACACTGCTTTAACTTAATTTTAGGCACTCTTGGACTCTTCTATGCACAGTTGTTCTACTAGTTTTGCAAATTGGGACTCGTTTTAAAATATATTCATACACAAAAGCCAACTTGCCTCAAAAGCTGTTGCCTGGTGACTGCTGAAAACTCTGACTGGCCTGTTACTAAACCATCTCTGTCAGCCAGTGTGTCGAGGTTTGCTGTACTCCTGGTCAGAGGAATTTCATTCTGACCAGCTGACGGATTTGCAGTACCAGATATGTACACTGACTGGTCAGACACATGTGACGATGCTGATACCTGTGTTGCTGAAATGTGATGCTGTCGCCGTGCATCGACACTCTCGTCGTCGTCGTCTTGGGCATGCCGTATCAGTTCAATTGACATTTCTGAACCAACACTCTTAGCCTTGCCCGATGCCTGTCTAGTGCCAAACTGGCGGCTTGACAGATGAGTGGTGAATTCAGGTAGAGCTCCACTACCATCGAGTGAAGTTCGACATAGAGCAGCTTCCAACTCATTACAGCGAGCATTCAGCTCATCACAGCTTCCACGCAGCCTTGCAATTGTCAGGTTCTTGTCCTTAGCTTCCTCATTCATCTGACGTACCTCTTCCTTCAGCCGATCTGCCGTCGCCTGATTTTTGCGCACCAGTTCTTTCAGCTTAGCTATCAAGGCATCACGGTCTCGTATGCCTGAACGGCTGCTGTCGTCCCTTGATACAGCCTGACATTTCTCTTCCTCTAACTGATCTCTCAGCTGCTGCACCAAACCTTCAAGTACAATGACTTTCTTCTGCTGACTGTGACAGTCTTCTGTCAGCGAAGAAATCATCCGCTGAGCTTCAGTCTCACGCCGATTAGCCGAATCTACTTGATTATCACGATCTGTTGTCAACTGCTTCAACTGTTCTTCATACTTCACGACCTGGTTCTCCTGTTCCACAAGGACAGTCTCAATTTCACGTTTGATGCGACTCAATTCTTCGTTCTTTGTCCGAGCTTTTGTCAGTGAGAGCTGCAGTTCATCAGCTTGTGCCTGTGACTGTTGGACTGTCGATGCCAGTTCGTGGTTTTGTTGTTCATATCTGGCCACTTTGCTCTCACACTTGGAGAAAGACTTTTTGAGCGATTCTAGATCACGAGTTAGCTCAGATACCCTGTAGAATAACAAAAACCTGAGTGCAATTAAACTGTGATCAAAAATGTAACAAGTGAACAAAAAATTTACAATCCTAAATACTAACCTAGGTTTTGTTTGCCCAATGTAAATGTGTTCTGACAATCATGGCACACAAATCGAGACTAACAAAAAGGGCAGCCAAAATGCACGAAACAGTATGCTACCTCTACGACATATTTAGGCTAATATTCAAAAACCAGCTCAAGACATAGTTGATAAACAACAGCTGTTTCACCAAGGTGGAGCAGTGAACATTGACACTGGTGCTCTATAGCCATGGCCATACTGCAGCGCCTCATAAATTGTTGCATTACTATTAACATTCCTATCGAGTGTGACTATAAAGCACTGTTTGGTACCTGCAGCGACTGGAGAAAGCCTCCTGTTCTGTTGCTGACAGCTTGAGCCTCAAATCATCAACCACTTCCTGTGCATCGCTACGATTTGACTCTGTTCTCACACCTTCTGTGCTTTGTTCTACTGGCTGCAGCGTCATGTCAGCTCTGCACAACAGAATTGAAAACAACAAAATATTAAAACTGCAGGTCACAAGTTAGTCGGGTTTTATATCCCACTCAATACAGAATGGGTCAGTTTTGTAACGAATCTTTCCAGGATCAGACAAAATGAAAAACAAAACACAGCTACAAGATTCTGGCTTAGTTACCTTTTATGACAAATGGCCTTTACCCAGAGCAAAAACAGACATTACTATGCCACGTCACTAAACCATACACGACTTTGACAGCATAATATCTGAACTATGGCTTCTTATGCACGAAGTTGGCATGTCATCGTGATGCAACAGAAACGCAGATTACCCGTCGTTCACTGTAGTTGTAACATCAAGATCCAGAAGACAGGATAGCTCGAGCTCAAAGTTACTCATCTCAGCTGACAAGTCTTCTGTATCTGGAAATGCCGTATCACATGCACAGTTACAGACATGCACGATTTATATTCAATCCAATCAAGTAAATTTCAACACACATGCAGCATTATAGCAGCATATAAAGCTGACAGTAGTGACTCCAAACATAAAATACCAATGTTTGTGGGACCTCTCCGTAGTTTCCCACTAAATGTCTCAAACAGCTGCTAGACAAAGATACAAGACAAACACATATCTGCTAAACACACATCAAAATTCTACAGATTATCTCCTCCGGCACAGAGCACTTTTTGTTGTTAACAAACTACCGCGTGTAATGGTAATTATCAGATTACAGCAATGCCTACGAATGGAAACCAGGAATGTGACCCTCAACAAATAACAAGTCCAACGAAATTTGACAATGCCTTTCCCCCCTAGCCTCGCTGTAGGGGATCAGACCTCCCATCTAACACAATGTTCCTTGGGCTCCCAGGAGTCCTCACTGAAACAGGACCTCAATCCATTCAGCCAGTTTTGCACACCAAAGCCGAGTGAAGCCGCGTGACAGACTTGACAGACAGGAATATCAGTAGCAACAGTCTGCACGTCATGCATTTGATGCAGCCTAATACAACAGTGAATGAAGCCACAACACACCATGACTGGTCTGTTTCAAAGCAATTTCAGCCAGCAGTTCTCTCGTCTGATTCAGGCGCGATGTCATGTGCTCACGGTGTGCTGACTTGCGCAGACCCTGAGGCGGAGTGGCAGACAGCAAGTCTTCCAGAAAGCTGACGAGTTCATCCATGCGAGTGCGTAATAGAAGACAAGTTTCACGACTCTCGGCCAGATGGTGTCGTAAACACGCACGATCATGGCGATGAGTCTACAACATCATAACATAGCAGTAATAGTACTATAAAGCTAATCGCCATAATTTATCATGGCATATTTTCCGTTGCATTTTAGGTCTCTGTAGCCATAGTGTTTAGTTCATTTTCACATGATGCATTCACTTCTTTTAATTTAACTACCATGCTTGGGCCATAAAATTAAGCTGGGACAAAATAACTTCACATCTACATGCACCTTGTTGCAAACATCTTCAATATTACTTACTGTCACAAGTCAAAAATTTAATCAACTATTAATTTAACTCATTAAAATTAACAAACAAAAAACTGCAATACTCACAGTGACAAGCTTTTTAAGAAAACCAGCAGCCACTGTAACATCTCCAGAAGCAGAACACTTAACGAGTGATCCATCAATAGACACGGACAATTCTGCCTGTAAGCCAAGGGATGGTCTACCAACGGCTGGTACAACAGAGTCGCGAGTGGAATGTTCCAACAGTCGAGAATTTTCAAGTTCCGTCAACTCCAGTCGGTGACGAAGCCTCTCCACTTCAGCCTGAAGCTCAGCAAATGCTCGCTGATTGGCGGCACTTGCAGACTGGAATGGTGAATGACTGAATGCAATACTCTGTCTCAATATATTCCTACCAGCTGGACTTCCAACAAAAGATGTGTGATTGCCCACTGAGTTGGCTGACAACGGTTTAACAGATGTTGCGGCAGTTGCATCTCCAGCTGCAGCTAAATCACACTGGAACAGAGAATCTTTAGTCAGCAGTTCATCTCCCTGTTTGTCACGTAGCTGTTGAAGATCACTGACACTGGCACATCTCTGTCTCATGCTATGGTCAACTGCTACAACAGCACTGCCACCAGTCAACGTTGAATCCAAACTCTGCACCGACAGCAGACTTAAAGACCGAACTTCACCACCAATTTCTCTAAACGGTTCTTGACCAAAGTCAGGTTCTGTCCCCGGCACATTCCCCTGAATATGCTCATTTGATCTGCTTTCAGCAGCAACTTTCTCCAGCTCAGCGTTGAGCCTTTCCACTTCTTGAACCAAAGCGACAATAACATCGGGACTGAATGATGATGATGCTGTCCCACCAGTTGCAGTGTTGAGTTCAATGTGTCGTTTCAGAAGAAGGACAGTGTTATCAGAACGCCAAAGATCGGCACGCAGTGATTCCAATTCAGCCTTCAGTCTCTCAATACTTGCCTCGCTACTGTCACCAGCTTGTGACTGCCACTGGGAGTTTTCACTGATTGGTAAGGACACTGAATTAGTGGCAACATGTCCACCTTGTGATGATAATGTACCCACCATTGTCCCGCGTGAACCAAAATCACTTCCTTCAACAGGCGGCGGCAAAGACCAGCTCTGTTGGTCAACTATCGGTGGCTCCTCAGGAACAGTTGAGTCACATTTTATCTGAGAACCAGAAGACGTGTTTTGACCTTTATCAGAAAACCTTCGACAACCAATACTGCTTTCCTGGTCTAGTTCTTCGAGGTGCATTAAGATATTCTCCATCTTCACTAACATCAACTTCTCGCTATCTTGATTTGCAACTGCAACATCCACAAAAAACAAAATATCAAATTACATACTGTGTTTTCACCAATTCCCAACACGATGCACAAAACGGTAAACAATGCATGTTCATCAATAACCACACATTAAACCAGACCTGCACAGTGCATAGTAAAACTGTAAAATGCGGATGTCGTTGTAGATAGCCTGGCCCTCGCCATTAATATTAACCCTGAACGCAATCCTAACCTTAATCCTAATACTAACCCTAACTCCAGTTTCGAAAATCCGCACTTTACCATCGCCCTTCGACACACGTGAACTGAAATCGACCGCAGAAACTGATTTTTTACAACAGAATGAAATACTATCAGCAACTACCGTGCTTTGCAATTCAACTAAACCAGCTGAGCTTCCGATATTAAGCTGATAAAAACAATTAGCAGTTAGAACATCTCACTTTGCAAACAACACAACTTATCGAATCTACCGCTACCGCATTACCGTGCGGGAGGGCGAGCACCGGCGAAGGCGAGCTCAGCTGTACGCTAGAGGGGCGTGGCCGATAGACGAGCCGCCAAATTTCAGATTATCACGTGGATGTGTCAGTAAGTAAAAACGCCTAAACAAGTTTCAGACTTCCCGGTGAAAAATACAAATGTGAAAAATCGAATCAACTATTGACCACAAAAATACGAAACAGCCGCAGATTCGGTGAAATATCACTACTAGACAGCCTACAAAACAGATAACTAAAGTTGGTCAGTTTTGCTGCAGCGTAACGCTGTGCTACTGAAGCGAAACGCCCATCCTCCGAAACGAGGGTGTAGGCGAATAGCGACGGAGGCGCAATGCTACTGGGCGAATGCCACCATAATCCACTACCAATATGCCGATAGCTTCACTGGCACGAGCCCGTACAGCGGTAACACGATCGTCTTCGGGCTATTTTAATCGTTCTGAGTGACCACCAGACAGCACAAACCTTGCAAGTTGCATTCATCAGTATCACCCCGGGGGCGCAAATGGCTCTCATTTCATTCCGGATAAGATACAACTGCCAAAGCCTGAGTGCACCGCGTATCACGACGAACGGCCGTTTACTTGCTGTATCACGTCGACAAAGGAAGTATACAGCGTGGGCCAAATTACACGGGGCCACGCATTTCAGCTAACTTCATAAGTGCTGCTCGGATCGTCATTATTTTTGGCAGAAAACAAGGCCATTTTAGACCCCTAAGCCGCCGCCATTCGCCGTATTTTTGTCCTGCGCCGTAAATCCACCGAAAAAAATTCGGCGTCAGCCGCCGAATTTTATTAAAGTTTTAGCCGCCGAATAATTTTCGGCTAAAATTCGGCTGCATAAATTCGTTGTACACTTAATAGTTAGTCAACTAACGATTGTGATCAGAGATGACTAGTCATTAGTAACTTAGTATTTGTTATATCTGTATTCGTTATTGCCATTAGTCCTCTTGATCTGGACGACATCACAGTTGTTGAAGGTGGACAGTTATCAACACTGTGCTGCACACAGTCTTCATCTGCTGCTTACAGTTAATAGTGTTCATAAGTTCAGTGAAGTCAATGAAATTCTCCAGAAGTGTCGCAATATCACAACAGCCCTTCACTTTAAAACGTGGACAATCGAAGATGAAATGGCAGCAGCTATAATGACAAGCAGATAGTGAACGATCTTCAACAAACTCCTGGTCGTTCCAATGACTCTGCGGTAGGCATTTTCTAATGATTTTCTTCTCTTTGTTCATAATTATTAACATAGAGCTTTTGGACAAGTTCAACAGCTGTGATTGCAACACAGACCATATCAATGCCGTAAAATAATGGCCTAACAATGCAGCATTCACTGTTTGCTTTGCACCCAGTCGGTTATACTTTGCTGTCTGTGCAACAGCTGAGTCTGTGAATTCTGTGGTGTTAGGTTGCAGTGGAAATTTCCTATTATTTGCCGTCAACATCTCCACCTTGTGATGACACCCTAGAATTTTGGAAACAGAATGCACATCTTGGGCTGTATCCACTGCTGTGTAAATTGGCACGTCTGGACTTGTCAGCGTCTGCATCATCGGTTCCGGTCGAGTGCATGTTTTCGTCCTCAGGAATCGTTGCGAACAGCAAAAGATCGAGTCTATCTGCTGACCGAGTGACCGACTGCACCGCGTGTGCTTTGTGCACGATAACTTTAAACTGGCGTTTTAGGATGCGAGACGAAACTTTTTGTTAACGACTTTATTACATATGAGCATCTGTGTAGGCCTATACAGACGCTCGTTCATATTTTTGTTCCATTAATCACTTACTAATTATACACTTGGCCTATCACAGGCTCACAGCCGAAATTCTAAAATTTCTAAAATCAGCCGTAATTTCAAACCCTCAGCCGTAATTTAGCCGAATTTTACTTCAGAAAAAAATCCGGATAAGCTGGATATCCGCCGTATTTTTTTTACTAAGCCGTATTTGTTTCCAAAAAATTCGGCTTAGGGGTCTAGGCCATTTAATTCTTAACATGACAACATAATCTGCATGCATTCATTACAGTTACACAAAATAAAATGGCGCCATCTAGTGCATGAAAGGTGTGGTAATAAACACAGATCGGCCTTTTTGTCATGTTGATCAAAGCTCTAAAAAGTAAAAATGTCACAGTGAATTTAACAAATAACTACAATGACTTACATCATTGAGAGGTATTAATTACTACCATAACTGCTGTCAAAATTTTTTTGTAGAGATTAATAAAGGCAAGAGATTGTTTTCATGGTCATTTTCATTCGCTAGATGGCGCTGCGGCATTCTCTTAAATTAATAGCTAAAAATGGCAGATTCTGATTAAGAATGAAATGATGTTGAAGTATGCCGAGAGTGGTTTAGATCTGATCACTGCATCTAGAGTTTAGACCTTGAAATCGATAGAGTCGAACGAATCGACTCAACTCGGCTGAAAATCAATAGATCGATCAACTCTGTCCTGCCATACATGCAAAGATGTTGCCAAGCGAGTGCTACCTGTCCTGACAAACAACTTGCCTATTATTTTCAAATGAGCTGGTGACCCTATATGTATGCTTCCGCTAACTAATGCGTTCTTAACTTGTCGAAAATCGGATTCACTTTCTACAAATTCTGCCATTAGGCCACATAAAAAATAAAGCTGGTGATCATCCCCGCCCGACCCAACGAAACCGGTCCAGATCCCATTTTAAAATATTTTTTTCAAGTTAAATTTCTTTTAAATACGTTAAAATTGCATTTTAATGACTCCGGGTTTAGTCTTGGGCTTGTGCAGAAATGTTTATTGTCGACGAAGTTGGATACTGCTGCTTCCAGTATTCATTTCTATTCAACCAGATTTTTTTATCATATAATAAATACCGGTACATGTATTTTCACCATTGACATCACTTGTTGTTCACTTCATATCGCACCTGGA
>Ga0126335_1001599_pt1 | contig 12867 bp, 8 predicted proteins | sample OlaspJWI45metaG_FD_108409 | JGI IMG/M metagenome (GOLD analysis project Ga0126335, IMG submission 108409) | Marine gutless worms symbiont microbial communities from Oahu, Hawaii - Olavius sp. 1 OAHU.JWI-45 metaG | ecosystem: Host-associated > Annelida > Digestive system > Unclassified | place...
GCAACTGGTCAATCTATTTTGCATTTCCAGTACAAATAGAGGCTTAGCGATTATGCACTATACAAATTTATGATTGACATTGACAATGACATTAACATTGACATGTTTTTTAAAAATGTTTGTGCTTGTAGAATGATAACATTCACTTATCTGATTAAAGTTTCTTGTTATATACCCCCAAGCATAATGGTGTATTAACGACATCATAGCGTACTGCACTGATTACTGAGGCAGTCAACAAAGTCCTGGTCTCAGTATTGGTCTTGATGTGAGACGTTTTGGTCTTGAAGAAAATCTTATTTACATCACTGCATTCATTTACCCCCAGACAAGTGTTACTGGACACTTTCTCCTAACATAAAATGCTCTCCTCCCACCTGGCCTTAGAGTCTGCTGTTGCCTTGAGCAAAATCCTTACCCTAACCACTGCTAGTGCTGGTGTTGGGGAACCAAAGGGCGACTGTCCAATCGGCCAGAGCCCACGTGGCAAACGTCCAGATACTGCACCATCAGTGGCTGACAGCAGAACTAGCAGCTGAAATGCATCTCTAACAGTGCAGCAAGAATTTATACTCTCGTCTTAACAACAAAGAACCAACAACAGCGAAAACTCTGTCTATATCGTAGACACGGTGGCTTTTCTCACAGAAAAAATGTACACATATCTGGTACTTCAGTTTTTCCCGTGTCCATTCGATGAAAGGGGTTGATGATTCCTAAACAATTTGCCCACTAGACATTCGCCGCTCCCTACATATCTGCCCCCAAAATGGAGTCAACGTATGAGGAAAAAGTTCATGAAACAAGGTTGATACAGGAGTGATAGTAAACCAATATCAAAGACTAAAAATCTAATGCAAGCCGGAATCCAGAAACAAGAGACATGAGTAGTACTAACTGGCGTCTCTATCACGGATGGCCTCGAGCTGCAATATGTCTGTATTAGTCTCATGAAGACAAACAAGTTCGTCCTGCAGTCGTCGATTCTCCAACTCCAGAGCTAGCAGCTGCTCACTGATGCTCTTTGATTTCTCTGCGATATTACACCAACACATGCTGCTGCTGCTGCTGCCACTATCACACTATCGTTATGTAACTGTCGGCTATGAGTTACTTTAAGAACAAGCAATAAGCAAAGCACCTACTGTAGGTCCTCAACAGAGCTGTGGCTGCACAACAAATTTTAGGAGGCCATTGTTGTTACCTACGTCACTCATTATTAATTACCAGTTATTAGCTCAATTTGTTTACCAAGACCCTATTGGCAAACAAATATGATAATCCATCTATTAGTAACCAGGCCCAACATACAGCAGCTACACTGACTATAAATAAATAAGAAACACATTGTCACTAAGCAAAATTGCTGCATATAGTGAAAGTAATTAGACACATAATATTATTCATGTGGAAATAACTAATTAATTAACACAACATATGCATACGTTCATCGAAACCTTGACTAATTACTAAGTAGTTTACCTAGATTTTTCTGTTGTCTGGCATTAACGTTGCCATTATTCTGTGCAAGTGTAATAGCATCTTGCTCCATGGTGGCAATATGCAGAAGGATTTCTGGATTATTACCTCCACTTTGCAGATACCGAAGCCTCATTAAGCTGCACATCCAGCAAACTTCTTTAGAAAGACTTTCTTAAATGCTGACCATCACAACATTGCTGCTTGTATTAACAAACCGTATTGTACAATGACATTTGAGTTCATTATTTACGCTGTATTGCAGATAAATGGCTTTATTCACATACGAGTTCATTTCTTCATCTTTTTGTTAATTATAACTATCACTAACATCTAGCCATTTTTCTGTAGCAGCAGTATCCGAAATAAACAGCCTGTTGCATTTTGACATGCCTTTAAGAAGCTATGTTGTTACTTAGTCAATATAATTTGAAAGCTCGAGGTTTCAGACATTATCAGAAAAGCAACAGCAGTAACTGCAATCAAAATTTAAATTTAAAATTAAAACACACTTTAGGAAAACAAATGTACGTAGCATCACTGCTGTTTTGTAACAAGATATATCAACTATTTTCCTCCAAAATTTACACCGATTCGTAGCTGAACTTACTTAACTTCCTTCAGCAGAAAGTCGTCCATCTGCGAGAATTGGCTGCATGCAAGCACACAGACCCAGTGTCATCACATGAAATAATGCTAAGCAGAAATTTAAAAAATAACTGCCATAGTAAATACTTGTTACTTCGTTTCATTTCATTTATTTCATATCTATACCTTGAGGCATATCAAAAATACAGCAAACCACTTACAAACGCCAAACTTGTTTAGTCATAAGCATAGTCACCATTGAATTTTTTTCCAAAACTAAACAAATAAGCAAAGCTGGTTTATTAGGTCAGGATGATGTAGTTTTTGGTTTGTGATCAGAGTTTGTCAATGCAAGATTACAAGCCTCTCTGTCAACTGGTTACAATTTCAGACACCCTGGTTAACAGACAAACACACAGACACACACAGATGTGGCTTAAACAGCCTATATGATTAGCTCAGCTAAGCTGTAGCCAGCTGAGCAAAAATGCTGAAAATAACACTATACACTCTGTGGCATCTCGGACTGACCTGGATGCACTCATCTCATGCATCTGCTGCTGTAACTGCAGTAAGGCTAGCTGGTTCTTCTCCTGTTGCGCAGTCAGCTGGTCAAGTAGATGAAGACTGTTGTGACTTGAAGTGGTGACTACAGGATTTCTGACAGACAACTGCTGTAAACGCTGATCAAGTGCTGTAAAATCACCAGCATTAATCATCATTATCATAGTCAGGTCAACTCAGCTTCCATCCCTCCGGGGTCAGTGAAATGAGGACCAGCTTCGGCTGGGAAGTAAACAGACATAAGCAGACACACCACGTGATGTACTAACCCCGTGTCTATGGTCTCGCTATTACAGCCTGTTGCATTTTGACATGCCTTTAAGAAGCTATGTTGTTACTTAGTCAATATAATTTGAAAGCTCAAGGTTTCAGACATTATCAGAAAAGCAACAGCAGTAACTGCAATCAAGATTTAAATTTAAAATTAAAACACACTTTAGAAAAACAAATGTACGTAGCATCACTGCTGTTTTGTAACAAAATATATCAAGATATATCTTCAGCTGGTGTCTTGCTGAAGGCAATAGCAATGGAGATCAGCACTGCCAAGTGGGCTCGCGAAAGACATTACTATTGGTTCAAATTAATCACTCTGAAATATTAAAAGACATAGACAGAGTTATAATAAAACGCTGCTGGCTACTCACCATTTCTCTGAGCAATGAGTGCATCACCATGAGAACGGCATTCCGCCAGTCGGCTCTGACAAATATCAGACTGGTCTTTCAGCTCCTGCTGGCGCTGTGCATCCATTGATCCCAAACTGTAACAAAGCTCATCAGTTTCCTGTCATGACCATACATTAAATATACTCACATGCTTTTCTGAAGCCAAAGTTCTTATAAACGGGAATGTGTTATATATATATATCTTTAATTTCGCCAAATAAAAGCAGAAAAGACACAAGATAAAAACAAATTGACACAAAAAGAGAAAATGACACAAAAGTCTAATAATTAAATACACAGAAATACACAGAAAGACATGTAAGATTAGAATGTAAGATCATAAAATAATGTTTTTAAATTTCTAAATGGACTAAAAAAAATCCATGGCAAGACCATTATGCCAGCCGAACATGCATGTATGGACAAATGGCCAGACAGACAGCCAGGCAAATGCATCAGAGACTTCCGCCTATAGGCACGCAGATGCATAAAATGTATTGAGAACGTTTTAATGTTGTTATTAACAAACGAGATAAAAATCCACCTTGCTGCAGTTGGGACAATGCAACAAACAGTCAGAAAAACACACAGACAGACAGAATCATGGAGAGACAGCATGCGCATTTTCACACCAAGAAACATGCTTCCTATGACTATCAAATTGGCAAAGGCTTAAAAATGCTAACAAGATTATACATAAGCTTAGTTAATATAATAATAAGTGATACCAGAACAGAAGCACACTTTGTCACTTCTCACTTAATAGGTGCTAAATGTTATCAAAGTTTAATCGTACAATAAATAAAGGAGTTAATTGATTGACAGTTGACTATACTGGTGACAAATGTTTCCAGTTTTTCCTGCTGCTGTTGCTGATATTCTTTTAAATTCAATCTAACTGTATGTCTTTCCATCTGTCTGTTGGACTCTCCAAACTTCAGCATGGTAGAGGTAAGTTATTGCAAACTGTCCCACATTTTCGCAAAAAAACATGCCCAAAACACTATAACTTCAACTGTAGTGATTGGTTCTATTGTCATAAGTAAACATATTAAACGGAAACTCACAGGTAAGACAAACTAAACAAAGAGCAAGAAGAAGAGCATACGGAGGCGGGTGTTGGTGGAAGTGGTATACTAAGACTTAAGTCATCACTTTGTTGGTCATCATCTCCCAGCTCTGCCTCATCCATTATTCGCTTCATGTCTGACCTGTCCCGCATCTGAACCACACCACAACACACTCATTCACTACTGGCTACCAGTTGTGGCATAAATTGAGTTCAAACTATGTATGCTGGTATATCAGTCAGTTATTGGTAATACATCGTTATACATCAAAGACATGCTTCAGCCAGTTTCTAAGCTTGATTGACAGACTCAACTTCAGTCAGCTTTTAAGGGTGATCTGGTCATCCCACGAACAAGACTGAAATTTGGCAAACATGCATTCAGTTCAGTGGCTCTACTCCGCGGCTCTGGAACAAACTTCACTCCGTCAGAAAGGCAACTACACTGGCAACTTTCAAGAGACACCTCAAAACTTTATTGTTTTTCAAACATTACGGCACCATGTTAGAACAGTAAAAACCTATTTTTTATAATTTTTAGATTTATCCACTTAGTTTTATCTTTTTTACCCACAGTATTGTTTTTATTTCAATCATTTTTATTTTTTACTTATATTACCCCTAGGCTATTTAATTCTGTAAAGGACTGGTTGGCGTTTGGCCATATGTCTTCTTTTTTAGTTTACTTCATCTCACTTTATTATGATAGACTAGTAGGCAGTTGGGCTGGTCCTGCAAAGTTTTATGTGTAGATACAAGGATTAATAAATATTCCCCTGACAATTGTAGACAGAGACTTTAATAGGATAGACATGTCAGCATGACAGCACTGCAAACTACTACAGCACCAGCCAAAAAGTGACGAGAAACCTGGGGCCTTATTCACAAAAAGGTCGTATGACTGTTGTCATACGTATGCTGGTCGTACGACATGGATACGATGCCATTACCTATTCACAATGTAGATCGCACGTACGACTGTCGTAAATTTGGTTGTAAATCTACGACATATCTTCTCATGTCGTACAATCATCATCGCCGGCCACTTTGTTGATTGTTATTGACTTTAATCTCTTTTAACGTAAAAATCCACATATATAGTACTTTTACATCAGCGTTTACATTATATATTATCCAAGTAAATAAAAAAGTACTAAGCTGATGAATTCATTTGCAGTGCTACTTGCATCCAAATAGATTTCATTCCTCATGTTGTTTTAATTTTAACAGGCTGCTGCTACTCATGGCCACGTCATCATGTGTGTAATAAGTGTGAAATAACTACATTGGTAACACATTTGGTAAAAATATCGATTTAGTATTTCAGTTATAACCTAAAATAATTGCAATATTAGGATTTAATCAACAAAATGTGAATATCAGACGTCGAAGATCCACGGTAGTACATACGACCAAGGGTATGACTGACCACGGATCTGCAACATTCGTCGTGAATAGGTCGTATTGTAGGTAAGTGAATAGCAACCCTGAGAAGCTAAAGACAGAGAAGATGTCTGGGGTGGGTCTCATGGCACGAGGTGAAATGGCAGAAATGTGTCACTGCAAAATTGCGAACAAATATGATCATACAAGCAATCACGCATACAAGCATACACTGAGGCAGAAAGAAGAAAGACAAAATTAAAGTCTGCTTAACATTGTGCAGGCAATTATTCTATTTTTTTTAAATTTTTGCTCTAAAGCATAAAATACTGAAAAATTAAACTAAAACAAATGTATTATATTTATAGTAAATTAGTTATTATAAAGCTTTGATTGAGTGCATTAAAGTTAAAAAACCTCAACACTAAATACGACAGTATCGAGCCAACAACAGTCACACAAACAACATCCTTCACAATAAACAGAATCTACCTACAGAAATCTATCAGTAATTAATGGTGCAGTTGCCTTTTTATGTGTTCTATTTCTTTCTGCACTGCGTCCCAAAAAACTGCACCCATTTATTTTTGCAATAACTTCGTCAAACCAAACTCTTTTTCAATAATTTTTAGCATGCATATACCTGAAAAAATTTGCAATTACAATCACATCTACCAGCAAAGCATTCTAGACATCGACGAGCTAAGGTGACGACTCATTGACTGCTCGACAGACATGCAGCAGACGAGCACTGACGATGCAATTGACGAATGGCGTGCTAGGCTGAGAGAGTGTTTGGGCCAGAGGCATTGGCAGTTTGCACAATGTAGCCTAATGCTTTGCAGTTTCTGGTTCATGTTTTTTGTATTTTGATATTTCATTTGTATGTAAAAAACTGGCAATGATGATGATTTCATTGCATACGTGACGTGTAATGGATGTTGTTAAAGCATTGTACAGACACCCTTCAAGAGAAATTCATGAATTCATATCACTTTGTTCAAGATTTATTGAGGTATATGCGCACCAAAAATTATTTCAATGCAAAACGTTTTGGCAAAGTTATTGCAAATACAAAACAGTGTCTTTTTAGGACACAGTGTACGTATACTTACAGCTGTGTTTCAGTACATTATAAAGAGTAGATAAGGCTATATCTATTTGCCTGATGCTGTAGCAGCCTAAGCTCATAGGATTTCACATCCCAGTGATATTCTGGCTTCCTGAAGTGGTCTTTCTCATTCATTCTCGAATGTCGTTGTTCATTCGCACGTTTGCATCCCTCAGACGTCTTCTCTGTCTTCAGCTCCTCAGGTTCCTCTGTCTGAGTACACATTTGATAACCAAACAATAAACACATTAGCCTATAAACCACTGCTATCCAAAACAAGTGGCCAACATAATTTGGTGATGGCTTCATCCAATCTCCCCCTCTCCCTCTCTCCGTGGGGGATCAAAACCACCAGGAGTCTCCACACCAAATAGGACTTGATCTGTTCAGCCTTTTTTGCAGCACTCATGTGTATGCCAAACTGACAGACTGGCGGGCAGATAGAAACATCAGTCACAATAGTCCACATCTCATGCATTTAACGCAGCCTAAAAACAATACCGGATTAAAGACACTAAATGCTTTTACATCATTTAATCCCTGTTCTGCCTCAGTGTATACCAGCCAGATCTGGCTATTAAACTGTATCTTTAATCTCTGCCACTAAAAAGTAACAGAGAATTACTTACTTGCTCTGCTGACATGAGTTAATATTCACCACTGAACAGCTGTCAGTTTTGTATACACCAGATGTAGTCTTGATGCTTTATCATTATGTACAATATTTACAAAACTGTACAATATCAAACAAAATGAAAATATCATTGTCATCGAACGACAAGTCAGTTCTAGCACATTGACTGTCCAGGTCACCTTCTTGTCCTTCATCTGTCCTATACCGACTCAGCACCCCCAGTGTATGGTCAGCAGTCAGCCCAACAGCCCACCCCACGACAGCTCATAGTAGTTCCCAGGCAACACCGCAGCAGAGTCAATAGTTCATTGACCAGGCCGCAGCAGATGACTCCGACCAGGCTCGAAGTTCAGTCGACCGTGACAACAGCATCCACTAAATCTCACTAAAACTACCGTGTTGTGTTGAGCCTAAATTAATAGCCTACATCTATACAAAACTAATTTCACACTTGTCTGAATTTGGTTACTGTTAAATTGAGAATGTGAAACCTCAGTGGTTGGAGGACCGACACAGAACAGTTTCTGGTGCTTTGACAAGAGATGCTGTGAAGGGAACGACATGTCACAACTCAAACAACAGATATCCATGATTTGCAACGTTGCCTTAGCATCTACTTCAACATCAGCAAGTCATATGGTAATCACATTTAGTTTCTGTGCATCAGACAAAGCATCACAATTATTATTATCATTATTATTATCTTATCAAACAATGAGTTAGAAGTATCAGTTCCAGTTCGAGGTATGTGTGCCAATATTTAGCTGATAGTTATTTTTTGTAACAGTGACATCATTAGGGCTGCCACTATGGAGTAGTTTAATACTCATGTACTCGATCGAGCACCTTGTCAAGTACTTGAGTACTCAACGAGTACTGGAAGTAGTGGAATGCCTAAAGTTCTAAATGGACCGTTTCTGTATAGGGACAACACCTGTACTGTGACAATGTTTCAATTTAGCTATTTTGCAAAGAAAACTATAATAGTTTGCTTATATAACATAAAAAACACATTTTAAAATATTTCTATTAAAATCTGTACAATAGAATCCTATGCTAAAAAACAAATTTAGTCCCATGTCTGTTAATACCGTATTTACAGAGTATGAATTGTTTTCTTGATGTTTTGATACAGTCTGTGGTTTTAACTTTACTCTTCTTACACTTTTACGTTTGTTTTATTATTACTAGTTATAGTTTTTTGCTTAAAATTAAAAAAAGTCAAATAAATAATATGAATATATATTCTATGTCCAGTACTCGAGTAGTTTCGAGTAGTAAAAAACTGCTTGAGTAGTTTTTCGGCTTGAGTAAGCGTGAGTATTCGAGTACTTGCGGCAGCCCTAGACGTCTGCTGAATGCCCCATGTTGGAACAGTTTAACAGCGGCACAATAACACATGATGATGATGATAGACGAATTAACTTTAATGTGGCATATAGTCCTAAGACTTCAAGGACACATAACAGTTAGAAAAGAGTCACGTAATAGCTAGTCGACGTGTTAGTTGATGGTACTAGTCGGAACAGCTGTATGAGCGAGAAAAAAAGCTCGGTCTTCAGTCTACCATGAATAACTGGCAGTGATGATGATGCCCGAACTGACTCTGACAAACTGTTCCAAACAGATGCGGCAGCTGCACGGTCGCCGATGGTATAGCACGCAGAGAGTACGAGGACCGACAAGTGCGGACGTACTCGAAGAGCACAGTCGCCGACAAGTATGTCATGGTAAACAAAAACATGAATTCATGTTCTACTGTCGATACAACCATTGACATAACGACACCGCAAGTTCGCAGCAAGGAAAATGGTCATCTGAGAACCAACTTTAATTTCTTCACCTAGGTGGAGAAGTTGGTGCTCGGCGGGTTTGATCGAGATATTAATATTGGCACAAACAGCAAACTAATCATTGTATATTTGGTATATTTGGGGCAGTTTTTTGATTAATACAAACAACTTGCAGCATTCAACTGACTGGACAGGTATGTATTTATTTGCACTGACAACATGATGTGACTTCACACTATAGTTGTCATTGAAACTTGCACTTAGGCTCTATAGTTCTATACTAATTTTGAATGAAAAAATGGGTTTACCGGTAGTTCTCCAACATAACAGCGTAAAAAGATGGAACTTATTAAGCATGTGTGAAAGTTTGTAAAAAGTTGACACAACCACAAATGAACATATCTTCAACACGTAGTGCACGTGAAAGGCTTTATCAAAATGAGGAACGAGAAAATATAAGCACACAACGTATACCTTACAAGACATATTACACAGATTAATTTTAATTTCTTTTAATATTATGTGTAGATACTCCGGCAGGGCCATGGGCAGGCTATATGCAAGTTGACTGCTTGACACGCGACTCGCGGATGTGCCGATTACTACTGACTTATAATATAAATTCGGCTAACGAATATAAAACGTCATGAATAACTGATTATAGCTACACCTGCTGATGCATTCATTAATATTTCACGTCGAAATTACTTTCTGTTTACACGTAACTAATGACAACCCTGTGACAACACAGAGTTGACAGGTGTCCGATTCTATGCGCCCGGTAAAATATTCTTTTCGTGTGTTTCTCTGTCTGTTTGTATGTTTGCTCATAGCTCGCGAACGGGAGGGCGATGGTCTCCAATTTTTCGAGATATATCCAGGGTGCCTCAGGGATGGTTTTAGGCTCAAACGATTGGGAGGAAATCGTTGGTTAAAGGCCAGAAAATTGGAATATTTGTTTCTCGCGGGACCGCCCGGCCATGCTCCACTGCATGCAGATTGAGCACTAGGCAGTGGACTGGCTATAGGTGCACAAACAAACGCTGGCGGACAATGTGCAGACGCAATATAGGCTAGGCAGCCTGGCAGGCGTTAGTGTTGGTGGGCCGGCACGCACACAGATGCACGGGCCTTGGGAGGACGAAAGGCGGGGATGGGGCTGCCTACGCAATGCCTGGCTGGGCGGGAGGCAACCGCTAGTTGGTTACATAAAGACATTAAACAAAACAAAAACACTACAAGACAGGCCTTTGTTAAAACACTTAGCAGTATAGCAGCCACAGGCGGCTGAATAACTAAATGTAAGATCAGGCACGTGCCCCCCAACCCCAGTCCGGCTAGGTCATGGGAATTGCAGAAATCCAAGGAGAAAAAATTGGGGGTGGGGTGGAATGGGGGTACTACATGATCTTGGCCAAACATCGTGATGAATAATTATGTTGAACTCTGAACTAGGCCTACAGTCTCAGTCTACTTCTGCGCTCACTGCTTACGTATTCCATAGGCCTACTCTGTTTCTTTTTGCTGAATGAATAATTCTCCAAAACTGAAAAAGCGTTTCACAGGGGTGGAAGACGGAATTCATGCCCATAAGCGGGGGGGTGCGTTGGGTGCGTACGCACCCCCCCCCCCAAATAAGTAAAATGTAAAATAAAAAGCAAAGTTTGATTCAGTTTCGTTTCATTTTGTGGGGGTAAGGCCACTTTTACAAAAAGCACCCCCCATTTCATTTCTTGCTTACGGGCCTAGAATTAGGGTGTTGTATCTCAGAAACAGTTCTTTCACATTTGGGTATTTGGTCAGCATGTGCAGTTCTGCAGTGTCTTCACCTTCCAAGTACTACAGTGCGTACTCCAGCTGAAAAACAGTAACACATTTTCAGGCTGACTTGTGAATTACAGCGGCATCACTGATACATTATCAGTATTACAAATCACTGATACATCATTATTGCAACATTTACTGCCGGAAGCACACAAAACCTCTCATTTTCCAGCTTCGCACTGCAATTTTCAGTACTCTGTGCGTGCTCGACTTATAATCTTGTGCGCTTAATGAGACTGGGTTGCTGTTCAAATGTATTTCGTACACTAAGTCGTGTTTTGTGAATAGTTTAGGTTTTCACAAAACCCTGTGTGCCCAGACCTCCATTTTGTGCTCATTTATATATATAGGCCTAACTGAACAAACGTACTGCAGAGACAAAAGTCAAGCTTACTTAAACGTGTGCAGGCATTGAGCTTCTGTGCCTGTTTCTTCATATAATATTCAACAAAAATGATATGTGAAAAGTATGGTCGGACCCATATGTATTTAAAATACAAATTACACTGAAATATGTATTTTAAATACAAAATACAATCACATTTTGTATAGTACAAAATTCATTTTAAAAGTGAATAAATTACAAAATACAAATTACCTGTATTTCAAATACTTTTATTTCATTTTACTAGACAACTCTGGGTAGATGTGGCACTGGCACTGGCGCAAATTCAGTATGGAATTTTCGAATTGCTTTCTTTCAATGCTGTGTTTATATAATCCATTTTTGCTTTTTGGCGCATTTCTCTGTGTGTCTTTTTGTTATTGTTTGTTAATTGTTCAAGCAGGCAATTGTAGCTGTATATAAGCGTAATGCATAATGTTACTTTACTTTGTGGAAAAAAGAAGACAAACTACGAAATGTCAGATTAAGCTGACTAAGTTTTTACTCTTCTTTTGCGTGCGCTTTAAGTACTTTTATTTTTGCCTTAAGTCCTAGTGGTAAGCTATTTGCCATGGTTGAGCGCATAGCTCAGTTTAACAACTGCTTAGCAAACTTGCACAGAACACCCTAGGTTTTTCTCATGCTTTACCAGCGGCAGTTTGGCTAACTACACAAAATTGTGCACGGTTTGGCAGCCAAATATCCATAATGTGCTGTGAGCCTTCCGAACCCCCCACCAGGGGCTCTGCCCCTGGACCCCACGGCGGACCCCCTGTGCCACTACCTTATATGCGGTAGTAGGCCTTCAGGCCTGTTACCGATATTATAGGCCTATAGGCCATGTGTAGGCTACAGATGGTGTAGGCCTATCTATGGTATAAAATGTAACTTGTTACAATTACAAATTACTAGAAAAATTCACTTATAACTTATAAGTTATAATTACTCAAGGTGCATTTTTGTTGGTAAAAACATATTTTCCAATAGCAGGCTGCAAGCATCATGTGTTATTTAACTGTAGTCTCATTAGGCTTACCGTCTAGTGTCTCACCTCACATCATGAGGCATAATTCTTGTTTTGTCATCTAATAGGCCAACAGCACTAACATCGGATTTCACAACTAACTTTGCAATACAATACAATAGTCTGTAATACAAAGAAAACAGTGTAGGCTATCCCTAGGGATTAATCAATCATCAATTAGTCAATTTTATTTGCTCAAAATGTCCAGAGATACACATATACGGCTATTCAATTGCGAGCAGGACAACAAGGCTGAGACCAGCACTAACAGCTGCCCAACTAATACACTATACTATAAAAGAAAAGAAAAACTCAATGCGTACAAAATAGCCTACGGTGGCGTGC
>Ga0126335_1001600_pt1 | contig 12864 bp, 6 predicted proteins | sample OlaspJWI45metaG_FD_108409 | JGI IMG/M metagenome (GOLD analysis project Ga0126335, IMG submission 108409) | Marine gutless worms symbiont microbial communities from Oahu, Hawaii - Olavius sp. 1 OAHU.JWI-45 metaG | ecosystem: Host-associated > Annelida > Digestive system > Unclassified | place...
CGCCGGCTTCGCTGTCTTGTTCAACTTTCATATTGTGTGCCAGCTGTGTATTTGTTGTTGGAACAAATTCAACGAGAAACGCGAAACCCTTAAAGGCGGAAAACACACAAACGCGTTGGTCGCAGGTACAACTGTGCGATCCATCGACAACGCGTGTCATACCTGAGCGCTTCCGCGATGAGGTTCCCCACGAAGAGGTGCTGTATCAAGTGTCTCCTGTCCTTGGCTTTTTGCCTGGGTGTGGAGTTATATAACAAGGGGAGAAATTTCCCGGGAGACGAATGTCCGGCAGCAGTGTGCCTGCGTCCCGCCCACTACAACGATGCTATCAATCGTGACTCGTGACATTATTTGTCCGTTCGTCCGTGAGGTCCGAATGACAGAAATAGAACGACCCGCAGCTGCATATAGGCCAGTGCCACGACGAACGCGCAGCAAGCGCCGATGTGGCCGAGCTTAGCCGGAGATGATCTTGTGACGACCAGTCACCTTCCGGCGCCGAGAGAGCTGGCTTTGATCGCCGAGTGGTACTCGACAGAGGAGTGCCGAGCGAATTCCGTAGTCCGTTATTCCGGAATGGCAGAGCGGTTAACGGCGTTGGTCGGATCGACGAAGTTAACTGACATCGGGCCCGGTTATTCGTTAGATGGGTGACAGTTTTAGGGCGGGTATAGCTAAAGCGTCTGAGTATGTAACCAGCCCACTAGATCGATTCAGCCTTCCATCCCTCTGGGGTCGGTAAATGAGTGCCATCTTCGGCTGGAAAGTAAACAGACGTGCTATGTGATGCACTAGCCCGTGTCCGTCGTCTTGCGTAATAGGCCTACCCGATGGTCTCTGGCTGAGGGCTACGGAACGGAGATCAGCGCCGCTCAGTGGGCCCTTGTAGCTTGGAAAAGACTACTTTACTACGCCGTACATATGCTCGATGTCGATGATCAACTGTAAAAGTTTAATTTCCTAAAATTTAAATTTTGAAATTTTCAAGTGTCTCATGACTTAAGAAAGGGCCGCATATTTCCTTTCCTGCTATTGGCGTACGGCGTAGGCAGTGAAGCAGATCATTATTGTTTATTTATAGTTTATAGGAGGGAAATGGCGTCGACATGTATAGTAAAAACGTGCCCAAAAAGCGCGAATTGCAGTAAGAAAACAGATTATTTAACGACGAATGGTTGTTCGATTATTTTGTTACACCAAACACAACATTAAAAGGCTCAGGTAGTATATATTTAATCTGCAAGGAATCGATATCAGTGAACAAAGAATACAACGTTAAGCGCCATTACGAGTCCAAACATTCTGAGTATAATACAAAATATCCTGCGAAGTCTACCGAGCGGCAGATACGCGTTGATTTTCTAAAAAGTTAGCTTATTAGACAGCAGACAATTTTCAGTAAAGCGCATATTGTACAGTAGAAGGCCTGTTGCGTCGCTGAAAGTTGCATGGACATTGTAAAGGTAAAGGTAAGCGTATAGCAGTTTGTATAAATACCTACACCGCTAGTCCGGCACGCTAACCACTCGGCCACCGAGCCACCCAACGACGATCCGTGTAAACATAAGAAGCCTTTTTGGACGTTGATGTTATTAGGAATGTTTCTCTGAAATTACGTCTACTTTGCTCAGTGACGATGCATTTAAGAGTAGTGACGTTGTTCAAAACACAGTCGTCTGCGATGAACTGGACACATTCCCTTGTCTTGGGGAAGTAATGCAAGCAGAAGAAACATATCCGGAACAGTGTGACTTTGTTGCTGAGTTAGAAAATCTGTTGCAAGAGTTTCAACTACGATTTCGTGAGTGTAACGGTATGAAAAAGTACACTTTCACTTTTTCAGAAATCCGTTCACGTTTGATCCGAACGACTTCACTGACTCTATCGTTAATGATGTGAGTAAAGCACAATTAGAAATATTGGAGATTAAAAGTGACGATGAACTTGCCCGATCTCATGCAAAAATGAATCCAGCCGAATTTTGGCAGACTGTTAATCAGTACTGATATCCGACACTTAAGCCTGCAGCAAACAAGCTGCTTTGTATGTATGGTTGGGAATACTTACTGCTGCAAACAGTTCTCACAGATGAATGTTGGCAAAAACAAAATGCGAAATAGACTTAATCAAGACCACTTGATATGTCAGCTACGTACAAGTATCAGCAGCTGCTCTCCGCGTTACGACAACATTCAATGCAGTGTTACACTGCCGATTGAATCGTAACTACTGTGACTGTACAGTAAGATGCACTGTGTACTGAATTACTTTAGTTTACTATACCAAATTGTCACTATGTCTTTTACAATCACATATTGGTGTTGTTCTGTAGATTAGTTTCAGTTTCATATGGCACATTTTTTTGCGTCCCGCGCCCGTCGCCCCGCAAAATTTTTTGGCCCTCGTCAAAAAATATATGCCCATCACTGGTCTAGACTATACGGATTTAAATCCGCAAATAGACCGTGTGGACGGAACATCTGTGGCTCCACATAGTGCACGAAGTGGATAACGTCATTGCGTTGCTGTAATCAAGGTGGCCGGCGTATCCGCGCTGAACCGCTGACACACCGTACGCCTCAAGCCATGTAACCTTCCGCTTGCTACTAAACATAGTCCTGGCCATCTCGCTCTGCGATAATCACAACAAGTGGCCAAAGTAATTTGGCGAAGGCCGCATCGAATCCGTGGGAATATCACGGAATCGGGACCTTTGTGTCATGCAGTGTTTTTCAGGCCCCTAAGCCCAAACAGGACCTCGATCCGTTCAGCCATTTTAGCACGTCACAGGCGCGTTATAGACAGACTGACACACCGCGGGAACATCCGTCGCAATAGACCGCATCTCGTGCATTCGACGTCGCCCAATTACCTCCGCCAAAGAGGTTATGATTTTTCTTGGCGTTTGTTTGTTTGTATGTCTGTCTTTCAGCAAGTTTAGTAATAACTACTGATTGGCTGTTCGCAGAAATTTTTATCAAAGATGTACACGTGTATTTTTGGATTTCTTAAAGTGTATTAAATTTTGAAAGTCGCCTCCAGTTTGAAAGTTATCCTGATCAGGTAAGAAATTTTCATACAATAATAATAAACAGTGCCACATTATTATTCTAAAGAAGGCAGCACTGTAACGCCGACGCCTTTAGTTACACGCCCAATTTCAATGAGTACCAGCTTAACATGGCGTGCACACAGTACATACAATACAGTTCTTGGCGGAGGTATGCGCTCTCCAAATGCTCTCTTGATAATTATGACAATATTAAGCATTCTTTCTGCGTTTCCTCCTACACACAAAACAAACGTTGAAGGTCGGCAATTTATTATTCATCACGTTTTATTAAATTGCCACTATAATAAACGCACAACTCTACTACGGCTAATAAAAAAATTATAGCCTATCGCATAATGCAGCAATAGTCAAGATAAACAGACAGACACAAAATACCACATACACACATTTAACACAAATTTAAAACACGAGTTAAAAGCAAATTAAAATATCGCGCATTACCAATCAAACCATCAATGAATGTAGAATATTTTTCGCTGACTAAGCACTTCCACATGATCCAGTCCAATACATGACCTCAGAAACTCCAGATTATCACAAGAACCGAATATTTTATACAATGATCTGAATAACGACGAGTGGCGAAATTATTTTGGCGAAGACCGCATCGAATGCAAACACTGTTTCTATGCTCTCTGCAACATTTTCACCCCAAACAGCGCAGCTACTTTAGACCAGTACACCGCGCTACGAGATCTTCGGTCGCAATGGGTTGGTCACACTATGCACGTTGTTTATTTGATGCGACAGAACAAGCCAGACAGACAAAAAATGATACAGACGAATAAAAAAATAAGAAAAACGTAAAATTTGCTACAAAATACACTAAAACAAAGGCAAGAAAAGACACAGCTCTGTGAATATAAAAAAACTATCTAAAACAACATCAGTGACTTCTTCGTTATGCCCGTAGCACAGCGTGTCGTTTTCGATGTCGATTAGTGAGCGTGTGACATCGGCATGAGTGTGCGCGCTCAAAACGCCTACTCATTCAGTCTGCGGTAAAGCAAGAGCGCCATATCCAGGCGTCTTCGCTGCGTACTGCGTCGTCTGTGGGATAAAACTGTCCAGCGTTCAACCTCTTCATTTTCTCATCTCAGCTGCTGCTGCTGCTGCTGCGACGAGAAAACAGTGGTCTTAGCACACGGTATTTAGCGGAGGTTTGCACTCTCCGCGAGCTCTTGTTATTTTCTCATCCTTCTCCTATACACCCGTGGTCAGCAAAGACCGTACGGATTAGCCACGAATGTTCTTCATTCGTAATCAAGGCGACAGTATCGGACGTTTATTTCAGTGGTCTTAGCGCACAAAGTGTATACAAGAAACGCTTTGTTTTCACACTGACCATTAGCCAGAAGTCTATTGCGTCAACCGCCGCTGGTAGGCCGTAGAAGGTCCGTATGACTGATGTGTAAAACGAACTTGACGATGAAGACAATTCCCAGTTACTGCCTGGTCACGTTCCTCGCTTACGTCTTTGTGCACAGTCAAGTCGATGCCGCCAAGACATACTTCAACTGTCAGGTAATTCCTGCTACTTGCCGCTATCTACTACCGGTAATGTTCAGCGTTAGAAATTTGATACTTTCGAAAATACCTAAAATGCACAATATGAAGAAAAAACGTATTGTTGTAATATACAGTATATATATCTTTATTTCACCAAATCATGGTAGCAGTAGCATGAAATACAGCAAACATAATATACAGCAAAACAAGCGAACAGAAAAGAAGAAAAAACTTAACTACACTTTCAAGTAGAAGGCTGTAAATTTACTCTCGAACTTAGTCACTCGTTTACGCCACAAATCGCTTGGCATATCAAATGAAAAACATTCCTGACAATATTTGACATTATTAATATTACTTGTTTTAAATAATTTCATAAAAAATCGATTAATTAATTACAGAGTCCATAGACAATAAATCAGATTTTGTTAATAGGCACGCTTCCAAACCATATAAAATAACAGGAATACATTTGCTGATGATCAGCTGTAAAACAACATCTTCTGACGCTATTCTCCCTATTTCAACGAAAATTGCATTAGCTGAACGATAAAATAATTTCTTCGCATGGTGAAGCGAACATTTAAACGCACGAAAACGCATAATAATAACACCGAGGTATCGCAGTTCGTCCACCCATGAAATTAAATCACCGGATAGTGTACACAAAGGAGCACATGGATTGTTATGCCTCTGACCAATACGGAAGCAACAACTTTTCTTACTATTTTTTAATGGCCATATCGAGCTGATCAAGTACTCTTTCACAGTTTGTTAACAGCTTCTGAAGCTGGCTTACTGTTGGTGCTAGGAGTAAAATACCATCTGCATAATTGAACCGATAAATGACGAACACGATTTGGCTAGGTTGTCTACATAAACAGAAAACAGAAAAGGCGATAATGCCAAACTCAATGTTAAACACACATGACCAAACATTAGCCCATTTGACGCAGGCGTAGCAACCAGATAACCAGGATTCAAGCAACATTAGTAACTCGTTTGGGATGAGTCTATTCATTAATTTTATTAATAAACCATGGTGATTAACTCTGTCAAACGCTTTGGAGATATCAATCGCACAAATGTTAGCTGTATTTCCGCCGTTGATCATGTTATCAATAACAAGTCTAGCTGTACGAATGGCAAAGCTACATCCACGCCCTTTCTTAAACCCAAACTGGCTGTCAGATGTAACGAAAAAAGGGTTCAAACTTATAAATTATATTACTGACAAGCTCAGTATCAAAGTTCTGCTCCTCAAGAACAGCGTACCCACTATAATTGCTAAGCAAGGCTAAATATTCCGCCTTTAGAGACTCAGCCCTCACGGGGTTGTTGTAAGTGAATGCTTTTCGGAAGTGGGAGACAAATTATCAGTGATGACAGCTGGATCAACGCACCTATCTACTTGACCACACTTGACCCTTTTATTAAATTTTGAGCGCCAGGTTTTCCAAAACGCAGTGTTGTTTTTTAACAGCAGAGCCTCATGCAGGTCGTTGCTGTAGGCCTGTGTGTCCATCAGTTTGTGTTTCCGTAGGCGTTTACGATACAGTAGGCGACTCGATTGCCCGTTAGTAAAAATAGGGCCATTACGAGGCTTTCCAGCAGTTGTAATATTTACGATGTTGCGCGTTTACGAGGCTACGTGTGTATGACTGAAATAAGCTATTTAACTTCGGCTAATACGTTGCGTCAGTATTTTATTTTACTGATTATTAACAGGTTTTGTGTTTTTACTTTTCAGTAATGCATCACTAAGAGTTATGTTAGCCTAGATGATTACGTATTATCCGTACTCAGTAAAAAACATAATTAAGTAATTAAGCTGCCTTTCTTTGCCTCTGTCGCTGGCCCCGACAGTCTGCCACTAGAGATGAGACTAACCGTGAACTTTGCCACATTCAAAAAGAAACTCAAAACTCGTCTGTTTGACATCGCTTTTCCTATTTTAGCCTTTGTAAGTTTTAACCTGTTTAATTTTAGTTTTTATTTCGGATTTAAACTTTTGATTTTACTTACTCGCGGACTACTATATGGACGGTTGTTCTAATGTATTTTATAAACTGGGCGGTATAACTGTTATAATGATGATGATGATGATGATGATGATGATGATGTATGATTTCTTAAGTTGTTCTTCGCGGTTGATATTAAATGTCGGCTGGTATTTAGTCGCTTTGGAGATTTGTCAGACGCCCTTTTGCAAACGTTTTCCAGCAGTAAGCGAACGCAAGAACCAGAACTTGTGATTTATAAGGACGTTGCCGCCATCAGTTTGCGAGACAGTGAAAACAAGACGCGACCCATTGCATCGATAACCCCGTAGCGTGGACGTCTGCCAGGCAAAACGAGGTCATAACGCAGTCGGCGACGATAGCGAACGAAAGCAGTCGATGACGCGGAATGCAGTACAACCGATTTGATGGAGAAATCCGACCGACGATGATCAAACGACTCGTACGATCACAGCCAAACGACTCCATATCTACGTCGCACAGGACCACCCACCGCTGCGCCGATGCCGTCGATGCCGGGGGAATCTCCAATTTCCGCCCTACGTAGTCGGCGGCGGCGGCCACCCACGCAACTAAAAATATCCCGCTACGTCGACGACGACGATGCATCGCTGATGAGGCATTGGTTGCTGAGTACGTGACGCAATCAAGCGTGACATTGTCTTCGCGGCTACTATAAACGTTGTCGCGTAAAACGCTGTCGCCATGAGTTGCCTGTCGCTAATGACGCCTTGCTCCGCTGCTTTCAGACGCAGACATGAATAGATACTAAAGATAACTAATAGATAAACGTAATTCGGACACCTAATACTTAGTGATACAGGGAATTTTCGTGAGGGAACGTCACTGCGGAAGCGCTCAGGTATGGCACGTTTTGTCGAGGGATCACACAGTTTTACCATGGTGTCTGGGGAACGGAGAGTACAAGAGCAGAGCCTGAGTGGGGGTCTGGAGCGAAGGCCCCAGAAACTGGAGACAAAATCTGCATGTTGACTTCACATATACAGGTATTTAAATACTAGAGAACCAAACGAGTATTTTGCGCATTTTCAGATCGGGTTTTTGTCACACTGGGACCCTTACGCTGTGATAAGCCTAGAGGTGGTTGCCTACAGTTCATATTGTAACACAGTGGAGTGGTTCTGGTGGGATTGAAGCCTATCTCAGTGGCCAACTGGCTTTCTTCAGTGCTTTGACGCTGTTGGTTGAGTCATGTGACCTGTAAAAATCGTCCGTGAAATGACCTATAAAGTGTCGAGTGGGACGTTAAGCCTCTACTCATTACTCATTATTTGCACATTTTCACTTTATTATTGCTAGTCTGTTGGTCAAGTACACGTCTGGCTACACGTAGGCTACATGTAATTGCGACAGGGTGCCAGCTTGTTGATTTTATGTAAATTTCTGTGTGATACATGTTGTGTTTCACTCGTTCGTGCGATTTTATGGTGCTTCGGTGTAATAAAGACTATTCTAGTTAGATGTTTATTGTGAAAAATGTGACGTTCGTGCAGAAAAATGCCGTTCGTTGAGTTTTCTTATTCTTTCGGCAATGTTGACTTCGTTTTTACGTACGGAACACAATACGGAATAGAGTGACGGTGACATTTCGCGACAAAAGCACGACTTAGTCACACACGCAAAGTGTTATTATTACGGCCGCATCGAATGCATGAGATGTGCACTACTCCGACCGATGATCCCGTAGCGTGATGTGTTTGTCAGTAACGCGCCTGAGCACTGCAAAAACTGCTGAAGGGATCGAGGTCCTGTTTAGGGTGAAGACTTCTAGGGGTCTAAGGAACACTGTGTATAAGAGTGAATTCCGACCTTCCAATGGCGAGAGGAAAGCGATTCGACGAGGCCTTCGCAAATTTTTTTGCCCACTTTTTCACTCCACATATCCCGGCTGCAGTCAAGGGGTTAAATGATGTTTTTTTCGCCGCTGAGTTAATACTACTCTGGTTATACGACTCTGTTGTGTTGATGTGACGTACTGGTGACGTGCAGAATCCGATGGACATTCGCGATGTTCACGGGGTCCGGACTGACAAGGTTCCCGGCAGCCGGATTGAGTACGATCCATTTCCGGGCGGATTTCGCATCGTTCCCGGGTCAGTATTTTTTGCGCAGTCCAGAGGTGTGAAAACCTCGAAACGTAGGTCCACAATCGGTCCGCAAATCTATTAATAGGTATGAATAATAGCCGCAATATATCGTTGAATCTACAAAGAAGAATAGGATATATTATACTTTCTTGATAGGCCTACCCAAAATTCGCCGTACAATTATAGCATTTTCTGTCCCTGAAAGTGGCATAGCTAAAAATGATTTTAGTCAAAGGCAGCCCATAGCGTGTGTAAGTAAGTAAGTAAGTAAGTAAGTAAGTAAAACGTGAATTTATATAGCGCATATCATGTTTAAAAAAACTCTAATGCGCTGGTGTGTATTAGATATAAGCGCCTATTTCCAGAATGACCTTGACCCATGACCTTAAACTCATATGAAACATATCAAAAACACGCATACAGTACACTTCTTAGTTAGCGACGATACTGCCAACAGAATGAAGGCATTCCCTAGCAACAACTGATAACGACGCTTTCGTAAGCTACAGGCCAACTCAGTCTTTCATCTTTTCGGGGTCGGTAAATGAGAACCAGCTGTGGCTGGAAAAGCAGAAGCATGTGTGGATCATTCCCCAAGGTTTTTTGATAAAACGTGTATAGGCGTGCAGGTAGACTGCGAGATCCCTTGACACCGCGTGCCATACCTAAGCGCTTCTGCTGTGAAGTTTCCTTTGAAAGAAGAATGTCCGCACTTTTACCTTTTTTCTGACTGGCCGTCAAAACGGGTAGTGTGGAGCGATCTTTGTTGATTCTTACTGACTATAACGGCACAGCGGATTAGACTCCGTTAGCGCGGTGAATCCACAGACCTCGCGATCGCGGTCTGCTCATTTGTCGACACGACGAAGATGCATTGTCTGCGGCTATAATGGTCAGCGGAGAGCTGACGGTAATGAACTGTGGACGCTGGCAATAGATCAGCTGTTGATAGAGTCGCGAGGCCGGGCGTTAGCATATCGGATCTGTGTCACGGAAGGCCAGCACTGTTCCTCCGCCCGTCAGACAATGTATTCGCGCGTGGGCGGGCATTAAAGCACTCTTTACACTGCGTAGGAGGACGCCTTCTTTCTGCTGTCATCACCATGACTGCTAACTACACCGTCTTCCGAAGAACGCTCACGTTTTTATCTCGCTGTAGTTTTTACAGACATTTGCTGATTTTCGTAAAATTTGGCACACATTATACTGAGGTAAGTTGCAATATATCGTTAAATCTACAGAGTAGTATGGGACATATTATACTCTCTTGATACCAAAAATCCACGGTACAACCGCGGCATTTTCTGATCCTGAAAATGGCATAGCAGTTATTCATTTGCCCACTTCACCTGCATACTGTTGCTGCACTACTTTGTGAAAATTTGAATTGCATGATAATGACTTTATTAACAAATGTTATATATTGCGGTTGCGCAAACTGAAAAATATCCAGTTTTCTGCACAATTATTGTCCAACAGAGCTCAGGTATCACAATGTTTCTTCTGTGAAAGAGTCACCAACATCTGGAACAGTCTTGACAATAGAACAGTAACTGCTACATCACTGAATTGTTTTATAAGCCGATTGGATATTGTTCAAAAAAGATGGATCTTTTTCCGGACTTCCTCAGTTTTGTCTGATCCTTGAGGCTGAACCAGACCCCTGGTGAGGCCTCTTCGGTACGCTATCGGTAAGATAAACTTCTGTTTCATCCACACTGGCCTGATTGGAGGTCTGGAAGATGTCAGCATCACTGTGATGGCACAAGTAGGCGAAGCATCACCTGCATCAGCCTTCAGCTCAACATCTTGGTAGTATGCAACATCTTTGGTCATGTTTCATAGTCACGTTTTGAAGTCATTTAAACAGCTTTGTTGATGGAACAAATCAGCTCAAGTGGTCCAAAAACCAAAAAGTAATATTTCCCAAGGTAGTGTAGAAACAGTACGCAGGTGCAGTGAACATGTCAATAATTGTTGTGTTGCAAATTACTTCAGTAGCCTATATATATACTGTGTACCAAATATTACAGAAATCAGATAACAGTTGTAGAAACTACAGTGAAATAAAATGGTGAGCGTTTTTCGAACACGGTGTACATAATTCTTTTGCTGGTGGTGAAGTAAAGTAAAATTGAGAAAATTAAAATAGCGACACAAGCTGCCTCAAAAGCGCTTCACGTCAAAATCGTCGTGTTACGCAAGTAAAATTTTGAATGCAAATGTTTTCTTAAAGTTATTAAAAGATGACTAGTTTGTGCACGGAGTCAGGCCATAGCTTCCTATATAGGAGAATGATCTAGATCTCCGTGGTCAGGCAGACGCGTTGTAAGGAATCTCGCAGTTTTTGCGGACAACAATGCATGACATTAATTCGTGTGTCCCGCCGTCAGTCCGTCAGCAGGCTGGCTATGGCGCGCTGCATATTGACGCCACCTTGCGAATACGGTTAAAACGTGCTACCAGCCAAAGCAGCAGCCGTCCAACATTTAAAAATAAAAATAAAGCCGTTGACACTTGTTATAGCGCCTTGTACTGGGAAGCCCACTTCAGTTAGAAGCGCTGAGGTGTGGCTCGCGTTATTAGGGAGCTCGCAGTTTTACCTGCACATCCATGCGTTTACTTAGTCGCGCTTGACAGACTGACTGTCTCTCTGTTCAGCTAAAACACGATCTGCCTTTTCTGCTGGCGTCATCTTTGATCGAGGAAGTTCATTATTTGGTAAACATATCTTCCGAATTAATTGTGTATGAAGATCGCGCGAGCAAAAACAGCACACTTGCTTGAGTTGCGAAGCTTTGATGACGCGTTTCAAAGCTAAATTGGAAACAGAAAACGACCCGAGGAAACGACTGAGGCTTCGCGAGTCAGTTTCCGCGCCCAGCTGTTCGCCGATGTGAGACCGTATGATATTTTGAGATCCACAAAGAATATCAAGTCACTAATCAGTGATTACTGTAAGTGTTAGTTGAGTGTGGAAACGCGAAAGTGAGCGAGATCTCCGCCACGCGAGAGAACAGGAAAACTGGATGCTGGTTGCCGGAGAGAGGTTTGCGTCATTTTAAGTGAATACAGTCTTCTAATAAGATGGCATCAGCATTAATTTATCGGGTTACGCAGATAATCAATCGATTTCAGAGTGTCGGTATCGCGTTACCTTAATATTTAGCTCTGCAAACTAAACCAGTACTTCTGATCATGTACCTTTTCCTTCCTTGGTTCTTGAAATGGAAATGACTAGATTTAGCTGTTCGCGCAAACGCAAAGTGTTTCTGGCGCCGCTGATTGTTGGTGGCGAATCCGATATTGTCGCTGTTGCTCGACAAGTCGACTTAAAAGAAAATAACTTCATTCGCATTATGCGACAAGAAATTCACGGAATGTGAAGTGTCATTTGTCAGCTGACGACATTAGCTGTGAGGCGAGACGGTCTGAATAGCTAACAACTGCGATATCCAGGCTGTTTATTCACCGTTGCAGTGTCTAGGCCAACTCAGTCTTCCATCCCTCCGGGGTCGGTAAATGGGATCAGTTTCGGCTGGTAGGGCTTAGTCACGTAAGGTTCATCAATTCGTGGGTGTGCAAGCAAAAATGTCAAATCCATCGACAACGCGTGCCATACCTGCGCGCTCCTGCGACGAGGCTCCCTTACGAAGAAGTGCTATATCAACGATTATCAAGTGACAATGTCCTCTACCTTTACCTTCATGCATTTTGTCCGTCGTCGATCTAATGTATTTTGCAAACCGAGCGGTATAACTGTTAATGATGATGATGATGATGATGATGATGAGTTGCTGAAGTTGTTCTTCTGTTGGTATTAAATGTCGGCTGGTATTTTGTCGCTTTGGCGTTTTGTCGGACGTCCTTTTTCGAATCCTTTCCAACAGTAAAGGAACAACTGCAAAAATCAGAACTTGTGATTCATGAGGACGTTGCCGCCACAAGTTTTCGTCGCTTCTAATGTAAAATTTGTTAGTGCAGCCAGTGACGCGCGGTGTCGCCGTTGTGTTGTCGTGGTGGTCGTTACAGGCGAACGCTGCACATCGAGTTCCGGTCGCAGTCGCGTACCGGCATAATCTTCGTCGTCGGCGACTTTGCGACGTCCGACATGGCCAGTGCATATCTGCGCGACGGACACGTGACCTTTGCC
>Ga0126335_1001601_pt1 | contig 12863 bp, 6 predicted proteins | sample OlaspJWI45metaG_FD_108409 | JGI IMG/M metagenome (GOLD analysis project Ga0126335, IMG submission 108409) | Marine gutless worms symbiont microbial communities from Oahu, Hawaii - Olavius sp. 1 OAHU.JWI-45 metaG | ecosystem: Host-associated > Annelida > Digestive system > Unclassified | place...
ATGGTGCCACACCTCTGTATATTGCTGCTGAGAATGGACATACAGAAGTAGTGAAATTGTTGTTGGGCCACAAAGCTGATGTGAATGCAGCATGTACTGATGATGGTGCCACACCTCTGTATACTGCTGCTAGTAATAGACATACAGAAGTAGTGAAATTGTTGTTGGACCACAAAGCTGATGTGAATGTTGTTGGGCCACAAAGCTGATGTGAATGCAGCACGTACTGATGATGGTGCCACACCTCTGTATATTGCTGCTCTGTTTGGACATACAGAAGTAGTGAAATTGTTATTGGACCACAAAGCTGATGTGAATGCAGCACGTACTGATGATGGTGTCACACCTCTGTATATTGCTGCTCAGAATGGACATACAGAAGTAGTGAAATTGCTGTTGGACCACACAGCTGATGTGAATGCAGCACGTACTGATGATGGTGTCACACCTCTGTATACTGCTGCTGGGTATGGACATACAGAAGTAGTGAAATTGTTGTTGGACCACAAAACTGAAGTGATCCCGAGGCGTTTTCTTTGAACGTACGACGCCGAAGAAAGATCAACAAACCAAAGCATATTCTGAAACCTCCGAAGTACGATGGAACGATCTCGTTTGAGATTTTCTTTACACAGTTTTGTAATTGTTTGGCATTTAACAAATGGACAAAGATTGAACAGCTGGCTTACCTGTAACGCCCACTTGAGAAAGAAGCCGGCCAATTGTTGAGACTATGGATCCGAATTAACGGATTCGTTGAAGCGAATCAGGCAGACAAATTACGAATAGAAGTACATAGTTGAAGAAGCCGAACAGGTGCAAAGTCTGCTTTTAGACATCCGAAGACTCACAGCATTAGCCTTTCTGGAACTAAACCTTTGGCATACGGTTACTTCGTGGATGCATTGACAGACCCTGATTTCGCCTTGAAAATTCACCAACGCTCATGGAAGGACCTTGATTCGGCACTTTGTGTAATTTTACAGCTAAATGTATAGACGAAGGACGTGGACCGACTCCGAGCAAAGAAAGAAACGATTGCGAAGAAGACTAGGGAGATAACTAGGGATAATACCATCTGACGCGCCGAACGCTGTCAAACTGGACATTGCGCCATTGGGCAACAGTGTCATCTACCGTTACCGCGGCTCATCAGCTGATCGACGTGGTGGAGGCGTAGCACTGGTTTACCGTGAACACATCAAAGCGACAATCATCGACCTCGGCGACTACACAGAGTTCGAGGCACTGGCCGTAAAGTTGGTCGGAAGATAATGAATTTTGTTGAATATACAAACTGAATTGCAAAAGAAGAAATTTAAAGTTCATAAAGTCAGTCAAAAACGTTCCACAGTGCTTTAGCAGCGTCAGTCGCATCATTACCAACGAGTCTCTCGGGACATGCAATGTAGTTGGCATGTTGGCGGACCTTGGCAATCCACGTCTTGGCGTATGAAGCGGATTCCATTCGCCCACTGGGGGACCGACCATCGACACAAACAACAAAGATGACATGTGTGCAATAGTAAGCATGCTGTGCAGTAGTGAACACACTGTTCATTTTACTAAAGCTGCGTTCACAAGCGGCATTGCTAACCGGAAGCTTTGCAACTGCACTCATCACTCACTTCCTCTAGAGTCCTTAAAGTCACGGCAGGCTAAAGAACAGAACAATAGCTTTGCCAGCATCTGTACCTGTGATGTAAGACTCTTGTGATTCTTCGTACTATGAGCCTCGTCAATGATAACACGCCGCCACTGAATCATTGACAGTACGCCATCGTTGCTAACGTCTCCATCAGTGGCTGGCATATCCGCAAGGTGCTTGGCCGCGGGCTGGTCAGAAACGGTAACTTCGCGACTAACCAAGTTGTACGTTGTCAGGACGACATCGGCTTCCGCTAAGCTAAAACATTTGCAATAGTTATCTTAATAATAATTAATGTTAATTGTTAATTTATGCACAAATGCACGAGATGCAGACAATTTTTACCGTTGTGCATCCGTTAGTCTGTCATGCAGCTGAACTCGGAGGCGAATGCACTATGATTAGCAGACTGTATACTGTACAATATTGACATCATCGGACACTGGACATTAGACCCAAGCTCCAGTTACGTTTACATTTTATTCACTGTATCAATAAAGCTTTCTGCTGTAAAACCAAGCAATCACCTCTCATTATACGCCTAGCAAGTGAGACCTATCTATCATTATATACCTAGCAGGTGAGACAACGCGGTTCGCTCCGTGATAGAGTACGACATTCAGTGTTCCATGTTTAACTCTGCGTTCAATTTCGCTCTTCCACTGGTGGACCAGTGACGCGGGACATACTACGAGCGACGCCGCGGAACGTAGGCGAGACTTCCGGCCAACTGACAGCCACGACGACCCAGAACCATCTTCCGTCGTCGCCATCTTTCTGTCTTCATCTCTTTGTTTCAGCAGCAGAGAGATCATCGTGAGGGTTTTGCCAAGTCCCATATCATCAGCTGAACAACAGCAAGCACAAATCATAACATACACTGCGAGTCAAAAAACGAGACACCATACTCATGTTGATAACGTCATGAAATATTAACCAATTTTCAAAATTCTTTCACTGCTAGACTTAGCATAAAATTTTCTACAAAATGATCATTACATACCCAAAGACGTTGCTACACTACCTTGTGAAACTGTAATGTTTCAGTTATTGGCAAGTAGTTTACTATTTTAGTACTTTTACATTCTCAGCATTTTTATTTCATCCGTTGTACTTTATTGCATGTTCCACCATCAGTTCAGGTGCAAGAGTACGAGGAAACCCACACACAACTTGGCAAAACAACATCGAGACGTGGACAGGGCCATCGCTGGTGGAATCAGTGAGGGTAACAGAGGACCATTCACAGTGGAGGAAGATTATCCACGACGCAGCCAAACCTTGTACCGCCGACGAGGGTTAATGAACAAAACAGAACAGATATCAGTAAGCAGAGATAACTCGCACCGTACAATCAAGGTATCATCCCAGATGGGATAGAACGATAAGTGGCCCGCAACGACTCACGTGTTATTGTGTTCTCTTTTCTTTCAGTTAAGCTGTGCATACGACGATGTACACGACCAAACAGTCAGTGCCGGTCGAGTGTCTAGACTGGTGACTGTTCCCACTGATCCATTCACTAGCCCAACCGGCCCATTTCTGTCTGAATGGGCGAAGTGCTAATGCAGAAACACCCAAAATGGTGGAGTCGTACTTCCGATCGTGAATCTGATGGCAGACTCTGAATCGGGAAGCCCGGATTCTTATTCCAGTTGCTAGCAACCATTCGTCTATCTCGCTTAGTTTCAGAGATATTCACGCATGACAGACGGATGAACAGACAGACGGACAGAGAGACAACGCAGACCATTACTATAGTGGGCTCCCACACTGAGGCAGGCCAGCTAACAATGCTACAGCCAATCTGTTCTAGCTCCATCTAACCCACAGACCATAGAATATTTATTTATCCAAATGCCTTACTGGCCGATTTCTCCATGGAGATCAACCACATCAAAAACAGACTGCGGCAAGATGGCGTCGGCCTCGGGCCAACCAGCTGCCACGACCCATTAACTCTCAAGGACCAATCACAGATCGTTTAACAACAATCACTAATTTTCAGCATCGCGGTGTCTGAAAAGAAAAGGTTGTCTGCTTCTTGCATAGAATCGTAATGCAGTATGGAAAACCTGCATCCAAAATAATTATCAAAAGTTCCGTTGTTATGGATGGAGTATGTGAATCTATGTTGGGGGCCATCTTAATGTTTTTGCATCAGAGCTATTGGCCAGTCAGGTGCCTGTGGCTGGCACTACGCAGTTTTTCATGAGAGAGCATAAAATGAAACTAATGACATGAAACTGAACCTAGAATTCCTCCAGAAGGCTTCTGTTTCTCCCTCCACAGCAGCCAGGTCAGAGCTTGTCTCTGGTGGGTCATCAGTAGCACCTTGAGATTATCTGGGTCAGTTGACTCCGTATCTGGGTCAGGGCACGACTCAAACTGCCTGTACACAGAATGACAGAGAGAAGCTGAGACACAAACCGTCTGTCTGCACAAATCTCGAAAACTGCTCACCAGAAATTGATGTAACTTGGTAAGAATATGTCCCATGGTGAACGCTTCAAGCGGTTGGAAGCTGGTTGACCTTTGACCTTGAGAGCTATTTTCATATTTTCCAGCTAAGTCTATACCATTCGAATGTGAAAAGGACGATCGCCAATTTTTTTAACGTGGCCGCATTGTCTAGAATTGCACATGGTTCCAAATTTTGGGACACAACCCGACCCGATCCACAAAAATCGTGACCCAACGCGACCTGCTACAATAAGCAATGATCAAATTAACCACGTTCGGCATCAGCATCGACACAAGCCGACACCATTGCGTGACTCACAACATACTAATTACAGAGTGCTTCGACCTGTCGGCATCCACTTTGCTGTGAACAGCTCTATGCTGACCGTAATATGCCTACTGTGTTGGCAACGATAATTCGCAAATGTAAACATTCATCTCCTCGGTTTAAGCGAAAGCTTAGACCATTTTTAAGAGCAGCTTTCAGAGTCGATCTGTTTTTCAATACTCAAACAGGTTGTAAAGAAAACTTGTGTCTCACACACCTATGCAGCTGTTCAACAGCCTCCGAAGTGACCTGACCGACATGAAAGAGCCGCGAGGCTGTCATCCGACCTCCATACAGTGCTGCGTCTCGGCTCTGAGCTGCAACACGATGTCAGACCATCGAATACTTAAGACCGCCGGGAAACTCTACGAGACCGACGATCACTTTCAGACGGCGAAGAGCAAAGCAGAAATTTCATTGATTTTTCCCGTTGCGTACTGGTGTAAATGCTTTGAATGTGACAGGGTGACAGCGTTACACGTCACCCTCTCCCCTTATGGTCTACTCAGCTGTCAGCCTGTGTGAAAATCTGAAAATTATCAGCAGACAGCTTTAAAACCAGAATATAACTTTAATAACAAACAGGTCTAATACGGTAATTATGGCTCAATACAGTCTCTTGGGAAATACAAAGAGGTTCAGTAGGGGAAAAGAAGTCTGTAGCATCGTACAAAACAGAATGTTACCAAAAAGATGTAGCTAGTGGCTAGCAGCAAGCGCTGAGCAGCAGACACGTTGGAACAACTGCATAGTATGCAAATACGTAAATCAATGACCTCACTGGACATAACGATAAAAATAGTATAGTAAGCAAGGAGGGCCGAGGTGGTCTGGACTATTCGGCCGAATATGAATAATTAAAATATTCTGCCGAATACGAATATGAATAGTTGCTTTAAACTTCAAAGCAATGCCAATGTCATGCATCACTGATGTCAAAGTTAGCATCGATATACTAGATATTCATTCACGTTCAGCATCAATTAATGAGTACGAGTTTAAAGTACATATGCACTCACAAAGTCATTAAACTCGCTAGAAACTAACTCAGAGTCACAGTGTACAACAGATCAGATCACGGAGGGCTGCTTTGAAGACGCCTACTGCTACTGACCAGTCACTATCACGGCTAACCAGTGTTACTGCAGCGCAAATGAATGAATATTCATATTCAGTCTAATTTTAGCAATATTACTCGGCCGAATACGAATACATTATTCGACCAGAATAGAATATTCGGTACAGCCCTGATTTTGAATGTCGTGAGACAACAACAATTTTTGACTGAACCAGGAAGATTTTGAGCCAAACACTGGCTTTAATTGCAGTAACCACTACTACTAATGATACTAAGACAGCAAATACTACAAAACAACTACAACAGCAACTCACCATGATGAAGTTGCCTCTGAATGCTCAACGGTACTGATGTGCAATCTATCAGTTGTAGCTGCCTCGGTGGACCCGAAGGTCGCATGTTACTGTTACCGGCAGACATCTTTTGACCCATACTGCGACCCGCAGTACTGCCAACCGCAGCTAAATCTGGTCTGCCCGTTGTATTCGGTCCCGTCTGATTCTGGCTTACCGAAAGACCACTTCCTTCACTAAGAGTTGCTCTGGTACCATGACTTTGGTTTGTTTTTGCAATGTCAGCAGTTCTCGGAGGCACAAACGGCTGGTGGACACTGCTCCCGCGTATCGAGACACCAGTTTGACGATGGTCTGAAGTGGATGACTTTTCAGCTAGATCACACAGACACAGATATAGACAGATATGCCTTCAGTGCTTTGACGCCGTTGGTTGGGCGGCAGGAAGGGCATCAGGCCTGTAAAAACCTTGGGGGGTTGTGGGGGTGGGGGCACCGTTAGTCCATTATCTTCCCCTGCTCCATAAAAATCCAGAAGACAGGAGGTGGGGAAACTCAGCCTGAACGCAGCTAAGGCAGAAGGCAGAGTGTTTCTTCTGGTACCGGCCTACCTGGGTTGTCCCGAAACAAAGGCCGTTAAACGGTTGTTGTTGTTGTTGATGTCAAACAGACAAAACAAGAGCTCAGCTGTAATTGACATGCCCCCAAACACTTGTTCGAATGCATTCACCAGAGGCCGCCATTCAACTGCGAAATTAACCTATCACCACCATCTGACTCTCTCAATGAGGATCACCTGGAGTTATCAGGTTCATATTCAAAACTAAAATGCTACGACTACAATCTGGTGAAGTTCGCATAATGATCAACTCAGCCATTAGGGTTCCAGTTTCTGAGGAGGCGAAGTTGTCCTGAGGGTTTCTTATTTCTTTGAACCATGACTGGTTCACCTGTCAGCTGCAAATAGTTGAGTTCTTGCGGAAGGGTTCCCACGAGGGGCCCCTCTTCCGAATGTTCCCTCTGTCACTGCAGTCCATCAGCCATTAGGGTACAATAAATCAACGTGACCGACACACTGACAGTCACGTTGCCACAGCTAATGCTGCCCTAATGCACTGCACTGAGTGGCAAAACTGTAACTGGGTACTGCAATTCACTGCGATGTAGTTCAACATGGACTACTTCATAAGGTGAATAACATTCTAAAAACTAAAATAAATCCTGCTTCCAAACTTACAGCCAGACAAACCATTTCTACAGCTGTACGGCTCTGTATTGAGCTTGACGATAATGATGACGGCGACTTATGATGGACAACATCGATGGAGCACTCTACCACAGGACCGGATGTAAGGTGGGTGGGCCCCCAGGCATCCCAACAAACCCTTCCAATCCAGAGACGTATATTTTAGGCTATAGTGAATGGGTAGGTTCATTTCCTGACTTTTAGGCTAATAATATCACTAATAGGCCTATCTAGTGACCCACTGGGGGATCCATGGTCCCTTCCTCATGCTCAAGTTCAGCCAGAATTGCTGTCTCAATTATAACATTACGGTTTTCAAAAAAGCTGCATTCAGATGCCACTCTGAAGATGCAATTTCGTGGCACCAAATATCACAGAAATGCTGCTGCTGCTTGCTTATAGCACACCCCGAGACCCCAGCTGGATTTGAGAGAACCGTGTCGCAGTAAGGAAGGAGAAGAAGTAAGGGAAAATGGAATGGAAAGAAAGGGAAGGAAATGGGGAGTGAAAAGCTGGAAGATGGCGAGGAAAGGAAGGCTTGGCTACACCCTCACAAAATCTTGATCTGCCACTGTATTGATCAGGCAGGGGTTGGCTCCACCTCCTAAATCTCACCCCTAGATGTAAACATAAGACTACAAACTATAAACTGGCACCTCGTGAATGATCTCAGTTTGCTTTACAACTGTACTGTCTTACTTACTCACAAACAGAAATGCTAAATCGTTAGTAGTTCAAATACCTGCGTATGAATCAGTCTTCCGTTGGCTGATCTGAATGTCCAACTGTCGTAGGTTTTCTCCGAGATACATCACTTCATCACGCAGCTTCCTGCCACCGTCCGGCAATGCGTACAGTTTTACCAGCTTCATGACACTCTGAAATGCATTACGTTACGTTACAACAAAAACTATCATCTGGATCCAGATTTCAAATATGAAAGACAGAAATTTTATTCAAAACTTTCAACTAGTTGACTGAAAAATTTCTAATAACAAAGTCACCAGACTGAACTATAAACCCAAGCTGCCATCACTTTTTTGCGGCCTGCTGTTACCATCACTGCTCTGAAGTACCAGTTCCAGTTTCCGTGGAGGCTAAGTTGTCCTTCATAGAACCAAGCTGCAGATGGGCCCATAGTCCATCCCCAAGTAAAGCCCCTGGTATTTCTTACCAGGGTAGTATGAAATCTTCCGTGGAGATGTTAAAACCTTAACGAAGTCGCTGACTGTTATATGATGCTTCCATTGGGCGCCTGGGGTTTTTTTCTTTCTTTCTTTGAACCATGACTGGTTCGCCTGTCAGCTGCAAAAAGCTGAGTTCTTACGGAAGGGTTCCCACGAGGGGCCCCTCTTCCAAATGTTCCCTCTTTCACTCCAGACCATCATCAGTAATGAGACGAGGCCACGAAAGTTGAGGGGTGCCTGGTTTAGTCGCCTCTTATGACATCCTGCCAGCAGGAGACGGAGTGGGTCTATTCTAAGCCCCGGAACCCACACGGGGTCTGGGTAGGGCAAGGTCTACTCTGAAGTAAGCACCAGACTATACAGCATGGCGATGGAGGCACAATAAAACCGTCCATACATATCTTGCCCAAAAGTGCAAGTCAGAGAGCCAAACACTGAAAGACAGCCATCAAGCTCTCTGCAACTCAAATTATCTATCAATTGCATTCACACAAAGGTTTACTGACTGCAACATGACAGCGAATCTGCTAAAAAAAACTCGGAGTTGAAAGAACAGGAATATCTATAATAGTCCGACCGAAAAATTGCTCTCAGTCAAAGAAACAATGCCAAAATGGTACCTTCTTATGATTCAGAAGCTTCGAAAGAGTCTCTCGTCTGGCCAAAGCTTTTTCCATGTCATCTCCACTCCACAAACTCTGACCTGGTTCGACAGTACTCTTAGCAGAAGGTCTAACTGTAATAACGGTTGACGGATGATGAGATTGGTCCGCAGAAACTTCACAGTGCGCCAAGGACATGGGCAATGACGTTTCAGACGAAGTCTGCTTTTGTTGAGCCCCAGAAACCACTTCCTGTTTGCTGTTGGCAGTTTCGGTGGAAGCAGTAGAAGACTGCAAGACTTCGGTTTTAGGCAACGTTTCTGACAAAGTCTGCTTTTGTGGAGCTTTCAAAACCACTTCCTGTTTGCTGCTAAAAGTTTCCGTAGCGGTACTAAGAGGTTGAGAGACTTCAGTTTTATCCTTTCTTTTATCAGCATTATCATCATCATCATCATCGTCATCATCATCACTTATCAGCACAGCACTCTGGTCACGGTAAGCAAAAGAATCATTGATCTGGTTCGTGCTGGCTCTGTTACCTGGTACGGCAGCGGCTTTTGCCAAATCGCTAAAGCTTGTTGGAACCTTGGACTTAAGACTCAGCTTATTAACTGCAAGACCACTGGTCGTAGCCTCATCATTATTGCTTGCAGAAGCCTTCAACTGAAGCTCGCTTAGCTTTGCCCGATCATCAAAGCTTACGGGAGCCTCGGACTTATGACTCAGCTTATCAACAGCAAGCCCATTTTTCCCGGCTAATCCACCAACTCTTGCATTATCCATTCCAGCTGAAGACAGAGTCTTAGCAGCTGGTTTAAACACGGGTTTTGTACCGTCAGTTTTTCTTCCACAAACGTGCGCAGAAATCGGCAAAGAGTCGGAGGCTGCCAAAAGAACGACATCATCATCACGACTGTTTGCCTCGTCTCTGAAACTGCCCTCCATCAAGTCAGCTGCGGAAGCCTGCTTTGTGCCGCGTGGTACACAACTTTCGGAGCTGGGTCCAGACTTTGGATTGACAGTTTGAGGATTGCGTTCGGCAGGTTTCAATTTCTCTAAGCTTCCGCACTGATCAATGGAAATGTCCATGCAGACGCCTTGCTCAGAAGCGGACTCGATATGGGAAATACCAGCACAAAATTCGGCAGTGTTCGGTTTACCTAACGCATCTGCCTTTCCACTGGAAACTACGTCGGGTTTCACGGAGCAATCACTGTTGATAGCAGGCTGTTCCGTGGGAGAGTGTAACGTAACTGTGCAATTTTTTTGTTGACTTCGGCTTGATGGCTACAACAGTAATATAGAACAAAGCTTGACTGGCTGACTGAGTAGAGAATTGACATCCCACTCGACACTTTATAGGTCATTTCGGAAACAATTTCTACAAATTAGATGACCCGACCAACATCGGCAAAGCACTGAAGGAAGCCAGTTGGCAACTGAAATAGGCTTCAATCCCACCAGAACCACTCCACTGAGTTACAATATGAACTGTAGGCAACCGCCTCTAGGCTAATCACAGTGTGAGGGTCCCGGTGTGACAAATACCTAATCTAGTTAATGGGTTTTTGTACCACTCAATAGACAATAGGTCACCTCAGACACGAGCCTTTTCACACAATCAACTGTCTACTGACAACCAGTCGTTTGTGGTTTTCACAGCGCAAACGCATCACTAATTCATCATAACACAAAGCAATATTCATTTTGTGTCCAAAACGAAGTGATTTATCGAACTAATTACATTATAAACTATGATAACATTTGCATTTTCCACAACATCAGTTCTTTAAAATAATAACACCAGCGCTAGTATTTCTCTTGGTTTTTTCATTCTGTTTCATACTTCCGTACGAGCTTTACATTAAATAAATAAACATGAAATAAAATAAACTCACATTCTCGTGAGGTCTTCGGTCCGGCATCTGGCCGCACCAGCTCTTGCCAGCACTACGACCCGCGCAGCAACGGTAGTAAATGCTTCACAGCAACAACACTGCTAAGTAAGTGAGTAAGTAAGTAAGTAAGTACGGAAGCTTTTACATCTCACTGGAAACTCAGTAAGTGTTTACAGAATCAGAGGCGAGTCTTTCCAAGTGATGTACTGGATTGATGTTTACCATCCGGAGAGAACTGGAAAGCTGAATCTGTTGTCTGACTGAAACCAAAATTTTACGGATATTGATTTAAGACATGGGGGGGCGCTGCAGCATGGGCTGGGTAGGCCATGGACCACCCAAAATTTTGGTTGGATGGGCCACAATGCACTTGGCCCCACCAATATTTGGCCTGTATGTTCGTTAGTTCTAGCTCAGTAAAATTAGTTAAGAAAGCAAATATGCGTAGCAATAACAACCTCTTGTGGATTCTGTGATAAGATACCAGCCAATTGAATTTTTGCCGGCATCAGTAAGTCATAACCATTAAGTTTACATAATCGTCACTGCTAATTTTCTTGAGATTCCTTACTTACTTGATTTCTCTGTCTCCAATCCCAACGCTGTGGCTTATAGGCCATAGATTGCTTGCAGAACGTTGGTCATGAGCTGCAGATTTGGCCCGCCCAACAATTTTGGTGTGGCACCCCCTATGAGACACACTGACGATTGAGTTGAGTCGACTAAACCGTCTGAGTGAGCACTCCTGCTACACTATCATATTATCCAACTCACTTTTTCAAATTCAAGGAAATACACCACACACACGTGGAGCTTCCATATGCTATTTCAACAGGAGGTCAAAGGCATTTGGTGAAAGCTGTACTGAATAACCCCGCGACAGACAGACGGCGCAAGTATCGGTAAGAATAGTCTGCGCTCGTGCAATCGACGCAGTCTAAAATCATATCATCTCTACCGGAATGCCTGAGCTGAGCGACTGTAGAGTCGTGCTTGCAGCTCAGTGAACTGGTCATGATGAACAGGACACGACTGTGGCTCCACACTGCACATGTATCAAACACACACGATCCAAACAATTACCACCAAACAACAACAACAACAACAACAACCGTTTAACAGCCTTTGGTCCGGGACTACCTGGGTAGGCCAGTACAAGAAGAGACACTCACCCACTCACACCCATCCTGATCATCGGACATCCTTTAACATCTTTCTCCATTTACAACGATCCACAGCATCCACTTTGTTCAGTGTACATGTTTTACAGTCCTCTCGGACACCAAACACAAGCACAATTGAATGTTATGCCGACCCTGCTGACGTTGGGTATTACGGTCTTTCAGCATTCTGACCCCTACCCGACTAAAGAGTCTGCACATTCAGGCTGCAGTTTATCGAACGCACATTGCAGCTTATTGCGACGATAATCCGGTAGCGGGCTGTGTCAGTCTTTCTGCATGTAAAGCGGTTGCGCTGTACAGAAACGGCTAAACGGATCGCTGTAATTCGAGGACTGAGCTACCTGTAGGACGTTTTTCAAATGCTCGGCTATTACCACCGTTGTCTGCCTGTCTGTCTGCTACTGCTGTTATGACTGCGTTGCAAAACAAGTTCTAAAAAATTCACATAAACGTCGAACCTATATGTAACAAAATAACGATCTATTTTTAAATAAAACGGAACTTTACCCCAGAATAATGGTCCCGTAAGTCTGGACTTCGGGTAAACAGCATCAAAAAATGAATGTGGTCAAAAATAAATTTCCGCATTCAAAAGATGCATATGCCCGAGCACTCGGCAAATACCACGACTGGTGCCGACATTTTGAAATAAAATGACAAACTGTCTTTGAATTCAACCGTCACGATATGCTGATTTGCTACAAAGTCAAACGATGAAAATTGTCATTTTGTTCCAACTGCAGTGTCTCGGTTGCACTGACAAAGATTTTGATGGTAATGACGAAAAAAATGTCGAGCCTGCCTTGATTTCTTGACAAAGCCACAGTTCTGTTGACACATGTAGAAGCTTTTCAGATAATTTGGTCCTGCATTCATGCCAGTCTTCAACAAGCACGGAGTTTCTGCATGCACAAACACAAAAAAATAATAAAACACA
>Ga0126335_1001602_pt1 | contig 12861 bp, 11 predicted proteins | sample OlaspJWI45metaG_FD_108409 | JGI IMG/M metagenome (GOLD analysis project Ga0126335, IMG submission 108409) | Marine gutless worms symbiont microbial communities from Oahu, Hawaii - Olavius sp. 1 OAHU.JWI-45 metaG | ecosystem: Host-associated > Annelida > Digestive system > Unclassified | place...
ATCAACAGAATCAAAATGCACTACTGCAATTCTCCATTCTGCTTTCTTCAGCTTGTCTACTTCCAACTCGCATTTTATCTTTCTCGTTAATCTCAACTTTTTACAAGTGATATCATAATTTACTAGAACGTGCCAAACGAGTCTCTTTTCCTCGTTCTGTCCTTTCTCTGTCCTTGTGTACTACGTGTATAACTGATATAATAAATAAAGAAATACATAAAATGCAACCTATTACTGTTGTGAGTCCAGCATTACTGTAACATAACGTACTAATATGTGAATATTTTTTCAAAGAAACAATGCAAATATTATACATTCTTGACTTGTTTCGATAGTTCAACTGCAGCAAACATGATACAAAAATGTATCTCATTGCCAAGCAAGATATATCCCATGTAAACAAGAACTCAACTAAACTCAACACGATGAGAGTGTATAAATTAACAATCAAACATGTGAACAATGAACTGCTGATGAGATACACACATCAAAACTACGTAACAAACATTAAACACATTTCGCCCGACCATTAAGAATTCTTCACAGTAATACATTCATACTTAAATCCTTTTTATTTCCAGTCTCATAACCTGGCCTTTCATTCTCAGTTACAGCATATTATACCTCTTCCTTGTATTAATTTGTGTAACGCACCCTTGTAATGTCCCCCGGCATGTTACGGCGTGATATAAGTCGTCGTTTTATTATTATCATTATTATTATTCAATACTGTTCAGTTCATCAAGATATGAAAACACCATAATCCCTTCAGGTGACAGCAGACCACCCCACATGTGTATGTAGTTAATCTTTTAATGCTACGGTGCCGCTGACCTTAAACCCATGACCCTAATACTCAAACCCGACCTAGATTTCATGAAGATGTATCTGCATAACGAAAATGAAGTTAGTACGTCAAGGCATTCAGAAGTTACCATCCAGACAGAGAGGACCGAAAACATTACCATCCTGCACATGCAAGTGGTAATAAGAAGAAAAAATAGCATACAGATGTGATAACTCACTGTGTGGTGGCATCATAGCTGAAGCTACTTCGCTGTCATCATTGTCGTCGGTCGTGTTGAGAAATCTGCTCTGGCTTCGACTGTGTGGCAGCGAATTGCCTACAGTGCCATACCAAATGCTGCAACTTGCTATTTCATAAACAGAAATGTACTTCTATTGACGCGTGCTGGGTGCACGAAATGTGTGGCATCAACAGGTACGAGCAACTGACAACTGTGTGACGTACTGCGACCTGCAATACTATATAAACAAGAGTGGGCAAAGTATGGATAGAATAAAGTATTTAACAAGACAACAATGAAATTTTGCAGGCTATTTTGTAACAATGTAGTATATTAAATTTTATGCATAAATAACTTCTATTATGTAACAAATTCAGTTTTTGCCGAATGTGGCCAGCGGGAGACCACAAGGACAAACTGCATGAAACCCACAGATGGCAAAGTTTACCAACCCCTGCACTAAGACACAGCAATTGGCTGTAAATTCTAAAACAGTAAAGCAAAGCACATGGTACACGTAAGCAACATTATATCAAGTGTTGTGTGACAACAAAGTAAGAAAGATAACGTAAAAAAACTACTGCTGACCAGAAACCAGTGCAACAGAAGATCCACGAAGAAGGGAGTCAAGATATGGAATGCCAGGGTTTGTGATGATGTTGAAGCCACAGATCTTCTCAATCTTCTTCCAACGTTGCGTTCTCTCCTGAAGCTCCACCTTTATGTCTTCTAGAGCTGCTCTGTCATACACATCAGTAAGGGAGCAAAGTTTTACATCCCATTTGCCATTCGACATACAAGTCATTTTGGACATGAGACTCTGCAGAAAACCAAACTCTCAGCAACTGAGCAAAATATACTAGTGATGTTAAATGGCAACCGGAAAACTGGTAACCGTTTGTAGAAGCTGGAGCTGGTTTTGAAAATGAGCAACCAGTTGTTGAAAATTTTTGAACGAAATATGCATTTTTATAGATGATTTTGATAAACGAGTTTTACAGATGTTGGAATCTTGGAATGCAAAGCTGTAAACAAACCATAATGGCAGCGGACAACAAGGCAAAGTAAGCACATGACGTAACATAAGTAAGTAAGTAATCTCTATTGTACTGTATCATCTACCCAACTCAAGGCTTCGAGTTCGAGTTTTTATTACCAAACTTGTAAAGAACTTCTAAATCTAAGTTCTTGCCCTGTCCTATTACTGGTTGTAGCCAACATGAGCACATTTGCTTAGGCCTGTGCCAAGTTAATAATAGTACCTTCGATAATAATGATGTTTCGATAACCGATAAAGACTGGTTTTGACAAAACGGCGGCCGGTCATGAATAAAATCCGGTTTTAACAACACTAAAATATACATACAAAATGTACCATCTATTAACATGCTCCAATAATCTCAAAATACTGCATCTTTATTTGAATGCAGTCCACTCAGATCTATTACAATCATCCCCATCTATGTCACCTTATCTACGTCTGATAACCTACACTTCGCAATCCATACATATTTTCACCAAATCACTCATTTCTAGGCCACACCAAATGCATGAGATGCAGACTATTGTAATTAATATCCCGGGCATCTGTCAGTCTGTCACGCAGCTTCGCCGTGGTTAAATGGACTGAGACCCTCCTTGGGGTGGCGACTTCTGGGAACCCAAGAAACACTGTATTAGACAGGAGTCCTGATTTCCCCATGAATTCGATACAGCCTTCGCCGAATTACTTTGGCCAGTTGTTTATAAAAGCACAGCCACATCATCTATACAGCAGAGTGTTAACCCTTATACCGCCATTACCGAAAGGGTTCGGTTCCTACGGTACTACAGCAGAATGCCATTAATGACTATAGTCGGATATGCCATTACATTGATAGACGTTGAGCGCCGGTGCTCAGGTGATGCTAATGGCCTGTTTTCTGTTGATAGTGAATAGATCTATAAGATAAGACATAATTAGATCATATAACTGTCATAAACTGCCACGAATGGCATGTCTGACACAACACTCTAAACGACTGTCTGAGTAACCATCTGGCCTTGATGTGGAGTCGGGCGTCGGGCTGCAGCTGCTGGCACGTGACAGTGGTGGCACCCTGCTGACAGTAGTAGGCCTACGAGTGTAGTTAGAACTTAGTGTAAAAGTTGCGTAGATTGTCGTCTTGTTGAGATTATCCTTTCAAGCTTGTTCTTTGCTCGTCTTAGTCTGTGTATTGTAGTAATGCTGTCAACTGTTCCCGGCAGCAGTAGGCCTAACGGCACAAACTGCACAGTCCATAGTTCTTAGTGCCTCACTGACGACTATCACAGCTACTGTTAACTGCAAAATAAACATGGTGTTTACCTAAATATTTGTAAAAAAAGTATTTGGCATCCGGTGACCCAGAACCCACAGAGAATTTGGCAGCATAAGGGTTAATAGCAAAAGACTGTGACTGAGAATAACTGATTGACAGAGCAAGCAACATTCAGCACCTGACACTCATAATCTTGTTGTCTGTTTCATCGAGCGAAGTCGTGTGAGCTACACGAAATGATCCAAGAAACTTGCCTTTCTGCTTCCGAATCTTTTCACACTGTACATCGCAACATACAGGCATATGCATTACCAGTAAGTGTGGCAACAGTGGCAATAATGCAATAAACAGAAAGTCGAATATTAATTAATATAAAATAATTACAGGCAACAATCAAACAGAGTCTTGATATTGAAAAAAGTCATTTCAGCTGAAGTGTCTGCCTTGTATTTCTCATTTCATCACCACACAAAAGCAACCAAAACAGCACAGTACCATGTCCTTGGCATTGATAAGCTGTTTCTCAGTCAACTGTCGTCTCTCCTCGAAGTATTTTGTCTCTATTTCATAGGTGAGCTGCAGCCATTGTTGGAGGTCAGCAAAGGGCATCTGTTGACGAACTTCCAGCTGCCGCTCGGCCTCACACAGTGCACGCCGCACCTGTAATGTGTAAATTTTTTAGCATATTATTGTCACAAGTCAATAATGTGCTGTATTCATACCAGGAGAACAAAAAGTTGTCAAGCCATGTCTGACACAGTTATAGTAATGCTGTGTGCAGAGGTCATTAGGCTGAGTTCCAGACCTATGGGCTATGCATGTATACATTCCTCGATGAAATTATGCCAACGGAGGTCCACTTGTCTGCTTAAAATACATCCACAAACCATGACATCTGCACTGACAGCACCTCTAATATGCAGTATGCACTTACAGTTATTCAATATCTGAACTATTTCACACCATCAATGAACACATACATTTATTGCCGAACTCACAGTTAAGGAAAGTTTCATATGTCCAACAATATACTCATCTATAGAAAAATGGCAATGCAAATGACAAGTAATGAAAGACTAAAAAAACTATGCACGCAAACAAAATATAACGCCAAAAAATTAGAATTGTGTTTCGGGAAACATCGCCCTAAAAAGTTAGGGTTGCTAGGTCGGTTTTTGAATTATTTTTATTCAGTTTCACAGACACCTGTACATGCTGTTATCGTATTTTATCTGGCTGGTACCAGATAAACACACATGAAGTGTATGAATGCTTTGTTCTTAGTAAACACACTGTGTGACAACATTATTCAGTTGTTCTTTTCAGTACCAACACTTCCGTCGCCATTTTGTCACGGTGTGCTGCGCTGAAATTTGGAACTGCTGACGTCAAAAAATGGCCAAAGGCACAGTATATACGAAAGACAGCAAACTAAAATCACATTTAAAAATGGACACTTTTGGAAAGCCAAAAAATCGTTAGGGTCAGTGACTATTTGTTAGGGTCGGTCTGTATTCCTAAATCACACCCCTTTTTTGTTTGGCCTAATCTAACCAAGCTTTAGATACTACTACCATATGTACAACACACACAGCCACTGCACTTCTGTCAAAGACAAAACATAACAGTGATGAGATGCTGACCTGAACGAGTTCCTCCTCAGCCAATTTCAGCTGTGAAAACTCTTCTTCGTGCTGCATCTCTCGCTGCTGCCGAAGTCGTTCTGCTTCAGCCTTCACAACATTGCCAATCATCAACAGCATCATCATCATCATCGTAATTACCATCTCCATTTTTATTTATATTTGAAAGAGTACACGACTACATCAAAGTGGACTGCTGAGACAAGAGTGTACTTACACCAAGAGTATGGTCACTCAGATCCTTAACAACTTACATCCATGACACGTTTCTCCAACACAGAATAAATGTAGTAAGTTTATCTATGCATATTATATTGTACTGCTAACAATCCATAGCCATTATTAGCTATGTTCAAGCACTCACACTGGTCAGCCATCAAAGTGACCAGACCTCCTTATACTGTGACATACTAACAAAGTTCTCAAGAATGGTGCAACAACATGCCGCCAAAGTAACCCACAAATGATTGTTAGTAGTGTGCGACTGGCATTAATTACATAAAACATCACAAATGCAGCCAACCTTAGCGCGTGCAATGTCCTGCAGCTGTCTTTCTAAATCTTCTTTGTCATCTGCCACTATTCGCTGTGCTGTCTGAGCCTGTTCTAATCTGTAACAGAACAAGTACTGTTATAATGTATATTATTTAATTACTTTTAAAACCTAGCTTTAGCTTTCTGTAACCTATGTAACAATAATAATGATAATAAACAGACATTACAAGATGCACAGTTAACAAGAAATTGTCACAAAGGCACCCGTGGCGATGCAGAACCAAGCCTAACTCTTCAGTGAATGCCTAAAACTGTCAAGTGAGATAAATGGGTGGCAAAGCTCAGACAACAGTGTTCCAAGCTGCCGGATCAGATGCAGAAGACACTCCAGGACCGAACGTAGATGTTAGTGTTCTCGGTATCACCAGCTGATTGTCATCAGCTGAGTGGAGCCGAGACTGTCCCAAGATGAAGAAAGTCGATACACAGAGTCCGGTAAGGTACCCTGGCACTTGCTCTTGCAAACACTTGTAAGTGAGCAAGGACAGTTTGTATGTCACTCGCTGTGGATAGCTGAGCCAGTGTAATGAGTTGTGCAATGCAGTAACTGAGGCACAGCCAGGTAGCCCAAGTACAAGATGAGCAGCCACAGAGTAGATTACATATACGATCAGACAATGACAAATGAACCCAGAACACAGCCAGCATGCTGAATTCAAGCTGGCCATTCTGGTCTACAAGGCACTAAACAACCTGTCACCGAAGCACCTTGTCAGCCACAACTATTAGCCACCAACAACTTTGATCGTCCAAGGTTGCTATGTGTGACGACCCACTTACAGAACAACTTACCACGTCATCTAGAAAATGACTCAGAACTAACATTCATTCAGTTCCAACACATTTGTCTAGCTGACAATCTGACACCTAGTGACTGTCTGCACTTACAGTGCCTTAGAAATGTATTTATTTAATTACTTTCATGACTTAATGTCATCAGACAAGCTATACTGGTTACAGTCATGACAAGCAACATACTGCTGCTGCATCTGTGAGAGAGCATCTTCAGCATTCTGCAGTGATGACAGATCTTTCATCAACCTCTGAACGTGAGTCTGTGCCTGCCGATGTTGACTGAATGCAAAGTAGCAGCCACCGATGGCAATGACAACAGACACTGCCACAACAATATCCTTGACAAAGTTGTGACCACCTACAATACAGTACACATCCATCAAGTAATAACCAGTCACCACACAGCAGCAGTTGCAACTAGTCTGCTACCACCAATAGGCAGGCAGATTCATACTAGTTGCAGATAAATGGATCGGTGTGCAGGTAAAACTGTGCAATTCCTTGACAATGTGTGCCATACCTGAGTGTTTCCGAGGTAAGGTTCTCATTACCATTCATACTACACTACTTTTACTACTACTACTACTACTACTACTACTACTACCACCACTACCACCACTACTACTTATAGCCTCCTGCATTAAAGCACTGGGAAGGAAGCCCTGTTTTGACCAAAAATAACATACCTATTTGCATATTTCTAATCTGAGAGATGCAACACTGAATGCCTAGTCTGTGACATCATGCTGATAACAATGATGACAATGACATGATGACAACTGACAACTGAAGGAAAAACCAAAGTGATAATAATGATTAGAGATGTTAAAATCGCTTTTCTTGAAAAATCGATTATCGGTTGCTAAAAATTGATTTTTTCTCTCCATTGTCATGACATCACACTGAGGCAATAACTTGCAGGTGTCAACGTGGGTGGTACCTCTTACCCGACACACGAGAGATGCCTGGTGGAGGGTATACAGCATGCTGTTGTTGGTCTGAGCCATTTCCCTGAATCTGTCAATGCTGCTGGCAATGCCTATTGTAGGGTGAGTAGGGTGGGGGATTTTTAGCATCCAGGGTTGATATGACTGCATCACTGTCTAAGAGTGAGGCCGTCAGTTTCACATGTGTGATTGTGTGCATGCATGATTTATACAGCTGTAGTCCTAGGTGTGTGGAACCGCATGTCATTTCAGCAGTAGCATACTAGCTGTAGTTGCAAATGAAGTTTAACTGTTAGGCCTATCAACAGTCACAACTAGTGTGAAGTGCAGTCAATGGCGTGGATGACGTGTGATTGCAGCGAGCATAAAATCACTGCTTCATCAGCTGGCTGTGTGATACTAATAGCAGGTGGCATTGTGAGGCTGTATGTAATTGTCATCAACAACTCATGCCTGTACTGCTGTACGAGGGACAGACAGGTGACCACAGACAACAGCCAATGCTGTCAACTCATGGGGCACAGCAGTGAGCTTAATTATTTGCAAATAGCAAACACCGTAACTTGCCAGATGTGCCGTGAATTATACACACATAACGTGGCCTAGTGTGTATCAGCTAATGACACTTTGACAGCAGTAGTTCAACAGCTGATTCCCCTATTCCCTACAGATTTGAATGTTCTGCTGGGATGTGACGGCTGCAGTGGAGAAAGAGACTCATCGAATATATTTTTACTCAGTCAGTTGGCAGGTGGCATGCTGCTGGTGGGCATCAAGCTGTACAAACAACCTGCCATACAGGGCTCTACACCCCTGCTCATACCACGTAGGTCAGTGGATGGCCAGGCATCCCACACAGTGGCCGAGTGACCACTGGGGTGCGGGTTACACCCGAGTTTAATTACGGTTGTGGCAGGCTGTAGACGGCCACCAGCGACGTCCACTCTGCTCTCAGCCTATCACTGCTGCCAGTGCAGCATATATGCCTTTACCCAATTTAAACATTGATAATGGAGACTCAAGAACGAGAACTCGTTTCGATAATCGATCTTTCTGTTATCGTTTAACATCCCTAATAATGATGATGATATAACGTCATCTTATGATGCCAACTTTTAGGAGGCCCAAACAGAACAACATCGGTTGCTTTAATGGAGAGCTTCTGTTTATGTACAGGATTCTTGATGCCGAGTGCAGAGAGAAGTGACTGGTAGTTTGACGCCAATCTGAAGCACATTCACACATTCAGCCATTCATAACATCAACTGTCACAGTACACAATGCACACAAAACAAATAACGTTAACTAGAAAAATGTCTGCATTTTAAAAATGTTTCTGCATCTGTAAAAACTTTTCAGTCGACTAAAAATTTACATAATACCCAGGTTCACGAACTTCAATTTTTCAATTTCGACTGAAATCTGCCAACTATTTCACAACACAAATCATGCATTAAGCCAATGCACCAAGTTAATTCAGCAGCCACTGATGTTTGATGGTTCGTACATTAAATGTGAACACCAGTTATCATGAAACAGCATACAAGTAGTAGTTTAAATGTACGCTCAAACTGTTCGAAACACTTATATGTAATATATGCCAGTCTGTTCACAGATTTCCTTGTCAGGCACGGTCACATGATTTGTGATTTTGTTCCATGCTTCACAGACATGAACTAAGGTTTTGCTCCATTTCCTATGCTAAAATTATGTTCATGCACAACGGCACTGACGCTGCATGTTGTAGCAGGGATCACACGTATACAAATGAGTTGAGCATAGCAGCATCTTCAACTACTGTGATCTAAACATTCTGTATGTGGCACGTGCTGAATATAGAAAATGTACCTGGGTAGAGCACGACCTTCAATGGCACTGGCTTTAAAATTAGCAATGTACTGAGACAGTTCCACATGTTCACTCAACCAAGAGATGACATTGTCGACGGACCAGTTGTAAACTGCACAAAAAAAAATTCTGTGCTATCTACAGATAGTAATATATTATTATTATCACAGTTAAAAAAATTCTTCACAAAAGACAATTTTAAAATAATCACACACAGCTATATTCTTAGTACATAGAAGAAAAAGCAAAGCACACTGTCATGAATGACAGTTAAAAAATATTCAATGTGTATAACAGCAAACACACCAATGATGTTGATAACACTTCAGTTCTGACTCTGTGCACTTAGCAACATACCAATTCTTCAAAATACGACAAAATAGAGACTTTGATGGCATGCAGTCTTAGACTATCAAACAGTATTAACTACTCGTGTCTTCGGGATGCACTTCTGATGCCATTAATTTCTTATATAGGTCCTGGATGAAATCAAATATAAATCATCAAAGTGACATGTCAGTTGCCTTAATCTTGGAGCCACAGTGCATGCTGAAATTAACAGACATATTAACATGACATATTAATTTTACCATGCTATCTGAGGATCTGGATATTCCAAAAGATGCCACGTAAAACAACACAAAGTCACAGAAATAAGCTTCACACATTGGTAGCAAGCACATATCAAGCTGATAATGTACGTTACAACGGCCAAGGATAGCTTACCGGGACTCCTAATCCACATTTGCCAGAGTTCATGTACTGAGATGAAGTCATCGCTGCCGTGAAATATTTCACTGCCACCATCAAGCTTCAAGTCATCACGAATAAACTACAAAATACACTGACATTATCAAATATGTTCCCCTTCCCTTAACAAAAAGATGTAAAGTTACATTTTCTGCAAAAAGAAAAAACTGAAAGTACGCAATCTTTAAGTCAGCTAAAATAATACTATTATTAAGTAATACTATCATCTTATATAAATATGCCAAGTGTAACAAAGTCAATAAAACAATTTAGCAACCATGCAATCCCTAATAGATAGCCTGCACGTGGCACAAAAAAAGAAGCTAAACAACACAGTGCCATACATTGTCATTCTGTAGGCGAACGAAGTTTTGTTACATGTGCTTGAAAAATTAGGCAGAATATGTGAATAGTTTCAGTCTAATGAGTTTCAGTAGATATAAGGACTGATAAGATGTCGCTGACTGTAGTTATGGCCCCTTATGGAATGTCACTCCTTACAGCATTAAGAAATGCGACCTAGTTGACGACATGAAAATTGGCTGTGGTACATGGCCACCATCCGCCAAATTAGATTTTTTTTGAAAGAAGCATATTTGGACCATTCCACACCCTAGCCTACATGCCTACCAAATTTCGTGAAAATATCTTGATCAGGGGCAGAGATATGTCCCCAATAACGAAATTCAGATAAGCCCTCTGGAGGCAGAATTCTTCTTTCGGATCCAATTTTGACAATTGTCCTCCTTGGGGACCTTCATATGTATCATCATATAAAATTTCAAGAAAATCACTCAATGCATGGTTGAGTTATTGCAATTCAACTTTTTCTCTACCTTTAAACCTACATTGCAAACAGCATGACAAAATGCCGCCATGCAGGCCATCTATTCCCACTGCATACAGTGAAAAGCACTAAAACAACCTCGGCACTTTCTGCCCTGTTAAGGCTGCCATCATGATCATCATCAATCTGGGAATGCAGCTGAGCAACTGCCTCAAAGCCAACACGATCTGTCTCACAAAGTTGGTCACCAGCCAGACATTCTACAATGTCATTAAACAGCAGAAACGTAACAAATCATGCAAATACATGTCAGTCAGAGCTACCACAAACTGCTTATTAGGTTGGACGTTAGTTTTTTAGGGTCATACCTAAAGTTCAGCATCATGTTGTTGTACGGGTGGAATTGGGATTACAACAAAAAATAACCCGTGTATGCTAGTAATGCCCTTTAGGTACTCCCACTCCTTCTGGAGTATTGGATGACAAGGCTTTTCCACCAACTCACTGATCACTGGCCACTCTGTGAACACCACTCCAGCTGACTCTCATCTCCTGTAGATCTTTCAACTCTTCCTAGAATGTCTGTCGCCAGGTCTTACTTGGACGTCCTCTCCTCTTCTTGTCTTGCCTCCATCAGGTATCCACTGCATAGCCACACTTGCTAGTCTATCTGGTGATAGCTGTAGTATATGCCCTGCCAGTGTCAGTCTTCTCACTTTGACAGTATTTGATAGGTCCTGAATCCCAGCCCTTTTATCAACTCGTCACTGGTAACGTGATCTTGCCATGAAATGCCCAATATGGTGCGCAAGCATCTTCGGTAGAAAACATCCAACATGTGGGAAATTTTCGACGTTCCCTTCCACGTGTTAGCAGCATAAACTGCCGCCGAAATCACAAGTTCACAACTGATTTATACAGACGTAACTTGGTGGACATGTTGATTGTATTGCTGGTCCAGACTGAATGCTAGCAATGGATATCTGATAAATGTCTGCGTAGAGTGCAGAAGCAGCTCAACAGCCAGTTCTGCAATGACGCAACACCCCTTCTGTCTGACAGATGGACTCCCCATGCACTGCAGCAAGCGACATGCTGTGCTGTTCTGCACTGTTAAATTAAATGTCCATTTATCAGTTGCAGCACCAAAAGTTCAGGGTCACACATATTCAAGCACATGTTCTTCCATACAATAAACAGTTGGTGAAAAATTGGTGAAATCAGTTCACTAGTTCAGGTATATTCTTATCATGCAGACAAGGCATTCCAGAATCCAGACAGATGAACAGAAAGAAGCCGATGATGACAAAACCCAAACAACTACAACAAGAATGAAATAGTTAAAAACTGGTCAAGCACACTGCAGCAACCAGTCACCCAAACAACGAGTAAACAGTCAGAAGCAATAGTTTTTTTTAAATTTTTGAATTGTCTAAATAGTGGTACAAAAATCAGCCACTATAATAATACAAAATTTGTACAGTGCCCTGTTGCCGTGGCTTCAGAGGCACTGACATCAAACTGCACATTAACATCCATTACTTGGCACACTCAGCTACTATTTATGCAAACAAATGGCTGCCAAGCAGTCACTTGATACGTCAGTAGTAATATGAAACTCAAGTCACAGTTACACACTGCACAGCAATGTCACACAAACACCCAGTATGAGGCCAGTATTAGTTTACAGTCAGTACATCACAGCAAAGAACAAAGACCACTGTGTTATCTGAAACACTGCTGTCACACAAGTTGTACACTGTACAGTACACTGGTTTCAGCCATACAGATTACAGTGCTATAACAATACCGTCTTGTCCATTTCTCTGTCACACTTACATAGTGTCTCAAACTCACTTAACATATTCACAAACAGTTTTCATCATGTACCATTCTTGTGCTAAAATTACAATGGGACCACATGCACAAACACATCAAAAAGAGCACAGGAATAAAACGGTCATGATTTTCTGCTAATACGTGGCATTGTCTTTGAAAATGCTACAAAATGATAATTTTCTATATATATCAGGCAGTTCGTGTGTTTGTGGGTATGTTTGTCTGCTTTTAACTCGGGAATGGGATGGGCGATTGCCTCCAAATCTTCAGGGTAGCTCAGAGGCGGCCCATGGATTATTTTAGGCCCAAAAATTGTGGGTCGTGGGTAGAGGGCCTAAAAATTTACTTTTTGGGGGTGGGGTAGGGAGG
>Ga0126335_1001603_pt1 | contig 12859 bp, 7 predicted proteins | sample OlaspJWI45metaG_FD_108409 | JGI IMG/M metagenome (GOLD analysis project Ga0126335, IMG submission 108409) | Marine gutless worms symbiont microbial communities from Oahu, Hawaii - Olavius sp. 1 OAHU.JWI-45 metaG | ecosystem: Host-associated > Annelida > Digestive system > Unclassified | place...
ATTGCAAGACACTGATGTGGTTATAGCGAGCTGCGACGTGAATCGTTCCTTCACCCACCTGACAACCAACACAGGATATCAACACTACTCACAACACTTCCACTAAATATGTAAGGCACATGCGTGGAGCACCGCAACAGCTACATACACACAGCAACAATGCCTCTCGTCTCCTAAACTGTGCCGAGTAGAATGCTACTCACTCACCCATTACCAGTAAACATATTAGAATATAAACAGAAAACCTTTTCCATCAGTTTTGGTTTGACCGACCAGTTACTTTCCGTGCAAAATGACCTTCACTGTACTGGTATTCAAGAAAATCTTTACAGACTGCTTTACAACAATGAAAAAACAAACACGTTTTAACCCACAAAAGAAATAATTATGGAGCAGAAAATAATATGTCACCAAATCAGCACATCATATCTATTATATAATTCTCTTCACTGTTAAATCCAAATTTACCCAAATTCTTCTGAAATGTAACATACTCAAATTAATGACTATCATTTAAAACTTCTGTACACAAAGAATCAACATGTATAAACCTTATTCTGTGCATCAAGGCTAAGGTCACACTGATCCTTGAGGTACTGTATGGTAGCAATATGACCCTGTCTTGCTGCCCAGAACGATGCCTGTTCTCCATGCTAGGTAAAACACACAGATGCAACGTATGTTCTCACTAAACACGCATTATCGTTTCCTTTATCGCTGCCATAACTGCTAATCAGGGATGTTGAACGATTAAATTTTATTAGCATATTAACATATACATTAATTTTTAAAACTGCAAATTAAGGGAGTTTAGATGCATATTTTTGTTCACTTGCTGTCGACTTATTTTTTGTATGACTGACCAGTGGCCACATGGCATGCTTACTAACTAGTGAAATCAACTACGGTAACAGATATTACAGCAAGGTAAACAACTTTAACAACAACTGTCACTACAGCTCTACTTCAAACAATTATCAAACCTTGTCTCTCGCATTGACGTTCATTCCTTTTTCACACAGTAACTGTATAACATTGAGATGACCACCACTGGCGGCAAAGTGTAAAGCCGTCTCTCCATGCTGGACAAACAAGCACACACGCAACATGCAACACTGGTCATCCACAACAGTGCAACAACTGCAACAAACTGATTGTCTGATACTGAACTTTTTGATACCTTGATACATGTTCATTCACTGTGTGCAGCAATCATGCAATATTCTGTAACACTAACAAACTATGAATAGGAGCATGCAGAGTTTTACAGTTTCGTGTCCCTCTTGACACACTTCATTCTGGAGACGTGACTCGCTGCCGAAATCGATCACCAACTGCGACTCACTGCCAGTGTTTAAATGTAGACTAAAGACATACTTTTCTGTTTAGCGTTTAACTAGCACACAGAGCTGACTGACTGACCTCAGCACCTCTGAAGTCACGACGTTATGGCGCTATATAAGCTTTATTATTAATATTATTATTATTATTATTTCCAAGCTGTCGTACTGACAATTGAAAAGCTAAGTAACATGCCACAACACGTACCGAAAACATAACGCAAACAAAAAAAACTAGACCCAGCTAAGACACACAGTCAAGCCAGGAAACGGTGCAGATCAATTCTTATAATTCTGAAGCCCGTTTGAAGCCTCAGTGCTTCACACTAACAAAAAAGCAGAATAAGAACACGACAAAAACAAGTGCATTAGTATGAACTTTCAGTCTGTGCAATACGATGAACGTTACACTTTCAAGTCTTACTCGGTTGGCAAGATTGACATCGAAATGTGACGAACTGTCCATCAGTTCACTGACAGCATCAACGTTGCCCTCCTCAGCAGCAGCCAGCAATGACGTCATCACAAAACTCTCCTCCTCCTCTTCCTATACATACATATATAAGAAATTTTTAAAGTGGCCTACGTAAAAGCCTCAAGGACCACTAAAAGAAAAATGTAGTCACGATGGAAAACAACTGGATGGATGGAGGAAGTGACTACTATAGTTGACCCCCACCACCGTGTCATGCCAGCTGATAAAAGTCAAGTTATAACAGCCCACCACGCAGAACAGGAAGTCTGACTTAAGTGGGTCACAGAAATTGCAAGAGCCTGCAGACGTGCGACGTGGGCACTAGCACAGTGCTGCAGTATGACCCACCACGAAGAGCAGTGGCGGCCCTACTAATTGTCATGCCGCACACGAGCAGCCAGTGGCCATTTCCCGTAATGCTGACACAACTGGTCAATTGCCAGCACGATTCAGTATTCTACCACAGCTGCATAACGCTGCGGTCGCATCGCATCGCGCATTAGAATTCGCGACACGAAATCCAGCGCCGCGGCCGCAGTTTGCCTACCGGTAAGAATAACTGTGACGAACATCGCAGACGAAGCGAAATATAAGCCGCCCTTGGACAATGATTGCTCAGCTAGCTTAAGTAGATATCTCATATTCGTGCATAGTCGATATGATGAAAACGAACTCTACTTTCTCAATCATCAACTCAATTAACTGAAACTCTGCATTGCTTTGATGTTCGCGTTGCCTCTGAATCTATAGGCCTACAAATGCCTTGCTTTTCATCAATTACAGTGACAGACAATAAGTAAGTAAGTAAGTAAGTAAAACGTGAATTTATATAGCGCATATCATTTTAAAAAAACCTCTAATGCGCTGGTCACATTAGTAGAGACTAAAAAGGATATCCTGCATGCGAGGACGTTTGATGTGGTCTAGTACGGCCCGATGTGATCTGATGTGGTCCAAATACTGTCCGATGTGGTCCGATGTGGCAAGTAGTCATACCTCGGAGTCCCGGGACAACCGTTACCTCACATGCTTTTCGCATAAGACGAGAGGAACTTTACCGATACTGGTACTCGTAATTCACTCATGCACTCAGCATAGACTCAAGAAGACTGAGAAGCACGCAAATGCTTGCACGCAATACAGTCACAAAGAGTCCGGTCGAATGCGCTAACAACATAACCTATACGTACTTTGATCACGTTCAGGTCGACGTCTGCTGCCTCAACGTCATCCATTACCGCAACTCAATCAACGTAACGCCACGTACCGCCGACTCACAGAGATCCCGCAGACCACAGCTAGTCTGATATGCCTATACTAGGAGGCACTGTGCTGACTTTTTCACGTAGAGTACGACAAAGTCGGTGGGAGGGTGCCATAGGCCAAACAGACGGTGACGGTATGTAGTGGTAATATAGTTTGATACAAACATTAGAACGATCAGCGTCAGCGTGCTGGGTACGTTTCGTTTCGTCGACGACTGCACGCGTTTGTTGGCGACTTCAGCCACAAAAGACTCTTTGTACAACTGAAGGACAGATGGAAGAAAAGAAACAAGGCCACATGCAATGTAACTCGATCATCCGTTGGCAACCGAATATATTCACAATTAATTAATATATTAAGGCGAACAGGCGTTCAATGGGTTCAGGCAACCCTGGGCAGGTCCCCAAAATTGTCACTGTTTGTTTTAGTAAAATAATGACGACTTTGTCTGAGGTTTCCGCAGTAAGCTTACTTTACAAGTTTTCAGTGACTGAACATTCAAAATCATATCAGGTTACTGAATCTTATCTTATTAACTGAAATGGTCCAATTCTGCTACGTTATTTCGTAAAACACCGACGCGACATGCAAGCGTTCCGAGAGAAAAACTGTTTAGCTGTCTTATCGTCGTTGTGCAGTATGAGTGATAAACCAAGTCGTCACGTTTCAAGCAATGTCCAAGTCGCCAGCGAGTCGCAGCCAAATCTGCCAACATCAGACAGGTGACATACGCCACGTTGTCGGTGCAGGCCGATTGTACGGGACAGACAGAGACCCCGCAGGGACCAGCATACGCCTCGGACGGACGGCAAGCTGTCGTGCTCGGCACAGGCACCAGCGGCGTGTGTGCGTGCAAATAATTGTGATATAGCGGACACAACGCGGTACGCCGCCAGGCAGCGCAAGACGCCGCTATTGGCTTCCTTCCTATATACGTCTCACGTCTCTAGCGGCCAAGTATTGAGCTTAATACAAAGGCGCTATTGTATCCGCATGCACGCCGGCGCGCCGTGAACGATCGATATGTAGCGCCTTACAACACTTCTTTACTTACGAGCCTAATAGTGAGTGAATAAGTAGCTTCTTAACGGCACATCAGCACATATTAGGCTATTCATTGCCTTACACTGATGCGGAAAACAGTTTGTATAGTTAACACGATAAAAAGTGAGGATAGAATCAAGGCTTTTCAGCTAGAATAAAACATGAGTAATAAGTTTGATGATAAGAAAACTGAAGCTGAGGTAAAATGTTCAACACAAAAGATGAAATTGATAGAGCTAAGGTAAAATAGACTATAAAGTTTAACATTTCGCTGAACACATTTAAAGGCCGTTTCCGAGGCAACTCAGCAAGCAGTTAACTGCATTGGCATTTAGTATTGACAACTAGAACTCACAATAACCAAGAGAACAAGCAGCCCAAGGACAGAGACGCTCAGCTGGCTTAAGTAATAATAATAATCAGGACAATGTTTATAGTGCTGTCATCGTGACTTAAAGTCATTGCGAGAGTTCACTCGGTTCATCTGATGAATGTGGTTCGGCGCCAGATGGCCGCCAACCCTCAGACCAAGCCAATCGACTTGGGCCGTGAGTCCGCCTGTATACGGCTGCCAGTCGCCACACCCACCATCGCCATTTATTATTACTCAGCCAGAAGGCTGATACTCATGTTACCGTCCCACGGAGGGTAGAAGGCTGAGTCGACCTAGTTGGCTAGTTACATGCCTAGATGGTTCAACCACCTAAAAATGGTCACCCATCCAAGTATTAACCGGGCCCGACGTTGATTAACTTCGTTGATCCGACCAACGACGTTAACCATTACGCCAAGCCGCGAACAAGTAGGTACAGTACTACTGTTATTAAGTCGCAAATGCATGACGCGGAAACTATTGTGATTGATGTTTCCAGCATTTGTCAGTCTGTCTGTCACGTGGTTCACTGTGCAAAAAAGCCGAACGGATCGAGGTTCACTGTCGGGTAAAGACTCCTGAGATGCAAGGAAGACAATGTATATGGGGGTCCCGATCCCCCCTCCCCCGGCGAGTGGAGGGAGATTCGATGCGGCTTTCGCCAAATTACTTTGGCTGCTTGTTACTACTAATGGACATAAACACTTTCTTCCTTACTCGCTGATTAAGTCTTTATTACAAGTCTTAAAGCGGCGGCGACTTACCGGAAACTCGACATTGTTTTCCTCTCGTATGGTGGACAGGACCGAGAGGTCGAGGTAGGTACCATACAGTGCCATTGTGGGTGGTCCGCCAGCACCCTACCGCCTCTCCACACAGATAGGCTGACTAAGAGAGTGTGATATCATGGCAGCCGCATCGCACCGACTATCACGTGACTGTGACGTCATTCACTGGCAGCCATTGCTACTCGCCGCAGCCAATCCTGCAACGGACAAAATGCATCCAAAGTCACTAGCGCTGCCTCAAAGTCACAAAATAAGTAAAGTCCTTCCCGAGCTAAGTGGCCCACTGGGCGGCGCTGATCTCCGTTTCAACAGCCCTCAGCCAGACACCAGCTTACACTGCGAGACCTAGGAAACGGGGGCTGGTGCATCGCGTGGTGTGTCTGTTTATTTCCCAGCCGTTAGGCCAGTACCAAATTATACTGCTTGGTGACAGAGGCACATGAGTGTAAATAACTTGCCCAAGGTTACTATACGCAGCGCTACCCGGCCGAGACTCGAACCCGCGACCTAAGTACTGGTCACAGATTCGACGCTCCGACGCTCTACCGAGACCCATGAGACCAAAGCTGAACGTGGCCAGACTGAGATAGCTGCCTAATTAACGTCCAAAGCACCGCTTGATCGCCGACCGAGACAGCATTCTACAGGGACAAACCCGAAGACCCACAGCAGCCGCTATCTCAAAAAAACACAACAGCACGCAGTACATACACTGTAGTAAGTTTACTCTACAGTTGCAATGCATGAACCAATTCCGTAACAGAACGCACAACTTAGTGTAAAAATTCATAACCAACTTAATTGTTTTAGGGCTGAAAATTTTTTTCTCACAGCCCTTCGATGCAATTTTTTTTCGAATTTACATCATAATCACGTTTCAGCAGACATTTCTCGACACCAAACCAGAACCCTCGAACCCCGAATGTAGACTTTTGTCAGTATCTGCCACAAAGAGGACAACCACAAAATATTCGAGACAATTCACTAAAACTCGAACGTTAAAGTCGATCTGCAGCCGTTTACCAATAGTGTTTTTCTATCCACGACTTTCACACGACCTCGTCGGTAAACAAACAGAAATACGCGAGACGTCGACGACGCGTCTGCAGCAGATTAGCACGTCAAGCTGAAGCGAACAAACGATATCAGCCATGCACGGCTAGCGCCACTCGACTCCACTGTGCCACGCTCAGCAACTGATGAAGTGAGCTACGGAGTCAGCGGTGCACCGAGGCGAGCCCTTCGTCGCATCAGTTACGTCGGCCGCCCGCGCGATATAGTCATTAATCGTACGGCGGCACGGCAGTGGCTATGGATCAATACCGACAATAGAGCGTATGTACTGCACGCCAGGGATGAGCTATTCCGCCGAAATACCAGGCCTATCGATTCCTAGATCACACGACGCGAACATCTTCTACCCGCCAGTATTAACTGTCTGTATATCTTGTACTCGCCTACAGTTGCTGAGTTTCTGCAGCAACAAGTAGTTAACAAGTGGCCAAAGTAATTTGGCGAAGGCCGCATCGAATCCGTGGGGAATCTGGACTCCAGTCTAACACATGTTCTCGGGGTTCCCAAAAGGACTTCGATCTGTTCAGCCGTGTTGCACAGTGAAGCCGCGTGAGAGAGGGACTGACAGACGTCTGAACAGTCCGCATCTCATGCATTCGATCAATTTCAATAAAGCCAAACAACAGCTAAAATATTGAATAGAGAATTGGGATAGCTTGGGGGGTGGCGGTGGAGCAGTGGTAGAATGTCCGACTAGGGATCGAAAGGTTCCAGGTTCGATCCCGGGTGGTGCCAAAAAGTGAATGCATGTTTGTAAATATTTACCACTATTAAGTTGTGTCTTGTGTTATATTATGTGTATGATTGTTGTTTCGGTTTGTATGGCATTGAGTAATAGTGCTTCTGTATGGCTGCTTACATTACCGTGCTGAACTACGTGTATTCTTTGTGTGTATTCTATTATAATTATAGTGTACTGTCCTGCGTGGCAGATGTTGCTGATTGTCCTTTGCAGCGTTTGTCTGCAATTGTAATAAAGAACATTATTATTATTATTATTCACCCCTATACACCAGTGCAGAACTGAAGACGCAGTGACGGACATAGCTGCAGTACGTACGGAAGGCTGTCCCACAACTCCCAGCGCTCGATCAACTCGCACTGAGTAGAAAAAAATTATAATCGTGAATGGGCCAGTTTTGCTGCTAAACGCTCGGCTGGAATGCCTGCTGAATCGGATTGGAATAGTGATGGTGGAACATTCGGATGCCGCTATATTCCCCCAGCATAGACGGCGCATCCTGCGCGCACGCAATTGCCGTATTATTCAAATGATGTCCTATATACAGCACGCTGCACTCCACCAACTGCATGAACATACAATCTCAAAGGGCAACGCAAAAACACCATCAGAATGCACACTGTCATAATACCACTACCATATGATATACACTATGTTATAGCATGCAGTACAGTGATTAGCATGTAACAAAAATTATGCAAATTTCTATCATCTACTAGATTGCTAGTGATAAGGCTGCCTGCAAAAGGAAGGCCCTATATCTTGCTGCTGATGTAAGAGATAGCTGAGTAACTATCGTTCTAGACACCTAGACCTCTGACACTAAAAGTATATCAATTGTTGACCACTGGACATTGGTGCTTAATCAAAAGATCTGAAAGTCGAGTCTGGATTGAGACATTTGACCCATCACACTCCCTGTATTTCACAAAGGTTTTTGAAAAACTGCAGAATTTCTACACTGGAATTTCCAACCTCAGTCACCTTCAGATTGCTCTGGTTCTGATAAGTCTGGTTTCAGATCAAAACACTTATCACAAATCTAAAAAATATTAAGCACTGATGATAGTAGTGTTACTCCCAAAGCCACACTGTTTGGCGTCGTGCAGTCAACTTTGAGAATCATCGTCATGAATTTGTCCCCCTAATAGGCAGCCGGAGATAAATGTCACATTGCAATGATTCAGCCATGAATTACAAGACTTTTGCTGAAATTTGGTACGCTGATGCACACGAGAGTCCCTGACAGATTCCATGTGTCCATGTATCAAAACTGGAACAGGACGAAGAAATCAACAGTCAGTGGCTGCTATGCTGAATTTTGTTTTCGAGCCACATGTCAGTTGAGCCCTTCATTACATCAGGTATGTATTGTGTAAAAATTTCACGGACGATCACGCAAATAACTTCCGTGCAGATCATCAGCATGTTAATTCAGTTTATTCACTTTTTTACGTCTAGGGTTAGGGTAACTGTTACCACTAGTCTGTTTTTATCTGTTTATCGTTGTTACCATTTTGCACAACTGCTTCTACTTCACGCACCTCAGCACCTGGTCCATCTCACCACGTAACGGTGCGATATTACTCAACAGCGTTGGCACCCGATTTGGAAGAAGGAAAAGAAGAAGAGTCACGTCGGCTTCGGCGCTGAAGTCTTCTCAATTCCTTTTTACTTTTTGACTAAAACAAGCGAAGTGTTAATACTCTTACTGTATCATACGTCACAACGCTTTGTGCCAGGTTGCCGCTTCTGTCAGATTTTACGCAACGTACTAGTAAATTTAAAAAGATTTTAACAGCGACATCAATCCGGAAGTTACTCTAGCCCACCTGGTGTACATAAAACGCGTCAAATAAAGAAACTGAAATTCACAGTCTTGTCGGCGGTAAATGGTCGGCGGATCAGCGGATCACTGACAGTCACTGTAGACCATTTTCTCAGTTATCAGTTCTCATGCCTGTTCAGTATTCAGTGTTCTATAATGACAACTACCGGTGTATGTAACCACCTGCTACAGTAGTCTATTCAGCCAGCGTTCAACTTTCTAACACGCGATCGACCAGACCAAGTCGTGCAATACCGCCTCGCTCTTGCCTATACAGACTGTAGAAAATGCCTTATAACGTCACATCGGCGTGACGCCGTGACGCAACGTCTCAACCCATCAATTAGATCCAATAATAGACCGTGATTGTCAAACTATGCTACACAGACTTACGCCTAAGCCTATAAGGAGCGTAACTGCACTGCTATGGGCCAATTTCACATACAAAGAACAAGGCAGAGCAAAATAGATTCCTTTTCACCAACCGCGATTAAGAACCCGAACGCTTCAGAGTATAGGACAGATAACAAGTTAACAACACGTTTGACGGTTTGAGAACGCGCTCAGTGCAAACAATTATCCTATTGATCGTCACACGACGATGATTAACATACACCGCTCGGTCGGTCAAATGAACGCACTATCTCTATCAACATCCTGCACAAGTCGATTGAGCCGTGCACACACGCAGTATCCTAGCAGAGGCCGCCGTTTCGCACCTGCCCAGTCCGGCCGGGGGTCACAGCGCTGCTGCGGCCCACCCTCATCGACTCACTTGCCTGAGCATAGACGCCGAGACGAGCGCTTCGTGCGGCCGCCAGCAGCCCAGCTCCGACTATCTCTGCATTCGGTTCCTCGCTTTGAGAAGTCGACAAGTCGCATCAATTAGCCTACTTCACATTGTGTCAGCGGTAGGCGCTGTTGATTGTGGGGTAGCAGTGATGGGGGCGGAGGGGGTGACAGGACCAAAGAAATTCATCAGAGCACGAACATATCTCTCAGTCGTTGGGTTGTGGCAGTCTTCGTCAAAAAGCTTCATCTATTTGTCTGTCTGAATTTCATGAATGATCCGTCAATGCGACGAACAAACGTACAGGCCCTATGTATAAGCTTACATTACATTTAATAGTCAATTCTGCTTTTTACATTAGCTTGTGATTCTTATACGCACCACTCTGAGAATTTACTTTCTGTTTGGCCAATACACGATTAATAGGCAGAACCACCAATAAATGAATCCCGTCTATACGGTCCACGCATCGTTGCGTAAACACAGCGACACTAAACAAACAATTTCACGGCAGAATGCGCACTAAGCAGCACATTGCTAAGCTATTAATGTGGACCTATTTATGACCAGCAATTATCAGTTTGTGCTGGCGCAAGCCGCTGCACGTATTATTTAGCAGCGCGACGGTTTCCGCATTCGCACCACTCGTCAATTTTTCGATATCCTTTGCGCTGCAGGGAGTTTTTCTATGGTGTAACTTAGTAGGCCTATATCAGACGTCTTTAGCCCATGCGCGTTTATTAATAATTTTCCGGAGTTGGAAAGACTGTCGACGAAATTGGCATCCAAAACCTAAATGTAGTTGAAAATAGGACATCTGAGAAACACTATGTCATTTTGATCGTGTCCCATTTATAATTTTCCTTATCGAAATCCCTCTAATAAGAAGTGTTTCACTACAAACTTACAGAGGAAACTGGAACAAACACTTGAACCAGTGTAGGCCTAACTCTGTGAAGCGTGTAATGAACGACTAGGCCGCCTTATGCTTTGTTGCTGATTCTATATGCTCTGCTGATGTTGCTGAAGCTGTACCAGTAGGCCTAATTATAACAGCATGGATAGCTATTCCAAGAAATTGTTCAAAGAATGAGTGATTTTTATTATCTAGCCTGCCAGAATGGAGAAGAGCTAGGCCTATTGATAGGCGTTGTCCGTGGGTGCGTCCGTCCGTGTGGAGCTCTATTTTTCGTTTAGTTCGTGTTTGACACTGTCACACCGAATGACAATATCAAACACGAACTAAACAGTTTAAACGAGTTAGGCCTACATTTAAACGCAAATGATCGGAAATTGGGATCTCTGATTTAGAATTTGCTACCAGATTCGCGATCGGACGAAGTATAGGCCTACTGCTAATCCATTTTTGAGTTAGCTTAGCTATCGTCCTGTCCCATCACAGACCGGACGATACCTATTTGAGGATAGAATTCTAAGTCTGACAGTTGTGTAAATTGCACTTAAGCATACATTAAATACAATTAAGTCTTATATTGCGAAACAGCAAAACTGGACATCGATTAAATGTAAAGCTGATTACCTTATAGACTCCTGAAAGTAGGCAATATTATAGTGAAAGCCTGTGCCGCCTGCCGAGTAGTGGCATCAAAGTCACTTGTCATATCTGCTCAAGTTAAACTGGCTAAAGCACTTAGCTGTTAGCACAATCTCTGTAACGGGAGACCTTGGCCCACGAACTCACGAGTGTTGCGTGTGTTTCGCCGACCTGAAATTGAGGTCACGTTCGTTGTAAAATATGAACTCATAATATAGCGTGCAGTCGTCCAGCAGCTGAACAGGTAGCACGAAATCGTGTCACTGTCAGGTCGTATACTTGAGACCACAACTGCTTAAGGCTGTGCTTTTTTACTTGCATGTTTGGGGGCTAAGCTAAGGGTGAGCATACAGTCCGCATTTTTAGAAAATCTATAATTGTTTGTTTGAAATAACATGTTCTAGTGCATTTAGATGCTATGCGATTTTTAAAATACCTAAGCTTTCCAGTTTATGCATATCTACATGTGGTGTGTAGCTCTCGTTGGTGAGAAAAAAACTATGGGTGTTCTTTCGTTTAAGAGAGGAAAGGGGCTTGACCATGCCTGTCGTCAAGCGGGGGCACCGGGGTACCGTGCCATTCCAAACGGTTGTTGTGTCCCTGTCACAGTTTCTCTAAATTATGAAACAATGGCATTGTACATTTTGCACCCGGACGGTGCCCCCTTAAAGAGTCATGGTCCCCCCATGTGCTAACGACCTGGCGACGGGCCTGGGCTTGAGTGCTTGACCCAAGCAAAGCTCTCGATACCTCCATCACCACCTATAGCTGTTGTAATGACAGTGATGATGAATATAATTATGATAATAATAAAACAATGCACCTTAATATGCTTTAAAAATTGCTCGTGTGATAGTTGGTGAAAAGAACATACTTCAGCCTAAGTCCGACATTTGAACGTGAAGACTCGGATTATCGGACACGTTTTATTTCTTAAATACAAACATTTTGAACATACACAGCACAACAATAAGAAACACGAATCTCATCCGAAACAGTAGCAAATGTTCTTTAAGAACTAGTTCGCAGCTTTCGTGTACCCGAAGTTCAACAGGTTTCACGTGTTGTACAACAAGCTCTTCATCGGTATAGTACTAACAACACCGAAAACACAGCACAGCCTACGCAAATTACTAAAGCTGCGTGAACAACGCATGCACACCGTCGTGACAGGCGGTGTGAAGTCGCCTTAACTGATATATCACAAACTGATATAAGTGATAAGCTGAGAGTACAGATGACTTAACACCAAACGTGCATAGTTCTTGCTTCACTCACTGGTGCAGTAAACTAAGTCTAACGCAACGCCGTGAAACATAAAACGAACGATATGGCGGTCGTTACATACTGGCTGTGGTAATGTCAACTTCCTAAGAATATTGACGCTAAAATTCAACAAAACTGCTACGGCATCATTTAAAATAACCCATTAGGAAACCTAAACTCCGGGTGCAAGCCCGTGAGCAAAGCTCATTAGAAGCGCCTCATTGCAGCGCGTATTCGATGCGGCTATCGCTAAATTACTGTGGCGTCTTGTTTCTCGTTGCTTCTATAAGTCGATTTGTGTTTGTTTCGACGACAACG
>Ga0126335_1001604_pt1 | contig 12858 bp, 8 predicted proteins | sample OlaspJWI45metaG_FD_108409 | JGI IMG/M metagenome (GOLD analysis project Ga0126335, IMG submission 108409) | Marine gutless worms symbiont microbial communities from Oahu, Hawaii - Olavius sp. 1 OAHU.JWI-45 metaG | ecosystem: Host-associated > Annelida > Digestive system > Unclassified | place...
CCAACGGGGTCTGGGGCGGAGCCCCAGTCGAAATCGAATTTGGTGCATTTTGGCCTTAAAATCTTAACCTTAAAATACGGTTTTAAAATAATAATAATAGTCAGACTATTTCTAACGCACCATAACACGACGAAGACGTTACGTTTGCAAATTCGCGACTTCTTTATTCTAAAATTAGACTAGAATCACTAGACAATAAATGAGTAACATGAGACTAGCAAATGTCAAGAACTGGAGCGATATTTGCAAGTCAGTAAGTAAAACGGATGAAACTGATTTGGAAGACAATAGTTTATTATCAGTGATTCTCTTGTTGGTTGTATAGTGAGGTGTAGTGTCATATAGTTGTCTTCCAAATTCTACCCCCGAGTTCCCCCCTTGGCTTGATTTGGATGCAGCTTGCATCCACTGCCGTACTGAGTAAGGCCCTGTGTGACTGTAACCGACATGCGATTATTGACGCACTGGAATTGTAGACATACTGATTAATCGGCTGACTAGCAAACTATAGGCATTTGCTTTGCAAATCGCAAATTTATTGGCTACCGTACAGCTGCTCACAAGCATTCCCACTGCACGTACGTACGAGAGAATTATTATAACAAAATATATAGTTTTAATCGTCTGATTTTTACGTCGAAACTAACACCCTTCATGAAGCAGTTCGACACTCGTGTATAGCCTATATATACACTATATTATTACATCGGTTTAATCTCAGGCCGTACTGAAAACAGTGTTCTAGGCTGCAGTACACAGAATGCACGAAATTCGGACTATTGCGATCGATGATCCCGGTGTCTGTCAGCCTGTCACGCGGGCGGGTAGTGCAAAAACCTTAAAAACGGCTAAACGGATCTACGTCTTCCTTGAAGTTGAGACTCGCGGGTACCCGAGGAACACAGTGTCAGATGGAAGTTCCGATTGCCCATGGATTAGATGCGGCCTTCGCCAAATTACTTTGGGGATTTGGCCATTTTTTACAGTGGCTCTATCTCAGGTCGTAATGAATGCTTTGTTTTTTTCTTCTAATATGATATGGCTCACAACAAGCGATCTGAGTTTCACCAGATCACTCGTATACACACAGCAATATCAGTTATCTCAATGACAAACTGACAAAATTGTTAAATAAAGCAACAGTTAAGATTAATCTGTGTCCGAGGGGAGAACAAACTCGCGCGCTGCCGCTGTTTTGCGACCGTGACCTTGAGATTAACCCCATGACCTTCAAACTCTAAGGTGACCTATAGACATTGTAAAGATGTACCCTCACACTGAAAATGTAGCAACTAGCTTAAAGGCATTCAAAAATTAGAGCTTTAATTTAAAAAAAATAAATTCGTTGCAGTGACCTTGACCTTGGACACATGACCTTGAAACTGAATGTGATCTAGATATTTTGAAGATGTATCTCCACACCGAAAATGAAGTTGCTCGGTCAAGCCATTCAAATGATCTAGCCTGAATTCGAAAAATACGAAAATAGCTCTCAAAGGTGAAAGTCAAATTTCACCAACTTCCAACCACTTCTAGCGTTCACCACTGGACATATTCCTGCCAAGTTACATCGATTTTGATTTCGTGCGGACAGGCACACAGACAGACACACAAACGCCGCCAAAAACAATACTTGCTAGCAGCATGCGCGCAGGTAAAAATTAAAAAAATACAATACAAGTCAAGAAAAGTCACAGAGCAAATGCGAGAAAACGACTCGTTCAGAAAATAATGTAATTTGTAATGTATTGTAGTGTAAACTTTCAACTCTTGGCTACAGCGGTCGGCCGAACGATTGTCCGACATAAGATGATTGTTACAAGAATCGAACAAAGAAAAAAGTCTTTTTTGCTATCGCAGAGAAGAGACGCACAGCAACCCAAGTTCCTTAGCATTTATTCGCGTGTGATATGAACTATACCTGCCTTTACATTCCCAGTCGAAAGTGGTCCTCATTCTCCGACCCAGGAAGGATGAAAGGATGAGTTGGCCTCGGCACCGCAACGGTGAGTAGGCCAAAACAGTCTGCCCAGGACAGTTACGTGATAGATATCGCAGTTGTTAGCTGTTCAAACCGTCACCCCTAACTGGGCAAATTGACTGATGCAGCTAGCCCACAGCTGCTAGCCGTAGCACGGGAGCCAAGCGTCGAACTTATGACCTTGAGCTACGACACTAAACACTATGCCACTCATGCCATCCCATGGCGTATAGCGTCAGAGAGCACTTGTAATTCAGATGACAGACTGTTGTCCACGACTAACTGGCAGAATGTCGGCAGTCACCGCTCCCATCAACGGAGTCCTAGTCACCGCCTTATCCCCGGTTGCATCCACCTCATAATAGACCACCGAGGTTGGCCCAGCACTGTGCAGATGTCCTCCACCCCCACCCATATGGTCCTCGGCGACATCAGCGTGCTGCAGAGCCGAACAGCGACCAGGGGCAAAGCTTGCACTCTCGTAGACATGGTCTCCGCGACGTACCGACCTTAGTAGGGTCCCATCCGCCGCCACGACGGTCGTGACGGCCGGGTACTCCGCCGCCGGTGACCGGTACGACCCTCCCGCCCTGGAGACCGAAGTTCGACGCCCGCCCTCCCAGTACAAACCGGTATCGCCTGCCAAGTAGCCGTGCGCGATGGAACAGCAGTGCGAGGAGATGGACTCGGGTGCTGGCGGTTTGGTCGGGTCCTTGAGAAGAGCTGGGAAGATGTTGCAGGGACGCGAAGGGTCGTCGTCGATTGTGGACTGAACGACGTGCTCGAGGTCTGGGTAGAAGCCGCCGTCGTGCATGTAAACCGCCGGCTGACGTCGCCATTTTCTGTAACAAACAGTGGTAATGTTAATGTAAACTTACAGTGTATATAGCGCTTAATCGTCAGAAGCTCAGCTATCACTGACAAACCGGCCGACGCTTGTGCAACATAGCAAATGCCATTGCGTCGGGCGGCAACAATGGAGAAACAGCGTACATGTGGCGCCACCGTGCGAGTGGAATAACACTGACTCCGTGTTACTGACGCCTGTGCACGTCCTATTCCTAACATTGCGTACCATTTGATGCCCTCAGTGAGGGGATCGGGTTCATATTTGGTATGGGAAAACTAGAATGGCTGGGCTACAATCTCGTGAAGGTCGCATGACGATCGACTCAGTCGTTTAGGCACAATACATCAACGTGACAGACAGACTGACACACACAGACAGCCACGTCGCCATAGCAAATGCCGCGCCAACGCATGCGTCGGGCAGCAAAAACCGATAATGCGCTACATGCATTAGTACGATGTAAGTAACAAACCGCCCACGGGCAGCAACGCTCAGCTAGCTTAAATAGGTCAGCGTGACCTAGTTTTTGGTTTGTAATCAGAGTAGGTTAGTATGTCTCTGCATGCCAGGTCACAAGTCTCTATGTTCAGCGGTTACGATTTCTGGCACCCTGGTTAACAGGCAGACGCAGAGGCAATTTGAACAGTCTACAAGATTAGCTCAGTTGGGCTGTAGCTAGCGAAAAACGTCTCCAAACGCCGTCTGAAGGTGAAAAATCTTAAGACTTATAAGTCTGACCCACAGCCGGGGTAGAGTCGCCTCCGCAGCCTAACAAGATGGAAGGACAAAACTCAATACGAAAAACTAGACCGAAAACTTCATTAATATTTCAATATAAGATTTTCGGCAGTAATTACATCGAATCGCGAATTAATTAATAATAAATGCGGACGGAAATTAGCCAGTCGTGCAATAGCGTTGGAGACATGTAAACATCACACACATTACGAGAAAAAACAGCAAACACAAAGGTAGAAGATAAATGCTAGGGACACATGATATGAGGCAACCTCGTCACTGAGCCACCGTTGTGCTAGAAATGGCACGCGTTGTCAAGGGATTTCACAGTTTTACCTGCACACTCACACGTTTATCCACGAATGGAATGAACCATACCTTCTTTTGCCTTCCCTGCCGAAGCTGGACCTCATTTACCGACCCCAGAGGTATGGAAGGCTGAGTTGGCCTAGGCACCACCGCGGTGAGTAAACAGTCTTACCAGGACCGCTACGTGACGAAAATCACAGTTGCTAACTGCTCAAACCGTCACGCTTCACTGGGCAACTGGAGCACAGCGGCTATGAGCGTCGAACTTACGACCTTTCGGGCAATGAGCCGCGACGCTGACCACTGAGCCACCGAGTCACCCAAAAATATATGATCATAAAAAATAAAACACATTAATCATGATCTATCATGAAGTAGGAAGCAGGTGCCCGTCGAACCTTTTGAGGCAAAGGTAGACAAAGCCAAGTGGAATCGCCCCGATAAGCACTCCCAAGACGACACCAATGATAACCGCTACTATAAAACCTACAACAGCACACACGTAGTAACTGAATATAGTTACTAATAACGAATATCGCTAATTATAACGAATTAACAAAGCCTTGTACTCTCTAAAAGAAAAAAATCGCAACGTTTACAGGAATTTTACAACTGTCATGGTTACGATGTGCGACAGACACCCTGGTTAACAGACAGACGGACACACAGACGCCATTCGAACAACTTCTGTATGATTAGCTCGTCTGCGCTATAGCCAGCTGAGCCAAAAACGAACGACCTGGCCAATAGATACAAGAAGCTCAGCTATCGCCGACAAACCGCCCGACGCCGGATTGGCCGATTTTGCGACTTTTACCTACCCCTCTCCCATCTGACGCCCTCAGTGAGGGGATCCTATCGAGCTATCGGATTCATATTTGGTATAGGAAAACCAGAATGGCTGGGCTACAATGCTACAATCTCGTGAAGGTCGCACGGTAATTGATTCAGTCGTTTGGGCACAATACAGACACACAGACATACAGACAGCTATGTCACCATAGCAAATGACGCGCCAACGCACTGCGTCGGGCGGCAAAAAACGCTACAATGTCAGATGCATTAGATAGCGGATATATCCAAGCAGAAGCTAATCCCAAAGCTTTAGGATGAAGTTTTCTTTGGTGTAGGATTATACGACACAACACAAAGTGTGTTAAAAAGCTGGCAGACTGTGCAGAGTTTGTATATAGGGGTCAAGTCACAGCAATCCATGATCTGGCTTGGAACTAACACGCGGTGTCTTTCTATGGATAAACTGCTATTCTCAGACCTGGCTGCTCTTTGATGTAATGACACACAATCCCGGGCCGGGCTGGAAAAGCTCCACCTCGGGCGCTCCAAGCCCGGGTTTCTACTTGGTTGAAGGTATAGCGGTAAGGGAGAGAACTGGATACCGTCCTCATATGCTGAGGAAACGGGAGGTCGCTAGTGCTTCCCGCCCCAATGGGGCCATACCGAGCCTATGGTACACAACATGTTAACATGTTTTAAATGTTGTTTATATAAAAGTTTAAAAACACGTTTTTAAAATGTTTTTTTGTGTTTTTATCGTCATGAGTTTGTTGTTTTTAAAACATCCACATACAAATATGTTGTATTTCTCTTCGGCAAATTGCAGATAGCATTTTTTCGATGTCTTATTCGTAGACAGCAACATGCGACTGGCGGAGAAGATGGCAGACATCGATTACTCTGAGGCGAACAATGAGTGGGGAGGGGGGTCAGACAGTGACCCTGCAGACACCGAACGAGTTCTGTGTTTTTATGTATGCTTTCTTGATGTTTTTTTATTAAAGTTTAAAAACATGTTTTATGCTTTTTTATTTGCAAGTTAATGTTTTCAACATCTACCGGTACTACCCACCTACCTATCTTTGGGGTTCTGACATAATACCAACCGACAAAAGAGGACCAGTTCGCATATCAAGATCATCGTGTCAAATCAAGGTCACACAACTAAAAATAGCTGGTGTTACGCCTTTGATTTAAAGTCAATCTTGTTACGCTACAAATATAATCCACCCACGGGGTAGGCGATGTAATTTAGCTCAGCGACCGTGACACTGACAGACGTCGCATAACAGATTCAACATTGAAACTATCTCATCTCGTCGTGCGTCTCGTTGCTTATCACAACCGGCAGATTGCAATCCAACACTGATGCCATACGTGGAGGCCCAGTGTCCCGCACCGGGGCGATCGATCGGTTGACATCTAATGATTGATTGATGGATTGATTGATGGCTCGGCCCAACTGATCTCAATTTCGGCGTTTTTCAATCAATTCGACCGCATCTATCTCTCGCCCGACAACAGCAACCTCAGTCTCAGTATCAGTGATGTTCCCGTTCCATGTATAGAAACGAAAATTCACACTAATTATTATGAAATTAGGATGTCAACGAAGTCATAAATTAGGAATTTTTTGTTGCAAACTCTTTATGCTCTGCTTAACAGTAAATCATATGGGTTTCTATGTCTATTAATAGTTAATAATTAAATAATAAATACATGCTAGTCTAGATATGTCCTCATTTACCGACCCCGGATGGATGGAAGGCTGAGTTGGCCTAGGTACCACCACGGTGAGTAAACAGTCTGCCCAGGACCGCTACGTGACTGACGGAACTCACAGTTGTTAACTGTTCAAAGCGCCATGCCTCACAGGGTAACTGCCCACAGTGACTGCCTGGAGTGCATCGAACTCATGACCTCGAGTCGCGAGCACCGACGCTAACCACTGCATCACCGAGTCACATGGCGCCGGCCGTCAAAAAATTATTGTTTTCGATAACGAGCAACAGGCCAAAGTAATTTGGCGAAGGCTGCATCGAATCCCCCCCTCTCGCTGTGGGTGATACGGACCTCCGTCTAACACAGTGTTCCTTGGGCCCTAGAAATGTTCACTCCAAACAGGATCTTGATCTGTTCAGTTGTTTTTCACAGTGAAGACGAGTTAAGCCGCGTGACAAACAGACAGACTGAACTGAGGGACGGACTGACAGACACCGCACACCGGTAACAATAGCTTGCCTCTCATGCATTCGATGCATCCTAAAAATACACTGCGGCGGCAGAGTGGCAAGAGAGGTCGGCTAGAAGACGAAGATGGAAAACGAAGAACGATTCTCACCGTACGGCAGCGATGCCGAGCTGCTTAGAGATGTGTCGTTCCCACCGCTGTCACGAGCTGCCGTTCCTGTATCAACAAACAACAACCATAACGTTCGAAAACAGGTAAAGGTAAACGTCATACACTTGATATAGCGCCCCTTAGTCAGGAATCTTCACTACAGAAGCGCTCAGGTATGGCACGCGTTGTTGAGGAATTTCACAGTTTTACCTGCATACCCACGCGTTTACCACGAATGGAATGAATCATACCTGTCTGTGCCTTCCGAGCCGAAGCTGGTCCTCATTTACCGAACCCGGAGGGATGCAAGGCTGAGTCGGCCTAAGCACCACCATAGTGAGTAAACAGTCTGCCCAAGACTACTACGTGACAGCTATCACAGTTGTTAGCTGCTCAAGCCGTCACGCCTCACTGGGCAACTGGAGCACAGGGAGCGTCAAACTCAAGACCTCTCGGGCCGCAAGCCGCGGATCTAACCACTGAGCCACCGAGTCACCCAACTTCGAACTTCGAGTATGGATCCTTAACAAATTGCTCGACAACTGGAAAAACAGCGACCACGTATTCTAACTTCTGGTGCACTTTAACAGCAGAATGATGTTGAAAATATGAAAATGTGTGTGTTTATCTTTATGCTATCTTCACCCCTTGTTGTTATCTTGTTTTTCCAGCACGAACTCACTGCTGGTGAGTTTTTTGGTGTCTTAAACTCAAATTATGTGCCTCTTAGCAAAATTATAATTTGCTCATCTCTTTGCAGTAATGCTGTACATAGCTTGCCATTGCTGTGCTACAAATATTGGCAGGATTAAAGGTTACTGATTAACAATTTCTCAAGCTAGCAGTTAAGATAAAACTTAATTTCCGAACTTGCACTTACTTACTTACTTACTTTGATTTTTCTCGTGCGATTGGTGGCAAGTCCAAATATGGATGGTGGAGAAAATCGCCTTAATCTTTGCCACGGATACATTATTTTCAGGCATTTTGACAATAATCATCATATCATTATTATCATTATCATCATCATCATCATCATCATCGAAAAGTTTGTTTTTGGTGCAATTCGCTTCTTACTGGCATAAAAGTTTCAACAGGCAATTTAAGTTCAAACTCCACGTGTACGATTTGTTGTGGATTTGCTTTGTTTTTGTCGTGGATTTGTTCTACAGAGAATTCACAACAAATCAACAAGTCCCAACTGTTGTGGACTTGTTGTGGATTAGTTGTGGATCTGTTAAACAGTTTGTCTTTTTGACATGTCTACTGACCAACATTTCAAAAGAAGTTCGGCGACGCATGATGACATTCTTGATGTGTTGACCGCTTATTGTACTATCAATGTAGCATCTGACAGTAGCTGCGTTATATTTACATACGGCACTGCAACAACTGTGCACTCATCCAAGCGTGTATCCGTCACTAGAATCAAATTCCTAGACGTCATTAACGCTGGTCTGTGGCTGGTCACAACACTACAACAAGTCCACAAACGAATCGAGCAAGTGGAGTTTTGACTTGACACCGAGTAGAACGCGTACCTGTCTGAGCTACAATGCTGGAACAGTTGCCCAGTTCACCGGTCCACTCCCGCCCGTTGCAAGCAAGGAACCACGTCTCCTCGGTACTGTTACATTTCACCCTGGCCGTAGTTCGGTCCTGCTGTATCCACACGTTGTCGCCCGCCTTCAACTGTGGGCAGCCCAGAGCTGAAACGAATAAGAAGCACAGCTGTGGTTGACATGCCTCCAAAACGCCTGTGTACGTATTCTCAACATACTGTGTCCCGCTAGTCGCGATTTATTGGCCGTTTTTTTCGACTCGCAGTCATTCACCAAAAGGCAGCAACTGACTGCAAATTGGTCGTATTTTCCGACATTTACCTACCCCTCTCGACGCCCTTAATGACGGGGTATCCTCGAGCTATCAATCGGGTTCATATTTGGTACGGGAAAACTAGAATGGCTAAGCTACAATCTGGTGAAGGTTGCATGATGATCGATTCAGTCGCTTGGGCACAATACATCAACGTGTCAGACACACTGACAGCCACGTCGCAACGTCGCCACAACAATAGTTGCGTTCGGGCAACAATAACGGTAAGTTGTGTTAAGATGTAACAAGTGGCCAATGTAATGTGACGACAGCCGTATCGGATACCCCTCTCCTCTCACAGCACAAAAGGCAACATTTTCCCCATTCTCTCCCCTACCCACTGGGAAATCGGGACCCACATGTAACACAATGTTCTTTGTGCTGCCTCCCACAGAGTCACGCCGAACAGGACCTCGATCCGTTCAGCTGTTTGTGCGTGGCACAGGCGCGTGACAGACTGACATACCGCGCTACGGGATCATCGGACGCAATAATCCGCATCTCACGCATTCGATGCGGCCTAAAAATTTAGGACGGCTGCTGTATGTTTTTAATTCAAAGTACTATTGGCAGCTTTGAACCGTCGCTATGGCACGCTGCAAAGTGGCGCCACCTACTAAATGAAGTTAAGTTTCAGTTATTAACAACTGCGTGCCATACAGCGGAGAGCCGATCAGCGCAAACACGGATAAGAACTTGCCAAAATGGGAAAAAGTTGAAAAAAGATACAATAAAATCATGGAATAAAATCGTGGAATAATTTTTAACTTTATTCCATGATTTTGTCGTATTTTTTCTTTTCACCTTCTTCCCATCTGTGTCAAGTTCTTATTCGTGTTTGGGCTGGTCCGCCGTCCGCTGTATGGCGCGCAATTGTCTGTAACTTAGCTTAACTGCATTTACCAGGTGGCGCCACTCTGCAGCGCGCCGTAGCGGCGGTTTGCCAGCGCGGCCAATACGAAGTGGTGGCGGACACACAAATTAATGCACTCTATTGCCGTCGTATTCACGTACTATAGGTCTACCAAGCTGCTAACATGGCATAGAAAGGCAAAGGTGATATAGCGCCCCTAAGTGAAGGAACCTCACTGCAGAAGCGCTCAGGTATGGCACGCGTTGTCGAGGAATTTCACAGTTTTACCTGCACATCCACGCGTTTATACATGGATGGAATAAACCATACCTGCCTTTGCCTTCGCAGCCGAAGCTGGTCATCATTTACCGAATCCGGAGGGATGCAAGGCTGAGTTGGCCTATAAGGCACAACCATGGTGAACAAGCAGTCTGCCCAAGACCGCTACGTGACAGAAATCAGTTGTTAGCTGCTCAAGCCGTCACGCCTCACTGGGCAACTGGAGAACAGGGGAGCGTCGAACTCGCGACCTCTCGGGCCGCAAGCCGCGACTCTAACCACTGATCCACCGAGTCACCCATAAGAATGCCAGATGTTTGGCAAATTTTACACTCTACTGGTCACCGAAATGAACCCAGCAAAATGAATGAGAGAGAAACAAGAAACGTTTTTGTACTTTCCGTACAACTTCCTTTCTCTGGGATGAAGCCCAACCACACACTTTTTACTGCATTTTTCCGTGCAAACGGAGCAATGAAATTTTCCTGGTGACGTTTCTGATTAAAGCGCATGAAAAATGGTAAAGTTTTCACATCATGTCGATTCCCGGACCCACGCAAACAACCTCTCCAGAATCCTTGTTTTTGTGTCTCAGTAATAAAATAGGGTTGGATTATCGGTATTCTGGTGTAGCTTTGTTCTCGGGGATGCAGCTTACGAACGGTAGAAAACATCTCGAAGAAGTGGGTTGTAAATTCAAGTGCGTAGCTGACCTTTAAACTTGAGCAGAAACACTCCGGGTAAAGCCTGGTTCTGTTTGTGAAGCAGATACGCCGTGACACTGTTGGTCGTCGAAGTATAGAAGATAGTCTCTTTGCCGGACACTCGACACAGACTTTCTTCCACGTCGCTCGATCCTTCCTCGAACACCAGGGACCAGGCACAGTAGCCGCCGCCGCTACGCCGTCTGGCGACTGTCTGCGCAGTCTGGAACTGACGCAAGCCGAACGCCAGGACGCTGAACTCGATGCGTTGGTTCACGTCGACGTCGATCTTCCACGGGCAACGTCGCGCACCTGATGAAGAGACAATGACGAATTGTACTTTGCAAAATAATTTAAACTTGATTTCTATTCTAATTCAACAATTCAACATGAAATATAAACAAAACACTACTGGAAAAAGTATTTCAGTGAAGGCTTCATCGAATGTCCCAAAATTTTCCCACTTTTCCATCACCTCCCCGTTGATTGATCAATACCCCGTCTAATACAGATCTCCAACAGTCTCCATCCCAAACAGGACCTTGATCTGTTAAGCAGTGGCGACGCCAGGACGTCAAGGCAGCCAGGTCATTCCCAGGTCATCAAGGTCGTAAGGCAAGTCATCGGATGCGAAGCAGCAAAGGCCAAAGGGTCAAAAACGAGACCCATACTACATAAGACCAAAAGCAGGCCTGAGATCAGATGGCATATTCGAGGGTCTGAGGGTATCATCAGGGGCAGCGCCTCGGTTTTGCAAATGGACAGGTAAAAAACTGCGAGCGAAGCGAGCTGATTAAAAAAATATCGTACTTTTGCATGGTGATTATATGGGGGCCAGCCAGGGCGAAAGTGTTTCAGCCAGGTCAGTTCAGAGGTGTAAAAAACGATCCTCAAAAAATAAAAAACGTTACCAGTAATTTTCCGCTGATCTTGCTTACAAGGCGAAGAGGAGGAGGATGAGAAGGAGGAGGAGAAAGCTGATGCAGCTGCGGAGAATACAGATACACTGCAGTGCTAAACAGGCGAAACTCGTACAATCTCAGCAATTAATTATTAAGAAACGTTGCGCACAAAAGTGAAAGCTGGCTATTTGCTTGTGCAAATTTGCATCGTTTTTTATTTTTAAAAACGTAGAGATAATAAAAAAGGTTAAAGAACTTTTTTTATATCTATGGGTCATCTGACCCGGCGCGCCCCGGCATAGCGCCGCCACTGCCGTTCAGCTGTTTTTGCAATACGCAGACACGTGACAGACAGACACACCGCGCTACGGGACCATCGGTCGCAACAGTGCTCAACAGTGCGCACCTCATGCAGTCGAAGCAGCCTATCCGTACACAGCAACCACCGAACATCTGGCTACCTTTGTTCCACAAACGTTTGTCAAACTTACTTCAATTCTAATGCCAATTCCACCCACTGAAACTCCGCCTACCTGGCGATGCCCTGGAGAGTGGTATGAACCCATCCTGCTGACCACTGAGTGTCAGATATCCGTGCGTTGTACACCAGTTTGCCGTGGCCGCCGCCGCTGGTACTGTAACAGACCACGATCAGCCAGGTATGGTACGATAACTAGAACGATAACGATATTTAGTTTACACATATCACTTTAAACGATATAGCTAGCAATTTAATATAGAAGGTTGGAAAACAGAGCTAAAAGCAAACAAAGATGGAGTGGTTGGTCGTCGGTGTACTCCAGTAAGTAAAGTAAGTAAGTAAATAAATAAATAAACCTTTTATTGCATGAAACATACGACAAACGTCATCATGGTAAAACATAGAATAAACGGAGAACACAGACACAAAAACAACTAATAAACAAGGTATCGTCCGTTACGGGACGTGACGATAGCTGGCCCGCCACGGTGCCTAGTGTGGTGCCGACTGGTGACTGTTCCCACTGATCCAGTCACTACAGTCACAAGGCCAACCGGCCCATTTCTGTCTGAATGGGCAAAGTGCCAACCCGGAAACACCCAAAATGGCGGAACCGTACTTCCGATTGCGAATCTGATGACAGATTCTGAATCGGGAAGCCCGGTTTCCTATTCGAGTTTTCTAGTAACCATAGGTCTATCTCGCTTAGTTTCGGAGATATGCGCGTGTGACAGACAGACAGACGGACAG
>Ga0126335_1001605_pt1 | contig 12854 bp, 9 predicted proteins | sample OlaspJWI45metaG_FD_108409 | JGI IMG/M metagenome (GOLD analysis project Ga0126335, IMG submission 108409) | Marine gutless worms symbiont microbial communities from Oahu, Hawaii - Olavius sp. 1 OAHU.JWI-45 metaG | ecosystem: Host-associated > Annelida > Digestive system > Unclassified | place...
CGGCCATCCTGTGTACGCCAACCCAGATGCACGCTTCTCAGGCAATTCAGTGCATGCGGGCCGGGGTCAACGTACAAACGGAGATCCCCCTGGCCGACAGCTGGAAAGATGCACAGGACGTCCAGCGCACGCAGCAGGAAACCGGCCTGGTGTGCATGGTTGGCCACACCCGCCGCTTTAATCCGTCGCACCAGTGGGTGCACAACCGCATCACGACCGGCGAGTTGAAAATCCAGCAGATGGATGTGCAGACCTACTTTTTTCGCCGAACCAATATGAACGCCCTCGGGGAACCCCGCTCCTGGACCGACCACCTGTTGTGGCACCATGCCGCGCACACCGTTGATCTGTTCCGCTATCAGACCGGTGAAGAGATTGTGCAGGCCAATGCTGTTCAGGGCCCTTACCACCCGGAACTGGGGATCGCCATGGATATGTCGATTCAGATGAAAACCGTTTCCGGCGCCATCTGCACCCTGTCGCTGTCTTTCAACAATGACGGTCCGCTGGGCACCTTCTTCCGCTACATCTGTGACAACGGCACCTACATTGCTCGCTACGACGACCTGGTCAACGGCCGCGAAGAGGCGATCGACGTTTCCAAAGTGGATGTGTCCATGAACGGTATCGAGTTGCAGGATCGTGAATTTTTTACCGCCATTCGGGAAGGTCGCGAGCCAAACGCCAGTGTCGACAACGTCCTGAATTGCTACAGGGTACTGCACGATCTGGAGCAGCAGCTCGAGGCCCAAACGCAAGGCGAATTATAATCCGGATGTTGCACCAAATGGAGACTTTTATGGCCGAGGCACTTCGAGGTGACGCTGTAGTCCATCTACCGCGAGCCTCGAATAACGCGGGCCATGGAAATCTCCGTTGGGCCCGACTTGTTGCGTCGAAGCTCGAAGAGCGAAGCCTAAAGGGTGAAATATTTTCAGGTTGTTCGTCAGATATTCGCGTAATAAATTGTACTGTGGCTTAATGTTCCCAAATTACATATAACACCGGAATGTTATTTTTTTTTAGCCACTTTCTGAAAAGATTTCATGTAACGCTTGGGCTAACCACCACGGCATACTGTCGATGGACAAATAAAGGAGTGAACAATGGCAAATAAAACGGTACTGGTCGTCAGCGCGCATGCGGCCGATTTTGTCTGGCGTGCCGGCGGAGCGATCGCGCTGCATGCGAAGCTGGGATATGATGTCACGGTGGTCTGCCTTTCCTTTGGTGAGCGCGGCGAATCTGCAAAATTGTGGAAAAAGGGGGACACCACGCTCGAGAAAGTGAAGGCGGCGCGCCGCAAAGAAGCCGAGGCTGCCGCCGGGGTATTGAACGTCCACGATATCCAGTTTTTCGATCTTGGGGATTACCCCCTCGATCTGGGAAAGGCGTCGCAGTTCAGATTTGTTGATGTGATCCGCAGGGTGCAGCCGACCTTCATGATGAGCCATTCCTTCTGGGACCCGTATAACACCGACCATATGAACACGACCCGGTTCGTGCTGGAATGCCGGATGATCGCCCAGGCCTGGGGCCACAATCCCGGGGAGAAAGTGCTGGGCGCACCGCAGGTTTATCTTTTCGAGCCGCACCAGACCGAACAGATGAAATGGAAACCGGATGTCTTCCTCGACATCACCGCGGTCTGGGACCAGAAGCGGGCTGCCATCGAATGCATGCAGGGACAGGAACACCTCTGGCAATTTTACACGAATGTGGCGTCGAACCGCGGCAACCATTTCCGTCGCAATTCCGGTGGTATGGCAGGCGGCCGCGATGCCAGGTATGCAGAAGGCTTTCAGTCTGTTTTCCCAAGAACAGTGGATGAACTGTCATGAATATCGTGGTCCAAAATATCGAGCGGGCCGAGCCCGCAATAATAAAGGCTCTTGGTGAATGCGGCGTGGCGACCGTGCATGAGGCCCAGGGGCGCAAAGGGTTGCTGGCCGCCTATATGCGGCCGATCTATTCAGGCGCACAGATGGCCGCTTCAGCGGTGACGATCTCCGCACCTCCCGGTGACAACTGGATGATTCACGTGGCCGTCGAGCAGGTGGCCAAAGGCGACGCGCTCGTACTCGCGCCGACCTCACCCTGCCAGGACGGTTATTTCGGTGAACTGCTGGCCACTTCACTGGTGGCCCGCGGCGGTAAAGGGTTGATCATCGATGCCGGGGTGCGCGATGTGCGCGACCTGACGGCGATGGGTTTTCCGGTCTGGTCGAAGGCGATTTGCGCTCAAGGCACGGTGAAAGAAACCCTGGGGTCGGTCAATGTCCCTGTGGTTTGCGCCGGCGCGCTCATCGATCCCGGAGATATCATCGTTGCCGACGATGACGGTGTGTGTGTTGTCCGCAGGCAAGAGGCGGCAAGCGTTCTAACAAAGGCAAAAGCGCGCGTGGCCGCCGAGGAGGAGAAGCGCCGGCGTCTTGCCAGCGGAGAGCTTGGCCTGGACATGTACAATATGCGGGGCCGCCTGGCCGAGAAGGGCCTGAAATATGTCTGAGTCGGCCCCCTGCATGTGGATGCGCGGCGGAACCTCCAAAGGGGGGTACTTTCAGGCGGGCGACCTGCCGCAGGACAGGGCGGCCCGCGATGCCTTCCTGCTCGGGGTCATGGGCTCGCCGGATAAGCGCCAGATCGACGGCATGGGGGGTGCCGATCCATTGACATCCAAAGTCGCGGTGGTCAAAAAGTCGGCCCGGCCCGGCATCGATGTCGATTATTTGTTCCTGCAGGTATTTGTCGATCAGGCCATTGTCACCGATGCGCAGAATTGCGGGAACATCCTGGCCGGTGTCGGTCCCTTTGCGCTCGAGCGGGGTCTTGTCAAAGCCGGCGACGGCAGCACCGATGTGCGTATCTACATGGAAAACACCGGGCAGATCGCCGTTGCCACGGTTGCCACTCCCGGCCGCGCGGTGACCTACACGGGTGCAGCGCACATCGACGGCGTTCCGGGAACCGCCGCGCCCGTTCCTATCCTGTTCAAGGACACCGCCGGTTCTTCCTGTGGTGCTTTGCTGCCGACCGGCAGCAGCGTGGATGAGATCGAAGGGATCGAGGTGACCATGATCGACAACGGCATGCCCTGCGTTGTCATGCGGGCATCCGATCTGGGCATCACCGGCCAGGAGGCGCCCGAATCCCTTGAGGCCAATGAAACGCTCAAGGCAAAGCTGGAGGCGATTCGCCTGAACGCCGGGCCCCGCATGAACCTCGGTGACGTTTCGGCAAAATCAGTACCGAAAATGACCATGGTGAGCCCACCGCAGCTGGGTGGCGCCATCGCCACCCGAACCTTCATTCCCCATCGCTGCCATGCGGCAATCGGCGTGCTGGGTGCGGTCAGCGTCGCCACCGCCTGCCTGCTGCCCGGCAGTCCTGCGGCTGAAATTGCCGATATGAAAGAGGGCAACGAAAAAACAATGCCCATCGAGCACCCGACCGGTCAAATGACCGTTGTTGCCACCCTGGATGGTCAGGGGAATGTTCTGCGGGCTGCAATCCTCAGAACCGCGCGCAAACTGTTCGATGGGATTGTATTTACCCTTTAGGTGCGACCGTAAATGGCGGTGGAAAATGCCGTCCGCCGCGTTCCAGGGTCAGCCAGCGTGATTCGGTAAATGCTTGAACGGATGCCATGCCGCCGTGACGGCCGACACCGCTGTTTTTTACCCCGCCAAAGGGAACATGCGGCTCATCATTCACCGAGCTGCAATTCACATGGGCCATACCCGTCTGGAGACGTCGGGCAACTTCCAATCCCTTTTCTTCGTTACGGGTGATAATCCCGGCAGACAGACCGTATTCTGAATCGTTGGCCAGCGCCACGGCTTCATCGATCCCTTTGACCGTGGTAATCGGCGCCACCGGACCGAAGGTTTCTTCTCGAAATACGCGCATTTCAGGCCTGACATCGCCAAGTACGGTCGGCTGGTAGAAAAGCCGTTCGTGGGTGCCGCCCACCAGCAGCCTGGCTCCCTGTTCGACGGCCTCGGTGACCTGCCCGTGGATCTTGTCCAGCTGGCGCTGGTTGATGATGGGACCGATGACATTGGGCATTTCACGGGGATCACCGACATTTAAGGTTTTCACCTTTTCCACAAACCGTCCGGTGAACTCATCGGCAATCGATTCATCGATGATAATACGCTCCACCGACATGCAAATCTGCCCCTGGTGCATGAAGGAGCCAAAGGTCGCTGCGTTGAGGGCGCGCTCCATGTCCGCATCATCGAGTATAATCAGGGCATCTTTGCCGCCCAATTCTACACATGCTTTTTTTAGCATTTCCCCGGCCCTGGCGGCGACCTGCCGACCGACAGCAGTGGATCCGGTAAAACTGATGCCACCGACCTGCGGATGGATCACCATTTCATCACCGACTTCAGCAACATGGTCCCGGGAGCAGGTTATTACGTTGAACACACCTGCCGGCAGTCCTGCCTCTTCGAAAAGCTCGGCAATCATCAGCCCGCCGGATACCGGCGTTTCCTCGGAGGGCTTCAATACAACAGTGTTGCCGACCGCCAGGGCAACCGCCAGACCACGCGCAGACAGCAGCAAAGGAAAATTCCACGGTGAAATCACCGATACGACACCCAACGGCTGGCGTACCACCATACTGACTTTGCCGTGATCCGAGGGTAGAATCTCCCCGTTTACCTGGTACACCGCTGCAGCCGCGGCTCGAAAAATGCCGGGGACATACCCGGTCTCGAACATCCCTTTGCCGATCCAGGCACCACCTTCATCGATCAGGGCATTAACGAAATCCATCTGCCGTTTTTCAAGTATATCCGCCGCTTTGAGCAGGTAGCCGGCACGCTGCGGATGGGGCATTGCCGCCCACCCGGCCTGGGCTGCGGCGGCTACTTCAATAGCCTTTTTAGCCTTTTCGCGGGTGCCATCGGCAATTTCGGCCCAGACCTCACCACTGGCAGGGTTATAATCGACAAAGGTACTTCCGGCACTGACCCATTCTCCTCCGATGTACATGTTGTAATCCTTATTGCTCATGTTTCACCTCCCTTTCTTATAGTTTAGCTACCATTTCGGATTTTGCTATCAAATAGAGCGTTTGTCAGAAAAACGTTCCGATATGGGTATTAACTGAGTTTTGTGTAGACTGTCCATCATGTCTTAAATGGCCTAATCCAAACGCTCTAAAGGTTTTCCCCCTCCCCTTAATCCCCTCCCGCCGGGGGGAGAAATCCTGTTTGCTATATGCCATCAACCTGGTTCGATTATGTATGATGAGTCATTGGCCCGAGTTCACTACTGATGGCCCGTAGCTCATAGATAAATTCAAAAAGATAGAACTCCTCTCCCCAATTTCAAATTTCCAGTTTCAAGTTTCAAATAATAGACAGCGCGCAAGCGCTACCACAACCCTGGCCCAGAACTGGATACAGATCGGATCTCGAATTACCTGAGCCATGAAAATGATCTTGACATAACGACCCCGTTTTTCGCCTTAGCACCAGGGCGGGCCCTGGCCCAGAACTGGCTACATATCGGACATCGAAATGTCAGGCTTTCAAAAATAATCTTTACAAATGCCACTATTTTTCGCTAAAGCGCCAGGGCAGGCTCCGCACTCCGAACTTTTTCCGTAATTGTTCCGGCTTGCTCTTCAACTGGCGTAGGTCTATCTAAACGGAACAGATCTTTGACAACTACTATAATCAGTTCACGTCATATTGTGTCCATTCCGGGGCTGCTTTGGGTTTGGGCTTTTTTCCATAAAAAATATCATCCAGCATCGAAAACAAACGTCTCGAATACCGGTTGCGGGTGATCAGCGCCCGTATAATTTTGTGCGGAAAGGTGTTGGCGTGACTCCAGGGACACACCCGCATACAGATATTGCAATCCGTCCCCGCAGTTCCCCAGTAATCAAAACAGGTTTCAGCGTTTAACTTCCAGCGCAAGGTCCCGTTCACCAGTTCAGGATCTTCCTTGGGAATGGCGTTGGAAGGGCAACAGGTTGCACATTTTTTACAGATCCGGCAGAAATCTTCCACCCCGATATCCACCGGTTTATCCGGCGCCAGGGGCAGGTCGGTGCTTATCGCCCCCAATCGCACCCGCGGTCCGAAATCCCTGGTCATCAAGTACCCCAACCGTCCGCACTCTCCCAGGCCGGCATCCACAGCCAGTGGAACCATTAGCATATCGTAATGACGCAAATGATGGGCGGACGCCGGGTAGCCGAGATTGGCAACAAAGGCTGCAAGTTGGGTTGAAATGTAGGCACCCCGGGCGTAATTGCCCATGCTGGCTATCGTGGTTGGCGTGTGCGGCGCCGTACCGACCAGATCCAAGGCCATTTCCGTGGCAAAAACAACGGCATACCTGTGCTTTGTTTCGATTTCCTTGCCCCAGTCATCCCAATTCTCATGAAAGATCTCACCCCGGTGCGAATAGGTCCAGAGTGGGTTCACTTCGGTGATGCCAACCAGATCCGCCCCCAGATTCTTTGCATAGCCTTTGACGATTTTACTGGCCTTGTCCGGGGTCAGGCTGAGCGGTTTATCGGGGAAAACGGGATCGGTTCGAGGTTCGACTTTTTCCGGGGTTGATAGAAACAAGGGGATGGATAAAGAGGCAAACGTGGCCGCCACATTGGGTCTGTCATGGGGCCTGTCAATCGTTCCGGGTCGACCTAAAGGCCCGCCTTTCTTTCTTCTGGCAGCATCAAGTGCTTCATATTCGGGATGGGATTCATAAAAACGCTGATATTGTTTGGAGCCGGGTGGCAGTGATCGATTTCGGGCAAAAATAATTTCGCGTTCATCCTGACGACTGACTTCGCCAAAGGTCAGCCCTTTGGTTCCGTCGAGTGCTTTTGGGTTTATCCCGAGGCGCACCACAAGAGCCGCCACCGCAAGTCCCCCGGAGATAAACGCCAGTACCAATACGATGCCCCCGGAGGGGGTGTAAAAAAAACCAGTATTGTAAAGATAGAAGATCAGGCTCAGGATAGCCAGCATAACTAAAAATTGCACAGCACCAAATATCGCTGCACGCCGTTCTTTTTCCCACACGCAGGACACTAAAAAACCTAAACCGATAAACGCCTGAATAACACCGGCGATCACAACGAGCCAGAGTAAGACAATTTTCATCGATACTCCTTTCAACGTACTACCTGAATCGGGTTAGTTTGAAATGCTGGAATCCATATCTCGCAAATAACCGGTGATGGGACCGATTCACTGTCATGTTGACCGTGCCGGTCCTTAACAACTTTCACCAAATTTATATTGATCAAAGCCAATTCCGTCAATATGTTATAGGTATTTGGGATTTGTGAATCAATATTACGCTTTGTTGAATGGAAAAGGAGGTCGTTCCAATGTCAAAAATCAATCCCCCATTTCGAGCTGACCATGTCGGCAGTCTGCTCAGGCCGGTGGCATTGCTCGAAGCCCGCCGGCGCTGCCATAACAAAGAGATTTCCAGTGAAAAGCTGCGTGAGATCGAGGACCGGCATATTGCCGGAGTGGTTAAAAAACAGGAGGCGGTGGGGCTGCAAAGCGTTACCGATGGTGAATTTCGACGCGCTTTTTTTCACCTGGACTTTCTTGAGCAGCTGGACGGGGTAACTGTCGTGGGCAGCATTGCGGCCAGCTCGGACGCCCAGGAAAAAGTCGGTTTCACCCCGCCCAAACTCAGCGTAACCGGCAAGCTGCGGCATGCCAGAACCATTCAGGTCGATGATTTTAACTACCTCAAATCCAAGGTCACCCAGACGCCCAAAGTATCCATTCCCTCTCCAACGATGGTTCACTTTCGGGGCGGCCGCAAGGCGATCGATATCGAAGCCTATCCGGATATGGACGAATTTTTTGAAGACCTGGCCCAATGCTACCGGGATGAGATCGCTGCGCTATACCAGGCCGGATGCCGCTACATTCAGATGGATGATACCAACCTGGCTTATTTGTGCGACCCCAAGATGAGAGCCGGCGCTCTGGAGCGCGGTGACGACCCCAATGATCTGCCGTATGCCTATGCGGCCCTGATCAATTCTGTGATTGATGATCGCCCGCAAGATCTTACAATTGGCGTTCATCTGTGCCGGGGAAATTTTCGCAGTACCTGGTTCGCCGAAGGGGGTTATGAGCCCATTGCCGAAGTGTTATTTAATGAATTGAACGTGGATGCTTATTTTCTGGAATACGACGATGAACGCTCGGGAGACTTTGCGCCTTTGCGCTTTGTTCCGGATGGCAAAACCGTCGTCCTCGGGCTGATCACCACCAAGTTGCCGGAATTGGAGCCCAGCCGGGATTTGATCCAGCGTGTAAAGCAAGCCGCTCAGTACATGCCCCTGGAGAACATGTGCCTCAGCCCTCAATGTGGATTTTCCAGCACCTTTCACGGCAACGAAATCAGCGAAGATGACCAGTGGTCCAAGCTGGAACTGGTTGTCAATACCGCCCGTGAAATTTGGGGAGATACTTAAGCTATATGAAAACTTCATAACACAGAATGTCTTCAGTTTTCCCAGGATAAAAATACCCATGCGCAGAGACCAAGGCATCCCTTCGCCGTATTCTTCCCTTCACAGGAAATTCGAAAAATATTTGCAATTCTCGAACATTTGATATTAATGATAGACTTTAACGTATATGTGATTCCGTATTTTTACGAGTACAGGGGTCAAGTCTCCGATTGAACTTAATCGAAACCATCATCCATATCAGGTGTTACTGGCTTATTTGCATTTGGATAGAGCGCTTCCAACTTCTCATTCGAAAGGAGGGATGATTACCCATGAACGCGATCAAAACGGGAATCATTGGATTAGCCGTCGCACTGGCGGCGGTCATCGGCTATGTGGTATATCTTCATCAAGGTCCGATTAAAGATATTTCCAGTGAAAATCAAAGCCTGCTGGCAGAAATCGACCAATTAAATACCGCTTTAAAGGATAAAAATTCCGCCAATCAGTCGGAGCTGGACGCCAGGAACCGGCGTGAACAAGAGCTTGAAACCAAAAATGCCGTGCTGGAAGAAGCCGTTGCGCGCATTTCCCGGGAAAAGGAATTGATCGAGACAGAACTTGCAAAAGCAGCGCAGGAAAATCAGAGGCTGGCCAAACAGACCGTTGCGCAGCAAGGAGAGAGGGAGCAACTTGAGCATAGCAAATTAGAATTAGAAAAACAATTGGCCGAATCTCGAAGTCGATTGCAGGCAATTTCCGATGACATCGCCATCAAAGACCGAAAACTCGCCAAAGCAGCGCAAGAGAATCAGACGCTGACGAAAAAAATCGTGGCGCAGCAAGGAGAGAGCGATCAACTTCAGCAAAGCAAAATTGAATTAGAAAAACAACTGGCTGAATCTCAAAGCCGGCTTCAGGTAATTTCCGATGAAACAGCCTCCAAAGACCGAAAACTTGTTGAAATGGAAAAAAAGCTACAGGAGATGCTGAGTCGAATTGAAAGTCAGGAAAATGAAAAGGAAGAACTTCTGCGGCTAAAAGATGCCATGCGAAACCAGCTTGGAATGACCCAGAGTCAGATTGAGGCGCTGTCCACGGATGCAGCCACAAAAGGGGAACAATTAAAGTCTATGGAAAAAGCCTACCGGGAACTTTCCAGACAACTGGAACAACAAATAAAGGAAAAAGAAATCCAAATCAGCACCCTGGAAGACAAACTGAACATACGGCTTCTGGATAAAATTCTATTTGCTTCGGGCAGCGCAACGATTACTTCTGATGGAAGCCGGGTATTGGAAAGTCTGGCGGATGAACTGAAAATGATGCAAGGGTTTGAGATATCGGTGGCCGGTCATACCGACAACCTGCCCCTGGGCCCCAAAATCAAGATGATCTATTTTGACAACCTGGGGCTGTCAGGCGCCCGTGCGGCAGCCGTAGCGCGCAAGCTGCGCGAGATGGGCGTCAGTCCTGCCAATCTGTCTGCCACCGGTTACTCCATGCATCACCCTGTAGCCGACAATGATGTCCCGGCCGGGCGCCAGCAAAATAGGCGGGTTGAAATAATGCTGGCGCCGCTGCGTTGATGATTGGAAAAGAACAAAGGGAGAGGGGGGTTGATCCACTTCAGCTTTGGAAAACGAGCATAATCAGAATCAGTGGATGCCAGATCACATCCATGTTCTATGGCAAGAGCTGCCAGATATGCGTCTGTAACCAGGTTAGCGACAGCCTGCCCTTCCTTGAGCATCAGCTGAAATATATTCCAATGTTCTTCGGTCGGTCGAATGACTCGCGCACCTGGCTGGTCCAGCCAGCTATGTACACGGGTGAGGGATTGGTCAAGGGAGAGCGGATGTTCAAAAACGCGCGGATTGGCTCCTATCCGAATGAATGCGGCCAAAACCGGCCAGCAGAGACAGACAGGACCACTCCGGGAGAGCTGAGCATCCCACCATACGCATGCTTGCTGGTGAAGTGGAGATAGCGAGTCTTCCGCATACGATAGAATGTTGGCATCAATTAAAATCAACGGGCATCTTCGCCTTCGATTTGAGCCAATAATTCCTGAATATCATATAGGTTCCGGCCGGCTTTGAGACCCATGGCATGCGGGTGTGTTTTGTATTGTCGACGCTTTGCAGGCAGCTCCACCTGGTCCAGGCCAGCCCTGAGCGCTTCGTTTATGACCGATTTAAACGGTGTGCGCAGTTTGGCTGAAATGGCTCGTGCGCGTTCAAATACATCATTATCTATTTTGATTGTCGTTCTCATGAAGACATCATAGCATCATAATAAATGATTTCAAGGCATCATATATTTTGCGAACGAAGGTGATCAGTGGTAGGAACAAGCTTATGAAAAAGGGGTCAAACCTTGATTTTATGTGCCTGTCGATGATGGATCATTTTTCTTCTCTTCGTAATTACAAATACGTCAGTTTCCCAGTGTTTTAATTCAAAAATCAAGGTTTGACCCCTTTGCAGTGTAAGCATTCGCCTGTTGTAAACGACACCAGGGTAAGGTAAACGAAGGCTCACCCATTCCGTCCCAGAGGTCCTTTGACCATGCCAAAATTGAAACCGCCTCGCATATTGATAGTTACCCCGGAGGTAACCTATCTGCCCGATCGGATGGGTTCGATTTCCGCGTGCCTCACAGCCAAGGCCGGCGGCCTGGCCGATGTGTCGGCCGCCTTGATCTGTGAACTCTACCGGCAGGGAGCTGATGTGCATGTGGCCATTCCGAATTATCGCGCCATTTTCGGGGATTGTCTGACAGCGTACTTGAAAAAAGAACACAGCACTTTGGTCAGGCACTTGCCCCAGGATCGACTCTATCTGGCCCAGGATAGGGCCTTTTATCATCGCCGTAGCGTTTATTCGGGTGATTACAAAGATAACATTCGTCTCGCCCTGGCGTTCCAAAGAGAGGTGATCAATACGATCATACCGCATGTTAATCCGGACCTGATTCACTGCAACGACTGGATGACCGGTCTGATACCGGCGGCCGCCCGACAAATGGGCCTGGTGAGTCTTTTCACTATCCACAATATTCACACCATGAAGATTCTGCCGGTGGCCTTCGAAGATCACGGGATCGATGCCGCCGCGTTCTGGCAACAGCTATATTTTGAGCGTATGCCCGGCAGCTATGAAGAAAGCCGGCAGTCCAACCCGGTCGATTTGCTCCCCAGCGCTGTATTTTCGGCCCATTTTGTGAATACGGTGAGCCCTCATTTTTTATCTGAAATTTTGATGGGGCAACATGATTTTGTGAGCGCGTCACTCAGACATGAATTGCGGCAATTATGGGATGCGGGACGGGTTTTCGGTATTCTCAACGCGCCGGACCCGGCCTATAATCCGGCCGATGACGACGCGCTTACAGCAAATTACGGCCCCCGCGATCATGCTTCGGGCAAGCGTGCCAATAAAATCGCTTTACAACAACAATTCGGTTTGCTCGAAAATGAACAGGCGCCGCTTTTTTTATGGCCGTTACGGCTCGATCCGGCCCAAAAGGGCTGTGAGCTGCTGGCCGATATTTTATATGCCGTGATTACGAAATATTGGGATGAAAAACTGCAGTTCGTATTTGTTGCCGATGGTGCCTACGTGCCGGTGTTCAAGGATATGGTCGCTTCCCACGACATTTCCGACCGCGTGGCAGTCCGTGGCTTTGATGTCCAGCGCGAGCATTGGGGCTATGCCGCAGCGGATTTCGTGCTGATGCCGTCGCGGTTCGAGCCCTGCGGGCTGCCCCAGATGATCGGCCCGCTGTACGGTTGTCTGCCGGTGGCCCACGATACCGGCGGGATCCACGACACCGTCATGGATCTGGACCTGCAAAGCGAACGCGGCAACGGATTTTTGTTTAAGAACTATGACAGCCAGGGACTTGCCTGGGCCATCGACCAGGCCATGCAATTTTACCAACTGCCGTCAATTGTCAAGAAACGGCAGATTGAACGCATCATGACCCAGAGCATGCAAACCTTTAATTATGAGGAAACCGCTAAAAAATATATCGAACTGTATGAAAAACTGCTGGGCCGGCCGGTTATTACTTCCTGAATTGAGCCTGTTAAATCTTGGCATGATTGCTGATTTCCGCTTATTAATAGCCACGAATTAACACGAACTGTCACGAATTAGATAAACTTAAACATTTTGAACCAATAATTTACATTTTACACCTGCCATCTATTTGAATGGATTATAGCCCGGTTCGATGACCAGGTTTTCTTTCTTTTCTATTATATCGGGTCTCACTACTGTCCGGGTAACAATTCAATAATATCAATATGATACAATTTTACTACGCATCCAACTTGTAATTTTGGCAAAATTTTATCTCACTGTTTTTGATTAGTAAAAAGTATTTAGGC
>Ga0126335_1001606_pt1 | contig 12853 bp, 8 predicted proteins | sample OlaspJWI45metaG_FD_108409 | JGI IMG/M metagenome (GOLD analysis project Ga0126335, IMG submission 108409) | Marine gutless worms symbiont microbial communities from Oahu, Hawaii - Olavius sp. 1 OAHU.JWI-45 metaG | ecosystem: Host-associated > Annelida > Digestive system > Unclassified | place...
CTAGAACATCGTGCAACAAGAGTATTGCACTGTGCTATAGTAACTAGAGCAGCTGTGTTAATGTTCCCTCTTTTACTCCAGACCATCATAAGTAATCAGATGAGGCCGCGGAGGTTGAGGGGTGCCTGGTTTAGTCGCCTTTTACGACATCCGGCCAGGAGACGGAGTGGGTCTATTCTAAGCCCCGGAACCCACACGGGGTGATCTCCTTCAGCGAGGAAAAGGGGGAGTGGGGTAAAATGTTGCCCATTGTACTGTGTATAAATACGACTGTTTCGACTAATTCGCGTTTGCCAGATGGCACCACATTCAATGCTGCCATTGCTAAATAACTTTAGCCAGTTGTTGTTTTACATATAGGCATGAGCAAGCATAAGACAGACACCTAAATCGGAGCAACGCTTAACGCTTTTCATGATGGACTGATGCATTAACGACAGAGATAGTATGAACAACATCAAAGATTATGTAAATTAATGACGCAGTATTACGAGCTAAGAATAACGTCTGGCTTTGGATTACAGTACAGTAGACGGCCACAACAACGCTGCAAAGCATTCGTGGGTGGTTGCCAGCCTAGAAGCGTATTCATTAGTGTAGACGCATATGCTGGCCGCAATGTGTTGTTGCGTTTATACACGGGCAGGTTACGTGAGTGTGTGTGTGGTCCTGGCTGGCTAGTTTACCTGGCTATCTATACTGGTAACGTGAACAAAAGTGGTGGAACTGCCAGGTAAGTAGTGTACACTGTACAGGCGTCCAACCATCGTATTATCGGACTGTATTATCAGATGTCAGACCGTATCTGTATGTTATCGAAGATCATTCGCATTAGTGAAGTGATCCGGACTTGTCAAAATGCGCGGAAGCGGACGTAGTGGCGAGTTCGACGTGACGAAGAGCAACATCATCCAGACAGTTTCCTATCAGTCGGATCTTCCGTCTGCTGCGCCCAAGTTTCGCACCATCATCTCGATTCAACCTGACGAGCAGCCGACTCGAAGGTCGTCGGTCACCGTCATGTCAATCAGCCCGTCGCAGCCAAACGGCCACGACGTGAACAACGAGCAAGTGCGCGTTACCGAGGCTGACCAGGACGACGCCGTCAGCGTTGCTAGCTCGTCGGCGTCCTCCAGTAGTCAGACTCTGTGGGTAAGCGACAAACAGAACGGCTACGTCCGGTCTCCGTCATCGACGTCGTCCGGCGCTTCGTTCGCATCATACCGGCTCAGAACTCCCGGTAGCTACGTCAGTCCGACGACGCCTCGACGAGAGACCACCGGCGTCGACGAGCAGCACCGACAGCTGGTAGATCATCCGTTCTTTGCGATGTTCAGAGACGCGCCGTACGAGGAGTCGCAGATACTCAGCGGCCGAGGAACGGTGCGCGGCGTTCGTAACAGAGTCAAGTCCGGTATCGCCGTTTTCGTCGAAAAGCGCGACGCTTCGCGGCAAACGGTTTGTTGCAGTTTCTATGCGAATGGGGTAAGAAAGTATGCTGGAACATTTGTATACGACTGTCTAGTACAAACACCACAACAGTTTTACTGTCGAAAACAATACTATACTGTGTTTACACGCTGATACATGTACGGCGTACATTTAGGTGTACGGCACATATGTATCATCGTGTAAATACGGCATTAGTTGTCAGCCTTTAACCGAACGCGTTATTGCAGTGCAGGACAGGCTGCACGAGGGTATGAGGGGCTCCCTATAATGCGACACTGCTTGAACTATTGGCTTTGTCGCGAATCAGAATGTAACTTACATGTAGTCTATGTAGCGCATTGTCGTAAAACTTCCAATACGCTGCATGCGTCAGTTATGATCAGTACGACGCAGACAGAAACGTCTTCATATGGTAGATTAGGGTGTCCCTGTCAAACGCTGAATTCCTCAAATACATTTAGTCCAGTATATAGAGAAATATCCAAAGGGCAAAATGCGATATTTTTGCCGAGTACTAGGCTTGCGTTGCATGTATGACTCTTATGCAGTCACTTCAGCAACTTTTAGCTGAAGTTAAGGTTCGTGACTCTTATTGACTTAGTGTTCTGCCAGCTGTCGCCAGTGCCTAAGACGGCATTTGCTGTGGCGACGTGGCTGTCTGCCTGTCTGCGTGTCTGCCACGTTGACGTATTGTGCCCATACGACTGACGCAATCATCATGCGACTTTGACCAAATTGTAGCTCAGCCATTCTAGATTTCTGGTACCAAATATGAACCAGATAGCTCTAGGGAATCTCCCACTTTGAAGGCGTCAAATGGGAGAGAGGTAGGTTAAAGTTGGATAATCTGGCCGGGCGATGACGTTGTCGACCAACCGCGATGCAACAACTTGACGTTTATTAATAGCACATAACGTTACTATGGGCTAGTTATCGTGCAGTTTATTTATAGCTTCAAACGGTTTGTCAGCTATAGCTGAGGTTCATGTCAATAAATTATCTGTTGACGACACCAGTAAGTTCAGTCCGTCTTTTGCAGATAATTGTTCTCAATCACAAATCAATTTTGCAACAAGACCTATCAAAACATCATGCTGATATGAGCTACTGCCATACATGTTAGTTATACAATGCGTGTCAATAGAAAACAAGCCATTTTTGTTTTCATAGATATAGACTACCAACTTTAGAACTGCGACGCTTTCAACTAGACCTTATTTTCTGTTACAAAATCGTTTTCGGTTCAACATCGTTAACGTTTTCGGATTATAGTCAGTTTGGCTGCAACACAAATACCAGAGGACACGCTTACAAACTATACAGACCGCAATACTTTTGTCATGTTGGAAGAAAATTTTTATCATGCAGAATTTTAACAGTGTGGAACTCACTCCCAGCTAACACCGATTTTTCATCACTGGTGGCTTTTAGACGAGCAGTGTACTCAACTGATCTTGCGAAGTTTTTACATTGTAATAACGATTAAACTCTATTGTAACTAGTTGGTCATGTGTATACTGATCAGCTTTTTTTCTTCTCTGTGTTATGTTTAGTGTGTGTGTTTTCGTACGTTTTATAACTAAACAGCTTTTATTTTCATAATGTTGGGTTTTAACTACGTAGTCAATTGTACCTCGAAGTTGTATAATTGTTGATTCAGGACACCGGTATGCACACGCAGTTATCGTTCCTCGGTGTTCCTGCTTGACTGATTGTCTTATTTTTTTTGTCAATCGAATAAATTCATTCATTCATTCATTCTTATAACTGTTGTTGCAACTCATTGTTGTCATGCTGTATGCTTGTTGGCGGGCGTCCATTTGGCAAATACACCACTGCGAGCTAAAGCCGTAAACATATCCATCTTCGTTAGATAGAAATACATGATTGTGTATACCTTCTAACGTCTACATGATTGTACAGAAACAGACCATTTCGTTACGAGGATATTCTCATTTGTGGTCGAACAAAAATTTTCTACTTGATGGATGTGTAGATAAAAGACTGCAATACAGAAAACAGTAACTTTGGCATGAATCTCACCTTTAGCTAAAATTTGCTGAAGTGACTGCATATTGTTTACGGCTGTCGAAAATAATACAACACAGAACAGTTTAGATAATCTTCGCTCTTATCCACCAGCTTACAGTTGTATCATACATACAAATTACAAACCGCATCATCATTCTTTCATAACTTTGTACGATGCACTCGAATGCAGCACGAAAACAAAATCAGGTTGGAGAAGTTGTTAAATGAATGTTTGAGGCATTTTTGTAACTAATGTATGCTAAGTATACCAGAATAACACACTTAATTTAAGCGATAGTTCTAAGTAGGTCTATTTCGTGGACTGGCGGCGGATGGTCACAGTTGAGTTCCACTTTACGACTACCTACGGTATTAGCATTCGTCACGAGCATCGCATACCGGAAGTGCATGTTCGATCGGCCATGTTGCAGGTGCCCGTGCCTGCGTTAGTGTTGTGAATAATAAACAGAATCGATTTCCACATACTGTGACTGACTGGGATCAATATCTTCGGACTGTATAGGTATCAGTCACAAGAGCAACGTCACAACACTGAAGTTCTTGCGTCGTCTTATTGATTTTTTTATTGACTATTGTTTGTTTAAAAAATTGTAATTGTTTGGCTGTTGTACTTGTCTCGATATATATACGTTTTGATGTTTGTTTTAGTAAAACTGATTATCTGTGCGCCAGCTATTGCTTTATTGGTTTGTATTGTTTTTGGCGGCGTCTGTAGGTGTGTATGCGTCTGTCTGTCCGTACAAAATCTTGAAAACTACTGATCAGAAATTGATGTAACTTAGTAGGAATATGAACCGCGGTAAACGCCAAAAGTCATCTTCAGAGCATGTAGGTCGCATTTGAGTTTCAAGGTCATGGTCCAAGGTCAATGTCACGGCAGCGAAAAAGTGGAAGCATTTAACTCAAAAACTTCTGGTGGGAATTATTTTTATATTATTTTTTAAAATTCAAGCTCTATGTTTAATTTTCAGTGTGGAGATACAATGAGATTTAAGGTCACTAAAGATCACTGTCACAAAAAGCGGCAGCGCGCAGCTTTGTTCTCCCCTCGGACACAGTTCAATTTCCTTTGATTTGAACTTTTTGCGATCTTTCGTTTTTGAGTTGGCGGGATAGTCAGACATATACTAGAGCAGAATGTAGCATGTAGCTCACTCCCTACTTTGTGGGGTCATAAGAACAATGACAGGCGTGGTTAATGGGTGCGGTATCTTCTACTGCTGCATAATGCACGATATACGGAGAGAATACATTGCCTATAGAGGGCGTCAATCGATATTCACCAGCTTGACTTGCGTACGTTCAATATTCTGTGCAACAGCTGCAGTGCAGTGTATGTAAATATGCGGAAAGCAACAGCAGCTGCTGCTGCAGCTACATACGTATGCCTACCTGAGCAAAATCTATTATCCTACTTCCTGTAAGCCTATATTTCGTTGCTTCTATAACCTTCTTTTATACCCTGCTTATTTGCTGATATGCATTGCACGTGTTAATTTTCATACGTTATTGCAAACTGCTTTTGTGTGATTACATAAGATTGTTATTTTGCAACTATTTGCTCGACATGCAGTGACTTTTTGCCTAATGTTTCAGCGTCTGATTCATCTACATGTTACATGGACTTTCCACGCGTGAAACTGACAAGACAACTTATATGTAGGCCCGACATACTAATATAAAATGTTTCCATCTTGTTTGCCTACTTGTCAGTCAACGGGGTTGGAAATTTATAGCGCACGTGCTGCAGTACTGGTGCAATTTAAAAGACGTCGAGGAAGGGCGACATCTGGTGGCTCACACTGTCACATGTTGAATCCCGCCATACTAGAATAGAGCTGTTGCAATCTAGTAATTTCTAATTCGTTACTCGTTGAGTGTTTTAACAATTACTGCAATGCTTGTATTCGAACGTTTGCTAGCTAGAATAAAAACACCGAGTTAAAAATTTCAATTTTAAAATTCTGCGTATTTTCCAATGTTTAGGGCTAATTGGCCGAATGCTTGTAGCGAACTGAAAGCCACAACAGATGTGTGGAAAAGACATGTTGATGAGAGGACAGCCGGCCGGCGGTATATATTTACTTGCGCTGAGAGTAACAAGACTAATTCGATTTGTGTTCTCATCTTATGTAATTGTTCTCTCGAGTTTCTTGTCGTAATGCTGTGTTGCGCACGTTCTTTTACGTTTTTTGCATTCAGGTGCAGATTATTAATTAAACTACTTGTAGAATGACATTGCGCACTGAGGTTGACGGATAGCAAAATAAGCTGGGTGGGTGGGTGCGCGGGTTTGTGGTTGTGTGGGTGACTGTTTTTTCTCCAAACAATATCTAAGGACAGAGAAGGCCTAAGAATGTCAAATTTAGCACGTTTAGTACGAGGATGACGCGCGCACTAAGGTTTTTTTGAAAAAGTTTTTTAATTGTGACAAAATTGGCAAAAAAACGTCAAAAATAAGCCCAAAACGCCAAAATAAGCAAATTATTCTCCATATGCTATCTCAGAAACTAAAAATAGTAGAAATGCGAAAATTTGCACAAACATAGCCAATGGTGTGAGGATAATGCATGAGCTTTACATTTTAACTGCACTCATTAGGTGGCATCACACATAAACAGTGCATGCGGAGCACTGAGGGCCCTGTGACGATAGTCGTCTTACCTGTTTGTAGCCATCACGTTATCTATTACGAAGTTAGGACATCAATAACTTGATCCATCACATCCGTCGTACTGTGTTTATCGAATTATGGTTGAACCATGGTTGAACTATGGTTAAACTATGGTTGAACCATGCTCGAACCATAGTCAGTTTTATCGTGCTTTTACGGTTAAAAAGGAAAAATGTAACTTCTCCAGAAAACCATGGTTCCGCCATGGTTCGTTTGAGGTATTTTGGGTTACCAGAACTATCATATAGGCGTTGACTAATATCTACTATATACAGCTTTATTCACCACAAACATATGATAGCGAAAATAGAGAAAAAAATCGAAACTTAACTAAACAAAATAAGAATTGTTACAACAATTCACAGTCCATGCAGTTCGTTCTCCAATATGACTACTTCGCACAGTGTATTTTTCTTTAGGCTATTGCTAACGCCCACTCAGTATCATCATTGAAAATTTAAAGAGCCGTGTGCTGTGTCAACTGTCGAGTACTTTAAAATTCGATCACTCAAGTCATGTAATACATCGCTGTATTGACAGAACTGGTCACTTTTTTGCCTCTAGGTTCGCCAAATCTTGACCAATTTAAAAAAATTCTTTTACTGTTGGAAAGAGTGAAAAATTTCCAAGAAGAATCTTGTAACATGTTTCGCCGCACCTTAAATATCTTGCTGCGCATTCTTGGGAAATGTTAGAAATTTGATTTCATGCCGTGTTACAAAAGACGCTACTTAAAGCATACCATATGTGTTAATAAATCAAATATTTTATGACATGGCTGAATAGATATTGATACTGTCACATTGCTCAGAGCGTCCACTGTATGCCGTAGACATGCTTAAAGTAAAAGATGCCAAATGCCACTCATCAATTGCACTATCAATAATCGTTTTGTCAGTGCCACTGCGCCAATCCATACGCGCAATTCAGTTTATTGGTGTTATATGTACAACTGTGGCTGACAAACTCGCTGCTAGATGACACCCCATAGATTGCAGAGGACCAGATTGAGTTCCGAAAAGTTAGATTTTATTGAGTGAAAAGGGCGTTGCCTGCTCTAAAAATTGTACAGTGACGCATGCTCAGTGTACAGGGGGCACAGCTGTCAACATCTAGGCTTATTAAAATAAAATATTTGCTATTTCAGAGAGTATTTAACAGGAACCAGAAAATAAAGTAATAAGAAAGTCAGCAATAATTAACTAAACTAGATAAAGTGCATTTTGTACGTGCAAAATCAATGCATTTTGTTTTCATTATCTTCCAGGTTTGTTTTATATTTAAACGTATCAGTAATTTCACAAGGTAGTGCAGCAATACGTTTAAGGTGTGGTGGAATATATTATGTGGTTCGCGTTGGAAATATTTCGTCTTTCAAATAGTGAAAGAATTTGGCAAATAGGTTAAGATTTGACAAAGTTAGAGGCAAAAACAAGATCGGTTCTCACTTTTTGGACTACTCTGTAGTTGCAATTGATCTGCATTTATTTAGTGTGGGGACTGCGGACGCATCACTAAATCTCGAGAAATATTGATCATTCATGCCCATCAGCGGAACCACGGTTGCCAAACCACCCTTACTGCTCTGTATAAAATTAATATAATACGTTATTGCGTGTGGGCAATAACGTATTATTGACTGAGAGCACAAGACAGTTTTATCTGCAGAATAGTGTACTTGATATTTGTTTACCATAGACGGTTTACTGAGTGACCGATAAAAATCCGATGCAGGGCAAGTGATGTCTCCGCTTCTGGACAGAAAGCTGCTCCTGTGCACGCAGCCTATTTGCAGCGTTATAGCAGAGACTAATGGAAATGAATAGTACACCGTGTACCAAAATAACGTCCACATGTTTATGTCGTTGTAGTTTCTACAAACATTGACCGATTTCAATAATTTTTGGCACATAGTATACCGTGCACTGAAGAAATTTGGAACACAACGATTATTGGCATGTCCGCCTCCCCTGCACACTGCTGCTACACTACCTTGGAAAAAATTAGTTTCTGGTTTTAGAACATTTTGGCTAATTTGATCCATCAAAACGCTGCTAAAACGGTTTAAAAACTTGAAGATGAAACACGATACTTCAGGCCTGTGTGGTTGGAAGAGGAGTGAGTGCCTGCTATAATACTTAGGCTCAGCTGGACAATATCTGTGTGAAACTGGACATTTTTTGGTAATCTGTAACTTTGGTTAACAGAGCTATCACTAAAACTTCAAATTTTCACCTACGTAGGTGAGGTGGGCAAATCAGTAATTGTTGTGTTGCAGATTGCCTCAGTATAGGCTACTGTGTACCAAAAATTTTTTTATAGAAATCGGTTAAAGTTTGTAAAAACTACAGAAAAAGAAAAATGTGGACATTTTTATTGGAACACAGTAGACGGTTTACTGAGTGGCCAATGAAAACCTGCTGGGCCAGTGGTATCTTCGTTTCTAGACAAAAGGCTGCTCCTGTGCATGTAGTTACAACAGCCGCTAATAGTAATTGAACTTGATGTCGAATAGAGTAGGCTAGTTGTGACAGTATGCTTACACATGCCATCAGTGTTGAATGACATTGACATCTTCTATATGAATTCGGTTAACGAACGCCTGCGTTGTTTGTCCGTTGGGCAGGACTATCGGTCGGCGGAGAAGGGCAAGGTATTGTTGTATACGACGGGTGTCAAAGTCGTGCGCGACACTTACGACAAGTGTTTGCGAGTGAAGAAGATACTACAGACACACATGGTGCGCTATGAGGAGAGAGACATCAGCATGTCGAGAGACAACCACCGACAACTGGCCGAGCGCCTTGGCCTCGCCGGCACGTCGACCGTCGAATTGCCACAGGTGTTCGCCGATGGACTTCACATCGGGGTAGGTCAATCGCTGCCAAAGGCGCAACTTTTCGACGAAAACTAGGGCGCCGTGTAAAAAGTTCGTTTTTTTGCAAGTCGCCACCCAGCAATGCCGGCGTGAGGCTAAAAAAATTGCCGAGAAACAACTGCAGTTTTTAAAAGGAAGTGAATTTTGCACGAAATGTTATTTTAGCAATAATTTAAAATAAGAGCTATTTTTCTACTAACTGCATTATTTTTATTATTCATTTACATAGACCTATTATACAAAAGTAGTGAATGCGAACTAAAAGGCGTTTTCTGCATTAAAGAACGAAGACATGTTTATCTGTTACACCTATCTTTCGCAAAAACGTCAACAATAAAGCACAAATAATGGTTTTACTTCATTTCCAAGCGTGTATGTAGAAAAAATATTAAGTTATTTATGATAATCTGATAATGTATAGTAATATCGACGTAATGCAGTGTTGTTTTTCAGGGAGCCAACGACATAGAAAGATTAAACGAAAGTGGAACACTGAGGAAGATTTTTCAACATTTTCAAGTAAAAGCAACAGTTTTTTTGGAAATAGAGTTTAGTGCTGTGCCTAATATCCACAATCAGTTTTTAAGTAACTAACATGAGCTTTAGGATCTTTAATTAGGATAGGTTTATGCTTTTGTAATTACAAAAATTTAAACGTCGTAAGTTTGGCCAATCATAATACTTTTATGGACAGTAGCGAAAATTCATTAAACAGACAGTATAATATAAAGAATAATAGCATGGAAAATATTATCCAAAGCTTTACGTGATAAATTCTGAATTTTTAACCTAAGAGAACTATTAAAGAAAAGAGTGGTTACATTAAGTTAATACAGTAGTTATGTCAAAGGTATTATAAAAGAACACACAGATTTTAGCACAAACAGAGACAGAGACAGATAGTTCTTCTTTCATAAACTTTACTGAGGGAGTTAATTCTTGCCTTATAATCTCTGATGAAACATAAATGCATTTAAGTTGACGACAGACCATCACCGACGTGTATTTAGCTACGCCTGTATTTGCTATGAGATGACCTTGGCCACATAACTTTGATACTCAAATCTCATCGGGGTATTATGAATGTGTGTATCAAAAATTATGTATGTAGGTCAATGCATTCATAAGTTAAGGCCAGGACGTGATAGACAAAACTGACAGACTTGACTGAAAACATTACCGTCCGGCGGGTAGTAATGATCAAGCTTAGCTTCTATATGTAAGGCACTATGTGCGTATATATTTGTTTGTCTGTCGGTCTGCCTGTCCTCTCACAGGTAGGAGTCTTGGGTAGGGGGCCATAAAATTGACATTTTTTGTATCTCACGGCACCCGCTGGCTAGGCGCCAGGTGAGTGGGCCCATACAGGCCTACTATGTGACAGCGACGCTGCAAGCCTGAGCTTAAGAGGCGCTGACGGCCACAATACATGCCACAGTGTAAAATGGGGCGGGAGAGGGATGGGGCACAGGGGCGGGGCTTAAACTTAGCGTACAGGTAATGTCCGTCTAGACTAGGCACTGCACACTGGACAGGCGGGCATATAGGCTCAAACGTGAGCTGGGAATCCTGAGCCTGGAATGCGTTGGTGCTAACGGGCCGACAGTCACACATACGGGTACGGGAAGCGGGGGTCCTGTGTGGGCCCGACTGGGCGGGCAGAATGGCTGACGATATGAATCTTCTGGCTTGAGCTGGACAGTGTTGTATTGTCATTCGCTAGACGGCGTCTACGGCTGAAGAGTGTACAGAATGCGGCGGTTACAGATACACTCCGTGTCGGAATTGTCATGGCAGCAAGAAATCGCGACGTAACAACTTCACGGTTGAGTTCAGCGCTCTACGATGTACGTCATGCGATGATAACGGACTTGTTCTGTGCCAAACGTGCTCCGCCGCCGCCGATCACAACTCCACAGACTTCTAGCTGTTCGGTCGTCCGTGTCGAAAATTTTGGTCTACTTAATTTTCAGTGTGCTGCATACTTCGATCAAAAGTAGCGTATCCGTCCATTTCCACGAACCCCAACTCAGACAGCTTGGTAGAGTTGTATAATTAGCCGGTGAGTTTATCTGAATGGTAGACCTCGGTTTTGGCTTCGAACGTCTAAGCGACTTCGAACTTTGAAGCCAAATTTTTGTCTTTGCCTTTGAACAGCGTAATCTTAATACTGGTCTTGGGAGTTGTAAATTGTAACCTTGGCATTGGCCCTTTAAAGTTTTAGTTTTGGTATATGTGACATATGCTGGAGTTCGCCACTTGCAATGTGCACTGGCAATTAGGCTAAAACGAACCAAACAACAATCGTTGTCGGTCTTCTTCCGATCTATGGATTGGATCTGTTAAAATACTTCTTAGATAATGTGACAAATTTTTGAAAACAACAGGAAAATAATATGCTCATGGACGAAATTCGTTGCGCGATGGTGTTTACATATAGACTTATACAGTGCTTGCAGTAGTTCTACGGTGGACCGTTCACGTTTCAACTGTTGTTTGATCCAGGGTTTGTTGTCGTTATTGAAGACTGCAAATACGTTCAAAGATTTCGATGTGTGCACTTGCTGACTGACTGTTCGATAAAACAGAAGTAGCGTCGTCTGGGCGAAGATATTGCCGATATTTTGTTTATGACAATTAGGCCAGCTCGTGATGATCAAGTGCTACTGTGTCCGTAGCAAAAGAATGTTGTCTGGTTCCATCAAACCTCCACCTCAACCTGGCTATCGCCGCGAATTTTTCTACGTTAATATTAAATAACAAAATAAATTAACGGGCCAAAGTACTATTTTTATGGGCAGCACAGTAAGCTTTTTAGAAATGACTCATGGTGAACTTACATGGTGAACTTACATGTAACGCGGGTAAAACTTATTGTGTTGTGCTTCGTTATGCAATAAGAATAAAAATGACAGAAAATGCATCATAAATTAGAAGTTGACTGAAATGATTTGAGTTTTGCCAAAAATTAGAAACAGACTACAACACGAGCAGAAATTAGTGCATTGTCACAACTTACATTCTACTGACTTTGCTATACGAGTTATGGTACCATCTTGTTAATAGCCAGTGACATCGAGATATGTGATCAGGTATTGTTGATAAAGGTGACATCAGTTACGACGAATATTACGTCGGGTACTGCTGCTAGTCATCAACAAACAGTACCTGATGTAATACTCAGAGTAACCGTGTATTCCACGTCTTTTTCGACAGCAGCTGTGACTTTCTGCGACCGCAGCAAGTAACCACGTGTAACATTTACAGTTCTAGTGTCAGACCCTAGCTGTGAGAAAGTGGTGCAAAAGAAGACTGCCTCCAAGATAGCTTATTTTGCGAATCATTCATTTTGACATGTAACTTCTAAAAGCATCTGAAACCAGAATACTTTTCCATTATGACGCCAGAATGTCAGCAGTATCTGATAGTTTATAGTTACATCAGTCTATAATGTCATCTTCTTTCCGATAAAATATCTTAACATGCGGTTATCATGCAAGTTCACATCCTAACAAAAACAAAATCTGATAATTATTTTTGAACGTCGTATAAGCGGTACATTACTCAGCGGACAGCGTATGACAGGTCACTTGAAGCCGTCGACCCGACTTGAATTTACAAGTGACAGACGTAGAATAACTCAGCATATTGGTATTTCGTGAGGTTGTCGGCACTCAGCAGTGGCCAAGTCACGTTGGCACTGAAGTTAAATGCGATGATCAAGATGACCAACACTGAATCCTGAAGAGACAGCATCAGCAGTGGCCAAGTCACGTTGGCACTGAAGTTAAATGCGA
>Ga0126335_1001607_pt1 | contig 12849 bp, 8 predicted proteins | sample OlaspJWI45metaG_FD_108409 | JGI IMG/M metagenome (GOLD analysis project Ga0126335, IMG submission 108409) | Marine gutless worms symbiont microbial communities from Oahu, Hawaii - Olavius sp. 1 OAHU.JWI-45 metaG | ecosystem: Host-associated > Annelida > Digestive system > Unclassified | place...
GCGCGGGCGGTGCATGTCAGCCGGCCCACGGTGGAGCGGGTACGCAAAGCCTTCGTAGAAGAAGGTTTAGAATGGGCGTTGAATGCGAAACGCCCGCGGCAAACGCGTCCCCCGGCGTTCGATGGGGAACGCGAAGCGGAACTGATCACGATCGCCTGCTCCAAGCCCTCCCAAGGGCGCTGCCGCTGGAGCGTTCGCTTACTGGCTGATCGCTTGGTGGAGTTGGAAGTATTTGAGTCCATTCGTGCGGACCTTCTAAATGTCAACACGATCTAGCAGTCTGTCAACTTACTATTGATATATATAATAGTTTGAGATTGATTTAAAAATCATGGTCTTATAGGTAATAAATTTACATCATTAGTTTTATGTCAGACTACTAGGGAACTTTTTAGACAGACTCTGAAACCATATGGCCTATCTGCCTACCCCAAGCACGCCCGGCACCGAGACCGCCGATGAAGCCTGAGCGCCTGTTGCCCCCAGGGGACGGTACTACCCTGGGTTTATTGGTCATTGCCCTGGAGGTGGTCGCTGACTGGACCGGGCGCGTCGTCTCCTGGCTTTCCTTCTTTATGGTGCTGATCACCTTCCTGGTGGTGGTACTGCGCTACGCCTTTGATCTGGGCTGGATCGCCATGCAGGAGTCGGTGACCTATATGCATGCCACCCTGTTCATGCTCGGGGCGGCCTATACCTTGCGCCGCAACGGCCATGTGCGGGTGGATATCTTCTATCAGAAATTATCGCGGCGGGGACGCGCCTGGGTGGATCTCCTGGGTACGCTTCTGCTCCTGGTTCCGGTCAGTCTCTTCATCGTCTGGATCGGCTGGGACTATGTACTCAAGTCCTGGGAGCTCATGGAAGGCTCACGGGAGGCGGGGGGCATTCCGGCCGTTTATCTGCTTAAGACCCTGCTGGTGGTCATGCCGATCCTGGTGCTGATCCAGGGGTTGGTCTGGATTCTGAGCACCGGGCTCTTTCTGGCCGGCGTTCCGGGGATCCGGCCACCGGGCGAGGACGACGGCGGTGCTTGAGTTCATGCCTCTGTTGCTGTTCCTGGGGGTGGGCCTGGTACTCCTGGCCGGCTACCCGGTGGCCCTGTCTCTGGGCGGGACGGCGCTGGTCTTCGCTCTGGTGGGAGACTGGTTCGGTCTGTTCGATCCGGCCTTCATCGCCGCCCTTCCCAACCGGATCTACGGGGTCATGACTAACGAGACCCTGATCGCGGTGCCCCTGTTCGTGTTCATGGGCGTGATGCTGGAACGCTCCCAGGTGGCGGAAAGCCTGTTGGAGACCATGGCTATGCTGTTCGGACCCCTGCGCGGCGGTCTGGGGATCTCCGTGACCCTGGTGGGGATGCTGCTCGCGGCCAGCACCGGGATCGTTGGTGCTACCGTGGTGACCATGGGCCTGCTGTCCCTGCCCACCATGCTGCGGCGCGGCTATAGTCCGGGGATCGCCGCGGGTACCATCTGCGCCTCTGGGACCCTGGGCCAGGTCATCCCGCCGTCCATCGTGCTGGTACTCCTGGGTGACGTGCTGTCCTCCGCCTATCAGCAGGCCCAACTCGATATGGGCCTGTTCGCGCCGGAGACGATGTCGGTGGGGGACCTGTTTGTCGGCGCCCTCATCCCCGGGTTGGTGCTGGTGCTGCTGTATCTGCTCTACCTGCTCGGGGTGGCCTGGTTGCGTCCCGCGGCCGTGCCGGCCATTCCCAAGTCCGAGCGGACGATCGCGCTGGGCGCGCTCGGGCGCCGGGTGTTTCTGGTACTGCTGCCCCCCTTGCTGTTGATCGTGGCGGTGCTGGGTTCCATCCTCAAGGGCGTAGCCACGCCGACGGAGGCCGCCTCGGTGGGTGCGGTGGGGGCTATGTTGCTGGCCTGGTCGCGCCGCCACCTCAATCTCGGGACTCTGCGGGAGGTGATGGTTCAGACCACCAGTGTCACCAGCATGATCTTCTTTATCTTCATCGGCGCGTCCCTGTTCTCCCTGGTATTCCGCGGCTTCGAGGGCGACGAATTGGTGACCGAGATCCTCAGTGGGTTACCAGGCGGTACCCTGGGTGCCGTTGCCCTGGTGATGCTGGTGATGTTCCTGCTCGGGTTCATCCTCGATTTCATCGAGATCACCTTCGTGGTGGTTCCGATCGTGGGGCCGGTGCTGCTGGCAGTGGGATTGGACCCGGTGTGGCTCGGGGTGATGATCGCCATCAACCTACAAACCTCTTTCCTGACCCCGCCCTTCGGTTTCTCCCTGTTCTACCTGCGCGGAGTGGCGCCGCCGGAGGTCAAGACCAGCCAGATCTACCGGGGCGCCATTCCCTTTATCTGCATCCAACTGCTGATGCTGGGGGCGTTGGCACTGTGGCCGCAGATCGCTACCTGGCTGCCGGACTTGGTTTACGGCTGACGTAGCTCAGGCCATCCGTCGATGCGGTTCGCGTGGGGAAAACCCGTACCGACCGGCAAGCTCAGAACCACCGCGCTTACCAGCATCCTTGTATGTTCTGTAAATTACACGGATTCTCGCAGAGTATTTCATCGTTCATCTGCGGAAATCTGTCTAATCTGCGGATTAAACAAGGAATGCAAACCGCATTGATGATGCCGTGTCGGCGACTGGAAGCTGGAAACAGTTTGACGGCACCGCTGTTCCTCCCAGGCAGACATAAAATAAGGGACCTGTATACATAAGTTAGTAGTCAGTTGACAGACTACTAGTCATGTATATAGGTCCCTAAAATTACAGAGCGGTAAAACACTGGCAGGCCGCCATTGTTAAACTGGTGGTTGCCGTCCTACAACCAGCCGAAGATCCCGCTATGAACAAGCTCCAAACCGTTCCCGTTCCTGACCACAACCCCGCTATGGAGGAAGCCGTGCCCGAGCGGGTCCCCTTGGAAGTCCCTAAGGTCGACCTCGAGGATCCGGCGTTCTACCTCAACCGAGAGCTGACCTGGCTCGAATTCAACCGCCGGGTGTTGCACGAAGCGGCCGATCCCCGTACTCCCTTGCTGGAGCGGGTCAAGTTTCTGGCCATCGTCAGCAACAACCTGGACGAGTTTTCCATGAAGCGCATCGGTGGACTCAAGCAGCAGATCGCCGCCGGGGTACGTAAGGCCTCGGTGGACGGACGCACCCCCAGCCGCCAAGTCAGGGAGTGTCACGCCCTCTGCCGGGAACTGCACGCGGAGCAGAAACAGATCTTCGATGAGCTCTTGTCTCTGCTCGAGGCCCACGAGGTCCGAATCGTCAAGGTCGTGGATCTGCCGGAGGCGACTCGGAAACAGCTGCGGGAGCATTTCAGCACCGACATCTTCCCGATTCTTACCCCCTTGGCTATGGACCCAGCGCATCCCTTCCCCTTCATCTCCAATTTGGCGCTCAATCTGCTGGTGACTCTGCGCTTCCCCGGCGCCGGTGAGACCCATATGGCGCGGGTCAAGGTGCCGATAGCCAAGGATATCTCCAAGCGTCTGATATCGATCAACGGCGACCATAGCTTCGTGACTCTGGACGACCTCATGGTCGACAATTTGGATATGCTGTTTCCGGGCATGGAGATCGAGTCCTGCGAGCTGTTCCGGGTTACCCGCAACGCCATGGTGGAGCCGTCCGAAGAGGCGGCGACCGACTTGTTGGAGATGATCGAGACGGAGCTGCGTGAGCGCCACTTCGCACCCATCGTGCGGCTGGAGGTGGAGCAGGGCATGGCCCCGGTCCGGCGCGGGATGCTGGCTGCCGAGCTGGGGCTGAACGAGACCGAGGACGTGTTCGAGACCCAAGGCATGATGGCCATGCGAGACCTCTTCGAGCTAGCTGCCCTGGATATTCCCGAGCTGCATGACGAGCCGCATCAACCGGTCGAGCACCCGCTGCTCGACCAGGACCGCCGCAGCATCTTCCACATCATCCGCGAGAACGGGCCCCTGCTGCTCCAGCATCCCTACCAGCCCTTCGCGACCACGGTGGAGCGCTTCATCGACACCGCGGCAGAGGACCCCAAGGTTCTGGCCATCAAGATGACCCTCTACCGCACCTCGGCCGAGGGCAAGATCCTCGACTCCCTGACCCGGGCCTCGCGCAACGGCAAACAGGTGGCGGTGCTGGTGGAGCTCAAGGCCCGCTTCGACGAGGCCGCCAACATCCGTTGGGCGCGCCGGCTGGAGGCCGAGGGCATCCACGTCAACTATGGCGTGCTGGGCTTCAAGACCCACTGCAAGCTCATCTTCGTGGTCCGCCGGGACTATGCGCGGCTACGCCGTTACTACCACGTGGGCACCGGCAATTACCATTCGGGTACCTCGAAGCTTTACACCGACCTGGGGATACTGGGTTGCGACGAGGATCTGGGGCAGGACATCACCGAGCTGTTCAATTTCATCACCGGCTACTCGCCGCCGCCCAGATACCGCAAGGCCCTGGTCGCGCCCTACCAGATGAAACATGCCATCCTGGACAAGATCCGGCGCGAGATTCACCACCAGGAAGCAGGACGCGATGGCCTGATCCAGATTAAGATGAATGCCCTGGAGGACAAGGATGTCACCCGCGCCCTCTATGAGGCCAGCCGCGCGGGAGTGACGGTCGATCTCATCGTGCGCGATACCTGCCGTTTCCGCCCCGAACTCCCCGGTCTGTCCGAGAACGCCAGGGTGGTGGGTATCGTCGGGCGTTTCCTGGAACATGCCCGCATCCTCTATTTCCGCAACGGAGGGGACGAGGAGTACTACATCGGCTCCGCCGACATGATGAAGCGCAATCTGGAGAGCCGGGTGGAGGTCCATGCACCGGTGGAGGACCCCGAAATGCGCCAGGAACTACGGCTGATCCTGGATGCGCAGCTGGCCGACCAGCGTTCCGCCTGGGACATGCAGTCCGACGGCACCTATATCCAGCGCCGGCCGAATGACGATACCGCCAAAGGCGTCCAGGAGACCCTCATCGGCGTCGCCAAGCGACGCCTGGCGGCGTTCTCGCGGCACCAGGAAAAGAAGATCCGCTCCCGCCTGCTTGGCCACTTCCAGCGCCGACTACGCAGCAACAAGGAGCAGGGTTAGCCTAGTAGGATGTCAACTTATTATTGATGGGTATAATCGTTTGAGATTGATACAAAGATCATGGTTTTTCGGCTGTGGATCGATGGGTACCCTCAGGTTTCCGCCTCTTAATCAACCCTTGGAATGTATTGAGAATGCTCAATACCGCCCCTGCTGGTGGTGGATGTAGTTGCTCATTTCCACGAACTGCATATTCATCCGCTGGGTGATCTTATGCACCTCTCGGGCAATTGCGCGCATCAGCTTGTAGACGGTCTGGGGGTGGTCTTCCAACAGGTCCTCGAGGTCGTTGCGATCGATCTGGAGGATCTCCGAGATATCGTCGGCCTGTAGGGTGGCACTGTGTTCCGAATCGTCGAGAAAGCCCATTTCACCGGCCATCTCTCCTTCCCGGATGCAGGCCAAGGTGACCTGGCTCCCGCCGCCGGTACTCCGGTTCACCCGCAGGCGTCCCTCGATCAGGACATAAAGGGAGTTGTCCTTTTTCCCCTGTTCGATCAGGATATCGCCCTTTTGTAACCGCATCACGGTAACGATTTCCGCCAGCCGGTTACATTCTATATCCGAGAGGTCGTTCAGAAAGGGGATCCGGCAGAAACGCTCCATGTGCTTCTTGGTCTGCTGGATCCTTTCCCGGCCCATCGCGCTGGACCGGAACTCGGGTTCCGTTTCCGTCGGTTCCAGCGGGGCCTTGCCTGTAAATTCTTGTTCCAGATCCGCCATGGCATTGGCCTTGATGTCTTCAAACTGATTGCTCATCGATTTCTCCGCACGGAAGATTTATCCGCAAATGAACGCGAATCAACGCAAATGAATTAAGGTAGTGGTTAAGGGCACCTTGGTACCAGGACAACCGAATGATAACGAGATAAAATCACTTAGTTAGGTCATTTGAACCACAGAGACACAGAGCACGCAGAGGATTCTGATTGGTTCCGCCCAAACCGGTGTTGGATTGCCGATCGCTGCGGATTGCTCGCGATGTTCCGAGCGCAGAACCCCTCTTTTCAGCGCCTCCTCTGCGTCCTCAGCGTCTCTGTGGTTCAGTGTCAAGACGATGGTTCAGCAGTGATGATTATTCGGTAGCCCTGACTTTGGTACAGGATTCACAGGATTAACAAGATATTAAAATTGATTATTCGGAAAATAATCCTGAGCATCCTGTTAATCTTGATCCGATTAGTGGTTGGCACGACGTTATGTCAACAGCCCCTCGTACCCGATCATCCGATTCAGCCGGCTAGTAGTCAGTCAACCGTGCATTGATGGATATGGGCTTTTGGCTCGACGCGAGCATCCTCGGTGGCGAATCGCCAATTTACATCAGTAGTTTACTGCTGGACTACTAGTAGTCTGTCAACTTAATATTGATTGATATAGTCGTTTTATATTGATATAAAAATCACGGTCTTATCGATAATAAATTTACATCATTAGTTTTATGACAGGCTACTAGGAACCGATCGATCCCCACCGCGGCCTGATGACCATCTGCGACGGCGCTGATGGCATCCGCTGTCTTGTTAGCGATGTCGCCGCCGACGAAGAGCTTGGGAATACCGGTCTGGCGGTGCTGGTTGCAGACCACCTTGCCGCGCTTGATTTCGATCCGGTCGGCATATTCCCCGGAAAGAAAGCCGTAATCCCCACCCTGTCCGATGGCCGAGATGATGGAGTCGTAGGTCTCGGTGTGCATCCGGTCTTCCATCAGCACCGGCCGGGGACGCCCGCCCTTCTCATCGGACACCATCTCGGCCTCTCCCCACTGGATGGTGACCTGGTTCGGATTAGGCGCATCCGTTACCCGCACCGGGATGGCCTGGGTCACGAAGTGCACCTGCTCCGCCTGGGCCTCGTGGATCTCTTCGGGGTCGGCGGGCATGTCCTCGATGCGACGGCGATAGAGCAGGGTGACCTCGGCACCGAGCCGGCGCGAGACCCGTGCCGCGTCCATGGCCACGTTGCCGCCGCCGATCACGGCGACCTGGGTCCCGACGCCCGGGTCCCGGTCGTGGGTGACATCCTCCAGCACCTGGAGGCCGGACAGGACCCGCGGGTGTTTCTCCCCTTCCACCCCCAATCCGTAGGGCTCGGTCAGGCCGGTGGAGAAAAAGACGGCGTCGTATGCGTCCATCAGCGCGGAGAATTCTTCTTCACGACCAATCCGGGTATTGTACTGGATGGTCACGCCCAAGGAGAGGATATAGTCGACGTCTTTGTCGAGCTGATCGTAGGGCAGGCGATAACTGGGCACCCCATAGCGCAGCATGCCGCCGGCCTGTTGGTGGGCCTCGTACAGGGTGACCCTATAACCTAGCTTGACCAGGTAGTAGGCGGCGCTCAATCCGCCGGGGCCGGTGCCGATGATGGCGACCTTGCGGCCATTGGTCGGGGTTGTGTCCCGCAGGATGCCGGCGTAGTCCGCCTCGGGGATCTGATCGCAGATGTACCGCTTGAGCCAGCGAATCGCCACCGGATCACCCATATGGCCTACCGAACAGACGTCTTCGCAGCGGTGGGTGCAGATACGCCCGCAGGTGGCGGGCATGGGGTTGGTGCGATAGAGCAGACGCAGGCCGTTCTCGAAGTCGCCGTCGCGCACCGCCTTGATGTATTCGGGAATATCCATGTGCGCGGGGCAGGTCGCTACGCAGATGCCGCAGTCCACGCAGCGGTCGGCCTCCTTGCGCGCCTGCTCCGCGGAATAGCCCTTGACGACCTCGATGAAGGACTGTCGGCTCTGTTCCGGGTCTAGCATTTCCATGTCCGAGCGTTCGAGCCGCAACAGGTGATAGGCGGGATCTCGGCGGTAGCCGAGCGCCTGGTGGTCCCAGGGGTTGTCACCCGTCCCCGGTATGAACCGATAGACCTCGGGGTCGGTGCTGACCCAGATATATTCATTGGTCATGCGCAGGGAGCCGGTGGTGCAGATATCGACGCACAGGGCGCACCAGCAGCAGCGGCCATTGTCGACCATGGGCCGCAAGCCGCTGTCTCCGGGTTTGGTCTTGATGCCCGGTACCGGCACCATGTCGATGGCCTCGTTCTGGCAGATGGTCTCGCAGGTGCCGCAGCCGATGCATAACTCTAGATCATTGGTATGGAACCCACGGTAGTTGGCGGCACCGGGGCGTTCCTCGATCGGTTTTGCCGTGGTATAGGGCTTCTCGAGGGCCCGTTTCCAGACATAGAAGGGGGCGATGAGATCTTTGAGCGGCATAGGGATTGCTCTCTCGTATTCGGCTGGCACCCGAAAACCGCGGTTTTCGGGTGCCGCTTTCAACTAGTAGTCTGTCAACTGACTATTAATGTATGTAATCGTTTGAGATTGACACAAAAATCATGGTCTTGTCGATAATAAATTTACATCATTAGTTTACTGACAGACTACTAGGTTTTTATTAAGAAGTGTTGATTGTCATCTGGCTCCCACGCTCCAGCGTCACCAAGCCTGGCCGCTGGAGCGGCCAAGGTGGCGTTCCCACGCTGGAGAGAGTGTGAAAGTATTCCTCGATTTTCAGACCCAAAGGGACAGGGAAGTACACTTCACCTGGATTTGATATAAAATCCTTTCTCCTTACCCCACATAGTATAGGATTGTGTACGAACTAGAGCGATGTCATCCCACCCCTTTCGGGGGGAAGGAATACTTTCACAGTCTCTGGAGCTTGGGAACGAGAAACAAAAAATGACCTGGTCGCTTCGATTTATCCGCAGATAACTCAGATTTTCACCGATTAAAAACGAATCAATCTGTGAAAATCTGCGTAATCTGTGGACAAATAAGAAAATGTAATCTTTTGCGACTAATTTGCATTGATTGCGTTCATTTGCGGCAAAGAATAATTCTCATGTTATTCGGTATCCGGCACCGCTGTACGAACGGCTACCGCTCGATCTCGGGTGGATAGGTGTGCAGGGAAACCATCAAGCCTGCGATGTCGGCGATATCGGTGCCGATCGCCATCGTTTCCATCACCGGGAAGGCGTGGGTATAGCTGGGGCCGCGGATGCAGATCCGACGCGGGTAGAGCGAGCCGTTGGAGACGATGTAGTAGCCTTTCTCACCGCGGGTACACTCGGCCCTGACGTAGGTCTCGCCGGGCGGAATCTTCCAATGCAGGACATTCGGCAGGGGCTTGTGGAAGGGTCCCTCCCGCGGCATGCGTTCCACGACCTGGCGGATCAGGTCGATGCACTGGTGCATCTCCCAATATCTCACCAGCGTCCGTTCGTAGACATCCGAAGCGGTGCCGGTGATGATCTCGAAATCCAGTCGGTTGTAGACCAGATAGGGGTCATTCTTGCGCACATCCCGTTCGACCCCGCACGCCCGCTGGTTGGGGCCGGTGATGCCGTAGCGGTCAATCATCTCCCGGTCGATGATGCCCAGGCCCACGGTCCTGGCCTTGAACACGGCGTTGTTGAGCAGGACCAGCTCGATCTCTTTGAGGAGCTTCTCGATCCGCTTCAAGACGGCCTCCAGCCGTTCCTCGAAGCCGTCGGGGAGGTCGGACCGCACACCGCCGGGGAGCATGTACATATGGTAGATACGCCCGCCGGTCATCTCCTCGAACAGATCCAGCAGATAGTCCCGGTGGGTCACCGTCCACTGGCCGATGGTGCCGTTGCCGAACGCCCCGGCCTGGCCGCCTAGCCAGGCGAGAAAGCTGGCCAGGCGCATCATCTCCAGGTTCAGGGTACGGATCCACTGGGCCCGTTCCGGCGGCTCGATCCCCGCCAGATCTTCCAGCCCCGCAGCATACAGGTATTCGTTGAAGGCCGGCTCGGGCACCGCGATCCGGCACACCACCGGAAAGTTCTGGATCCAGGTGCGGCGTTCCATGAGCTTCTCGAAGCCCCGGTGCAGATAGCCCACATGGGTCTTGCACTCCACCACCTCGTCGCCGCACAGGGTGAGCTCCAGCGACATGTTACCGGTAATACCGGGGTGCTGGGGGCCATGCCAGAGCTTGACGTATTTCTCGGAGTCCAGGTCGACGACGGGCTTGCCGTCCACCAGCTCCGGGTACTTTGATCGGTCGGGGGATCGGTCAGGCGCGGACATCATTTCTCTCCCTGGTCCGGGTAGAGCGCTGCTTGCATATGGGCACGCGGATCGGTCTTCTTGCGGCCCTCGCGCGGAAAAAAGGTCTTCTCGGCATAGGCCCGGGTATCGAACTCCCGGCGCATGGGCGGGATCTCATCCCAACCTTCCAGAAGAAAGTCTTCGTCGACGCCTGGGCTACCGGGAAAATCGATCCCGAACATCTCCTTGAGCTCCCGCTGATAGAGGGCGGCCTGCTCCCACAGCGGGTGGATCGAGGTCATTACCGGCTCCGCGCGGGACAGATCCACATGCACCCCCAGGGTATCCTTGGTCGTATAGTTGTGCAGCATGTAGATGAGCCGGAAGATGCCGTCTTCGATGTAATCCACCGCGGTAAAAAACACCAGATGGGAGAATCCCTCGTGATCCCGCAGATGGCGGATCAGCATCTCCGCATAGTCCTTCGAGATCTGCAGGAAGGCGAGATTGGTCCGCCGTCGCTCGAAATCGGTCACGGCGAACAGGGGTTGGAGGCGTTCGAAGAGCTGCTTCATAAAGGGTGATTACCAATTGTAATCCGGCATGTTCCAGTCCTTGATGATCTTCTTCTGGTTCGCCTTGTACCAGTCAAAATTCTCCGCATACTTGTTGGCACCCTCGCACTTACCGGCCTTGATCAGCTCCTTGAGCTTGACGAAGCCGGCCAGCAACGCCTCGGGCCGCGGCATACAGCCGGAGATATAGAGATCCACCGGGATATAGTGATCGATGCGGTTGATGGTGTTGTAGCTGTCCCAGTACATGCCCCCGTTCACGGTGCAGCTCCCCAGGGCCACTACGAACTTCGGGTTCTGCATCTGCTCGTAGCTGACGACGATGCGCTTGAGGGTCTTCACCGAGGCATAGCCGCCGATGATGAACACGCAGGACTGACGCGGGGTGGGAGAGCTCATGACGCCGAAGCGATAGGCATCATAACGGGACGTCATCAGGGGCCGCAACTCGACTGCCCCGCAGCCGGTCCCGAACGCCTGCACCGATAGCGAATTGGCCCGCGCCCAGTTGCGGATCTTCTCCATGGCCTCAAACTGGGGTGCCACCGGAACCGGTCGCGTTTTGCAGTAGTACTCGGTATCCGGATAGGTCAAGCCGTCGTTGGCTAATTCCTGGTCGTTTGTGGAATTGTCGTTTGTCATTTTTACCAACCTGGATTCTGCGGTTTGATTTCTTGTATCTCGCTGATAAACAGTCGGGGGATTCTTTTTTTCCGCAAATGAACGCAAATAAACGCAAACCAATTGAAATCGGTTTTCCATCATTAGCTCACAAGCATCCTCTATATTCGCCTCTAATTCTTCCATTGTCTCACCTTCTCTGAATACCCCTGGAATTTCTCAGAGTTTATCCACGTACCATCCGTCGTCTCGTCAATATTCAAGGGTGAATGTGTGTTTCATAGTAATCGACTTCAGTTAAAGTTGAAGTGGACCCGTTAATCCTTTAGTCCCACTCCATCATTCCATCAGGGATTGCCAGAATCCAGGTTCCATGGACGACAAAAGCAGTATCTGAATTGATTCAAGAATGGAATATTACCATTGGTAAGGTCCTTGTAAATATCGATTAAATTTCCTTTCAATTCATCTATAGTTTCTCCTTGCGTCATATAATCAGGATGTTCATCGAGATATCCTAGCCACATCTCTCCATCTTGCCAGTATGTGTACCAAGGATGTGTTACTCATCGATTCATCTTTCGTTTATACGATTGTTGGAGTTCACATATCAGGTAGGTAAGTATCTTACTGATGAGTAAAAATACCTATTTTCAAGGTGTTCATTGCTAATAGTGGTATCTGAATTGTGCTATAATTATGTTTTCATCTTGGTTTAAGTATATATAATCCGATGCTCATCATTAATACGCCTGCTCCAAAATCCAGACCATTCGTATTTTAATCGTTCTGGCTTTTCTATTCCATAAAATGGGTTTCGTTCTATATCCTTTATCAAAGCATTAACACGCTTCAATACACGCTTATCGTTTTGCTTCCAGTATAAATAATCATCCCGCGCTTTTGGGTGCCAACTAAATCATTTTTTAATCTTTTTCTTCAAAGATACCATCCCTAATATCCCTGATCGCTTGATCTAGTCTTTCCTTATTCTTTTCAGACTTCATCAAGTACGCTGTTTCATTGTAGGCACTTTGATGATCCATGCGTTCTTCAATAATTTCAAAAACAGCTTGTTCCGGAGTTTACCCTACTTGAATTGCAAAGTCAGTAATCTTCCTTTGCAGTTCGTCTGAAAAAACAATAGTCAACATTTCAACCACCTGTTCTTTATCTGTAATTGACTTGTCAGGTCCCTATATTTAGGTGCCCATTATCGCATTTCCCGGGAACTTGTGTCTGGATCGCCAGATGCCTCTGGCCGCCTTGATCTTAATTCCTTGTCGCCTGGAATGGGTATCCTTTTCTTTCTATGCGCGCAGTAACCCGACGACGATTTTGTAGTTCAGGCGACAGTTTGATTGAAGTTCACCACCTCGACATCGAGCTGCTCCTTTACAAGGTATTTTTTTGATAGGGTCTAGATAACTTTAAGAGTAGATTTTCTCTGAGCAGCGTCAGTGTTGTACCATAGAGATTTTCTTCTCGGTGATTAAATCTGAACTCACATTCTTTGAGGTGTAGATGAAATGTATGTCTGGGAACACGATTAAACTTTGCGA
>Ga0126335_1001608_pt1 | contig 12848 bp, 11 predicted proteins | sample OlaspJWI45metaG_FD_108409 | JGI IMG/M metagenome (GOLD analysis project Ga0126335, IMG submission 108409) | Marine gutless worms symbiont microbial communities from Oahu, Hawaii - Olavius sp. 1 OAHU.JWI-45 metaG | ecosystem: Host-associated > Annelida > Digestive system > Unclassified | place...
GCTCTCAACCAAGTGTTCCAGCAACATTTCCCAAATACCCTTGTCACGCCAACGGCAAAAACGCCGATGGGTATTCTTACCAGTCACCATAATCCGCTGGCAAATCCCGCCACGGCCCACCGGCGCGCAAAATCCACAGTACCCCATTGAAAAAGCGTCTGTTATCGTGGGCGATACGACCCCATCCACCAGCCCGGCCGAGCAGATGCGGTTCAAGCAAGGCCCAGACATGATCTGATATGCCATGGCGGTGGCAGAACTCCGTCATCTTTATTTCCTTATTTTCAGTAAGTTACGGAAAACCACTGTAACAAATCCTATCTTTTGACGATAGTATCTAGCATAGAGATAACTTCTCGTACACCCTCTAAGTAGGAACATAGCCGATAGCAAGATGTTGGGCAGACCATGCGTTGCCCCCCCTCCCTCTACAGGGTGTCGCAAAAGCCCCTCTCCCGCCGAGACCCCGCACCTATCGCTGGGGGAGCCAGTAGAGGTGCTGCTGGCTCCCCCAGCGATAGGTGCGGGGCGCAGCGAGGTGGGTTGGGGAGAGGGAACCAAAAAGGGAATGAGGTCTGGTTGGTAAACCTCTCTACGCTAACCACTTAAGAAGTTACCACTACCGAACCCTGAACGGACACGAATAGACATGAACCCTTCACATGGAACCTCCGATCCATCGATAATGAGGTTCTCCGGTTAGGACTGAGGGAGAGGGAAAACGGCGTGAACGAGACCTATTCGAGCTGGATCTTGACCCACCGCTGGTTAGTGATCGCGGTGACTATACTGCTGGTGGTGCTGGCCGGAGGCGGCGGCCGCCGGCTGGAGTTTTCGACCGATTACCGGGTGTTCTTCAGCGCCGAGAATCCCCAACTCACCTCCTTCGAGGAATTGCAGGATACCTACACCAAGAACGACAGCCTGCTGATGGTGCTGGCACCCGCGGCGGGCGACGTCTTCACCCCGAGGGTCTTCGCGGCAATTGTCGATGTCACCGAACGGGCCTGGCAGATACCCTACTCGCTGCGCGTCGATTCCTTGAGCAATTACCAGCATACCTATGCCGAAGGGGACAAGCTGACGGTCATCGATTTGATCGAAGACCCCGCGGCCATGACCCCGGACCAGGTAGAGCGGATCCGCACCATCGCCCTGAACGAGCCCCCGCTGGTGCGGCGCTTGGTCTCGCCCCAGGGACATGTCACCGCGGTCAATGTCACCGTCGAGCTGCCGGGGAAAAATCCGGGCGCGGAGGTGCCGGCGACAGTCGCCAAGGCGCGCGAGATCGTCGCCTATGTGGAACGGACTTATCCGGAGATCAAGATCTATCTGAGCGGCGTCGTGATGATGAACAACGCCTTCGCCGAGGCCTCCCAGTATGACATGACCCACCTGCTGCCGCTGGCCTTGCTGTTCATCGTGGTTGCCGTCTTGCTGCAGCTGCGCGGTCTGGTGGGCACCCTGGCGACAGTGCTGGTGATTCTCTTCTCGGTGATCGCCGCCATGGGGATCGCCGGTTGGTCCGGGGTGCCGCTGACCGGACCCTTGATGTCCGCGCCGACCATCATCATGGCCTTGGCGGTGGCCGACTGTGTCCATATCCTCACCAACTGGATGCAGGGCCTGCGCCAGGGCCAGGAGAAAAAACGAGCCATGGCGGGGAGCCTGCGCATCAATCTCTTCCCCGTGTTTCTGACCTCGGTGACCACCGCGATCGGTTTTCTGACGCTGAATTTCTCGGATGCGCCGCCGTTCAGGCATCTGGGCACCATCTCCGCCCTCGGCGTCATGATCGCGTTCGTGCTCTCGGTCACCCTGCTGCCGGCGCTGGCGACCCTGTTGCCGTCCCTGGTGCGTGAGCGGCGGCGGCCGGACGGTCACCGGATGCTGGGATTTGCCGACTGGGTGATCCGGCAGCGGCGCCGCCTACTGGTCGGTATGGGTCTGACCATCCTAACCCTGATCGCCTTGGTGCCGATCAACGAGACCAACGATGTCTTCGTGCACTATTTCGACGAGCGCATTCGTTTTCGCACCGATACCGATTTCGTCGCCGAGAACCTGAGTGGTATCTATTCCATCGACTATTCACTCGGCACGAGGGAGCCGGGCGGCATCGCTGCGCCGGCTCGCCAACGACAGATCGAGGCGCTGGCCGAGTGGCTACGTACCCAGCCGGAGGTGGTGCATGTCAATACGATTACGGATATCTTCAAGCGCCTGAATCGGAATCTGCACGGCGATGCAGACACCTGGTACCGCTTGCCCGAGCAGCGCGATCTCGCCGCCCAATATCTGCTGCTGTACGAGATGTCGCTGCCCTATGGTTTGGACCTGAATAACCAGATCGATATCGACAAGCGGGCAACCCGCCTGACGGTGACCCTGCACACTCTGTCGACCAAGGAGATACTCGCCTTCGAGCGCCGCGTCTACGACTGGATGGAACGGCATACACCGGAAATCCTGACCTACGGCGCCAGCCCGACGGTGATGTTCTCCCATATCGGGACCCGCAATATCCGCAGTATGCTGGGCGGTGCAATCACCGCCCTGATCCTGATCTCACTGCTGTTGATGGTGGCGCTCAGGTCGTGGCGCTACGGGCTGGTGAGCCTGATCCCGAACCTGGCGCCGGCGGGGATGGCGTTCGGGGTATGGGCCCTGATCGACGGTGAAATCGGCCTCGGCGTCTCTGTGGTTGCGGCCATGACCCTCGGCATCGTGGTCGACGATACGGTCCACTTTCTGAGCAAATATCTGCGCGCGCGCCGCGAACAGGGGCTCGACGCCACCCAGGCGGTCCGCTATGCCTTCGAGACGGTCGGGGTTGCCCTGTGGGTGACCTCGATCGCCTTGATCGGCGGCTTCCTGGTGCTGGCGAGCTCGTCCTTCGAGCTCAACAGCGCCATGGGGCTTGTGGTCTCGATCGTGATCGCATTTGCCTTGGTGTGCGATTTCCTGTTCCTGCCCCCACTGTTGATGCGCTTGGACGCATGGCTGCAATGTGGGGAGCCCGGGCGTGGTAATACCCTTGCTCCGATGCCGGCATCCGGTAGTGGCGGAACGGTTTGAACCGCAAAGGCGCAAAGGGTAGGTCGAACAAAGCCGCCAGATGGATGTAGGATGCGGTGAGCGTGGTACACCAGCAGAACTACACCAACTCCGACCGCGAACCGCATCAATGATGCGGTGAGTATGGTAGGACTTATCAGGATGGCACCACGAGGAGGCACGAACCACATCAATGGACGCCCGGCCAGCGGCGAACCGTATCTGGCGAACCGTATCTTCGGATGGCCTGTGCCCACCCAACACTGATGTCGGGCTAATCCGTTCTTTCCTGAGAAAGATTATTCTCGAAAACCGCTGTATCGACCGCACCGCAAACCCGGATACAGTCTGCTATGAAGACATCGATGAAGACCTTCAGTACCGCAGGTCCCGTGAAACCGGACGAACATTACAACATCCCTGCACTGGCGCGCTGGGATATGGATGAAATCCGGCGTTTGATCCGGGAGAAACGCTACTTCGTCCTCCACGCCCCACGCCAGACCGGTAAGACCAGCTGCCTGTTGGCATTGATGGAACGACTCAACACGGAGGCAGACTATACGACCCTGTATGTGAACCTGGAGCCCGCCCAGGCGGCGCGGGGGAACGTGGAAACGGGGATGCGGGCAATCATTTGGGAGATTGTGGAATCCGCTCGTCTTTACCTGGGTGAACAACGCCTGGAAAATTGGGCCGAACAGGCGTTTCCCAAAGGCGGTTCCTACACTGCCCTGCGAAGCCTAGTCTCCCGCTGGTCACAGGAAAATCACCGCCCTATCGTCCTGCTCCTGGACGAGGCGGACTCCCTGGTGGGGGACACCTTGATCTCCCTGCTGCGCCAGATCCGCGCCGGTTATCCGGACCGCCCCCATGCCTCTCCCCAGACGGTGCTCCTGTGCGGGGTGCGGGATGTGCGGGATTACCGCATCCATAACGGCGACCACCAAGTCATCACCGGCGGCAGTGCCTTCAACATCAAATCCGAATCGTTGCGCCTGGGGAATTTCGGCCATGACCATGTCGCTACTCTCTACGCCCAACATACCCAGGCGACCGGGCAGACATTTGAGACCGAGGTAATCGATTACGTCTTCGAGCAGACGCATGGTCAGCCCTGGCTGGTCAATGCCCTCGGCTACGAGGCCTGCTTCAGGGCCAAAGAGGCCCACGACCGCATCCACCCCATCACCCTGACGGACATGTTCGATGCCTACGAACGGCTCATCGAACGGCGGGATACCCACCTCGACCAACTGGCCGACAAGTTGCGAGAGCCCCCAGGTACACAAAGTCATCAGTGAACTATTGGGTGACGATATCGAACCCGGATTCGCACCGCCCAGCGAGGACGACCAGCTCTATGTGCAGGACCCGGGACTGATCCGTACCCGCCCCCAGATCGAGATCACCAACCTCATCTACCGGGAGATCATTCCCCGCACCCTCACCTGGATTGTCCAGACCAGGATCCCTCAGGAGACCGACTGGTACCTTACCCCGGACAAACGCCTTAATCTCCCCAAGTTGCTCGATGCCTTCCAGCAATTCTTCCGGGAAAACAGCGAGATCCGGATCGAACGTTTCGACTATAAAGAAGCCGGCCCGCAATTGCTGATGCAGGCGTTCCGGCAACGCATCGTCAATAGCGGTGGTCGCATCGATCGGGAATATGGCCTGGGACGTCGGCGCACCGATTTCTTGGTACAGTGGCCCCTGGACGCGGATCAGGGCTTCCATGGTCCCGTGCAACGGGCGGTGATCGAGTTGAAAATACTGCGCAGATCCCTGAAAGCAACCATCGAAGAGGGGCTTGTCCAAACCGCCGACTATATGGACCGGAGCGGTACCGCAGAGGGTTATCTGGTGGTTTCCGGTCGCACCCCAGATACCCCCTGGGAAAAGAAGCTCTTTGTCAGGCAAGAGCGACAGGGAGAGCGCCGGATCGGGGTGTGGGGAATGTAGAGTCGGTCCGGCAGTGGCGGGTTCGAAAACGACATAGCCGCGAACTTCGCCTTTCGGGATTCACAGACAACTATACGCCCGATACCTGTATCAAGAGGTTGACTCCCTGTACAAGCAAAATGCCAGATAAACATCAATGTCCGAACAAGAACAACCGCTAGCCGCACATCCCCTGGAAACCCTGCTGGATCTGACACCACGCACCTATGACATCGATTTTGCAGGGGTCGTCAGCAACATCGTCTATGTACGATGGCTCGAAGACTTGCGTCTGGAGATGCTGCGGCGCTTTCTGCCCCTACCCGAACTGATGGAACGCGGGTTCACACCTACAATCCTTTCTACGACCATCGAGTATAAATACCCGGTGCATCTGTTCGACCGTATCCGCGGTGCCATATGGCTCACCGACTTGGGGCGTTCGAGTTGGGAATTGACGGCTCGGTTTACTCACCAAGCAAACGGCAAGGTCGCTGCCGAGGCCGTACAGAAAGGCCTGTTGCTAGACATCGGCAAGGGCCCGCCCCGGGCAAGATCCCGGATTCGTTGCGCGAACGCTATCGAAAGGAAACGAATGCCCCGTTACGCTGAGTAGACCTGAAAGATGGCAACTCTGCGGGAACGGTTGCACTCTCGCAGTATTCGAGGCTGACATCAATTTTGGTATCATCATGTTCATTGATGGTGGACCGGATACCCCGAAAGAACGGATCAGGGAGGTATTGCCACGACTGGAAGCTATCGAACCTCCTCTGTCGAGGATCCTTCTGGGAAGAAAACGGATTATTCCGCGGACCACCAGTGGGAAAAAGCGTTACATCGAGTACCGTGAACTGCTTGCATCGGGGCGGGTAACAACCGTATTGGACGTGAATCTCAGCGAGGCCAGATGATCGGACCATGAATGATGAATATCAACAATCCCCAAACATGGTGAGGGTTGCCTACCCCGCGATTGCTTCAGGAGAAAACGATGAATAAACGCTTGGTTCTGATCCTGATCCTGCTGGTTTTCAGCGCACCGCTCACGGCCGAGACCGCTGCGGAGAAGGGATTGCGTATCGCCATAGCGGTCGATAAGCGTGACAGCGGTTGGCAGGATCAGACCGCTGACCTGATTATGATTCTGCGTAACCGCAGGGGCAGCGAGAGCAGGCGCGAGATCCGCACCAAAACGCTGGAAATACAAGGCGACGGCGACAAGAGCCTGTCGCTGTTCAACGAGCCGGCCGATGTCAAAGGAACCGCGATGCTGACCTTTTCCCATGGCCTGAAGCCGGACGACCAGTGGCTCTATCTACCGGCCCTCAAGCGCGTCAAGCGCATCACCTCGCGCAACAAATCCGGTCCCTTTATGGGCAGCGAGTTCGCCTACGAGGACATCGGTTCGCAGGAGGTCGAAAAGTACCGCTACCAATACCTGCACGAGGAGGCCTGTGGCTCCGGTTGGCGTTGCCATGTGATAGAGCGTGTTCCGGCCTACAAGTATTCGGGGTACTCGAGACAGGTCGCCCGGTTCGATATCAAGGAATACCGCCCCGTGAAGGTAGAGTACTACGACCGCAAAGTCGCCCATCTCAAGACCCTCGAGTGGACAGGTTATAAAGTCTATAGGCTCCCTGCCGGCAACTACTGGCGCGCCGATGAGATGTTCATGCAGAACCACCAGACTGGAAAGTCGACCACGCTGAAATGGTCCAACTACCGCTTCGGTACGGGGCTTAGTGACAGCGATTTCAACAAGAGCGCGCTTGCGCGGCAGCGTTGATCGAACCGGCCCGTATGAAGCCCGCAAACAGGCTGTTTCCGGCGCTATTGATCGCGTTCGCGTCCGCGACATATCCCGTGGACTGGTCCGGGAACCTGGCCATCGAGATGCGCATCTTCCCTTCCGCCGCCCAGTGGTCCGAACAAAAGAACGGCGGCCTGTCCTTCAGCGTTCAGCCCGAACTCCGCCATCAGTGGCACGACGGCAAGCGCGGGCTCACCTTCATTCCCTTTCTGCGTATCGACAGCATGGACGAGGAGCGTACCCACACCGATATCCGTGAGTTCAAGTATCTGCACGTGACCGATGACTGGGAGCTGCGCGTCGGCATCGACAAGGGGTTTTGGGGAGTGACTGAATCCCAGCACCTGGTGGACATCGTCAATCAGACGGATCTGATCGAGAATATCGACGGCGAAGACAAGTTGGGCCAACCGATGGTGCGCGTCACCAGGGTGTTGGGGAACGGCGCGATCGACCTCTTCCTGCTACCCTGGTTTCGGGAGCGTACCTTTCCGGGCAGCAAGGGGCGCCTGCGCACGCCGCTGGTCGTCGACACCGATCGGGCGCGCTATGAATCCGATGCGAAGCAAAGACACCTCGACTACGCCCTGCGCTGGAATCAGAGCATCGGCCCGGTCGACGCGGCGCTCTCCTGGTTCCACGGCACGGCGCGCGACCCGGATCTGGTGCCCGACACCCAGGACGGTACACCCAGCCTGATACCCTATTACCCCCTGCTGCGGCAGGCGGGCCTGGAATTCCAATACACCGGCGAGGCCTGGTTATGGAAGCTGGAGGCGGTGCACCGTGACACTAAAGGGGAAGACTATCACGCGGCGGTCGGTGGCTTCGAGTATACCTTCGTCGGCATCCACGACACGCCGCTCGACCTGGGTGTATTGGCCGAACACAACTATGACTCGCGCCGGCTCGATGCCGACTCGCCATTTCAGAACGACCTCTTTGTCGGCACCCGGCTGACCTTCAACGACACCCAGAGCAGCGAGGTACTCGCCGGCGGTTTCTTCGATCTCGATTACGACAGCCGATCATTTCGAGTCGAGGCGAGTCGCCGCCTCGGACAGAGCTACAAGCTCTCCGTCGAGGGACAAGTCTTTCTGGACATGGCCCCACGCGATCCGCTGGCGGCGTTTGCAGCGGACGATTTCGTCCTGATCGAACTGACGCGCTACTTCTGATGCCGAAGCGTGGGTAAGCGTCTTTGACACCTAGTAGTATATCAGTAAACTAATGATGTAAATTTATTATCGATAAGACCATGATTTTTTATCAATATCAAACGACTATATCCATCAATAGTAATTTGATAGACTACTAGCCAAAGAGCAAGGATTGTTCCATGCTTTAAAAAGCTGCAATCCTTATGGGACGAGGGAAAAACCACCATGGAACGCAAGCTGCAAGGACCACAACCTATTGTATTCCTCAGCAAGGACACCGAGCTGATCGCCGCGGTCGCGGAACGGCTCGCCACGGCGGGCGTCGAGATACGCGGTTTCCCGACCGTCGATGCCCTGACGGCGAATGGGTATCCGACAGCGGGAGCGACCCTGGTGCTGGATACCAGGACCCTGTCGACAAGACATCGCCTCGCTGATGAGCCATGTGGAGCGATACTGGGGCAGCCGTCCCACGCTGGCCTGTATCGCCCATTCCGGTGCAATCGATCTGCGGTTGCAGGCCCTGCGGACAGATGCGGATGCCTTCTGGGTCGGCCCTGTAACCGCAGACGAACTGGCCGCTAGTAGTATGTCAACTGACTATTGATTGATATAGTCGTTTGAGATTGATAAAAAAATCATGGTATTACGATAATAAATTTACATCATTAGTTTACTGACATCCTACTAGGCTGCTCGCGCTCAAGGATACCCCCGGCTCAGGCGGCTACCGGATTCTGGTGGTCGACGACCAGCCGGTGGCGGCCAAGTTCGCGATTCAGGTCCTGGAGGGTGCGGGCATGCACACCCGCAGCCTCGGCGATCCGCGTCGCACGCTGGAGGCCGTAGAGGCATTTCGGCCAGATCTGGTGCTCATGGACCTGCACATGCCCGGAATAGACGGCATCGAACTGACGGCCTTGATCCGTGAGCACGAAACGGTCTATGCGACCCCGGTCGTCTTTCTCTCCTCGGAGCTGGATCCGGGTCGCCAAATGGACACCCTGCGGGTGGGTGGAAACGACTTCATCGCCAAGCCTGTTCACCCGAAGCAGTTAGTTGCAACCGTACATCGGAACATCCGCACCTTTCGCAGGCAGCAGCGACACCCGGGCGGAAACAATACCCCGCCTCTGCCTACCCGCACCGAGAAGGTCCGTTCAAAACCAGGTAAACCAGCTGCCGGCAAGGCCGGGAGCGGTCGACCGCCGGCGCCTGCCGAGCCCAATCCCGAGCGCATCGCGCAGCTGACCGCACGGGTCCGGGCGGCGCTGCGCTCCGAAGGCCTACAGCTACTATACCAGCCCATCATGGCCTTGCGGGGAGAACGGGAAGCACTCTACGCGGCCAGCCTGCGGCTCGAGCTGCCGGACGGCGAGTCCGTGCCGGCATCCGCCTTCCTGCCCGCCGCCCGGCAGGGTGGTCTACTGCCAGCCATCGACCGCTGGGTCGTGGAGCATGCCCTGGACCAGCTCCGGCGGGAGCGGACTACCCATCCACGGCTGCGGTTCTTCCTGTCTCAGGGCCTGGAGACCCTGCACGCGGAGGAGTGGCTGCCGTGGTTCCGGAACCGGATCGCCGCGCGGGATCTCGTCGAGACGCCGCCGATCCTGCAGTTCCGATTCGCCGAGCTCGCCGCCACGCGCGAGGTCGCCGCGACCCGCTGCGAGGTGCTGCGACGCTTAGGGGTCGAGACCTGTGTGGAAGTACCTGAAGACGATCCGCAGGTAACAGACTCGATCGATGACTTAGGTCTTGCGCTGATACGTCTCCCCCTGCCACCCACTCAGGCACCGGACCCAGCGCGCTTAACGGAATTGGTTACGCGCGCCCACGCGGCCGGGGCCAAGGTCATCGTCGCCCAGATTCAGGATCCCCGGACTATCGCTCGCGTCTTCGGCTGCGGCGTCGACTTCATTCAAGGAGATTTCCTGCAACCCCCCTCCACGGAGCTGGGTTTCGATTTCGGTGAAGCGGCATTGGTCTGACCCTGGAAACTCAACAACCTGTGAATCGGTTAACATATACATTTGCGCCAGGCTGATAGTATATCGGTCCCGTGCGACCCTATCCACGCAGGTCCCCGACCGGCCAGGTCAGTATGCAACAGCTGCATCTGCTCAGCTACAACATCCAGGCAGGTATCTCCACCCGCCAGTATAGGGAGTATGTGACCAAAAGCTGGAGGCATGTACTGCCGCACCGTGAACATCTACCCAACCTGAGCCGCATCGCGTCCATACTGCGCGAATACGATTTCGTCGGTTTGCAGGAGGTGGATGCCGGCAGCCTGCGCAGCGGTTTTGTCGACCAGACCGAGTATCTGGCCCATCACGCCCAATTTCCCTATTGGTATAAGCAGGTCAATCGAAACCTGGGAAGGCTCGCCCGGCACAGCAATGGCGTCCTGAGTCGGGTGCGTCCGTCCGCAATAACCGAGTACAAGCTGCCGGGATTGCCGGGACGGGGGGTGGTGGTCGTGAAGCTGGAAACCACTGATGAATCCGTCCTGGCCGTCTGCATCCTCCACCTGGCCCTCGGACGGCGGGCCCGCCGTCGCCAGCTCGATTATATTCGGGAATTGGCCGCCCACTATCCCTATGTAATCATGATGGGAGACTTCAATTGCGATTGCGAGTCGCGTGCGCTCAAGGACCTGGTGGCAAATACAGACCTCCGGGGGCTTGACTGCGAGCTCAAGACCTTTCCCAGCTGGTACCCGCGGCGCAACCTGGATCACATCCTCGCCTCCGGGAATCTGCGTATCATCGGGGTCGGGGTGCGGGTCCTCGACCATGCGCTTTCCGACCATTTACCCGTGAGTATGAGGGTCGAGCTCCCCGGGGGTGTCCGGCTGGTAACCTGAGAGGCTATCTAAAAACTAACTTAACTGATTTTGCTTGTTCCCACGCTCCGGAGACTGTGAAAGTATTCCTTTCCCCCGAAAGTGGTGGGATGAAATCGCTCTAGTTCGCACAAAATCCTATGCTATGTGGGGTGAGAAGAGAGGATTTTTATGTTAAATCCAGGTGAAGTGTACGTCCCTGTCCCTTTGGATCAGGGCAACCGAATGATAACTGGGTATAAAGCAATTGATTAGGTCATTTGAACCGCAGAGACACAGAGCACGCAGAGGATTCTGACTGGTTCCGACCAAACCGGTGTTGGATTGCCGATCGCTGCGGATGGCTCGCGACGTTCCGAGCGCAGAACCCCTCGCCTCCTCTGCGTTCTCTGTGTCTCCGTGGTTCAGTGTCAAGACGATGTTTCAGCAGTGATGATTATTCGGTAGCCCTGCCCTTTGGATCTGAAAATCGAGGAATACTTTCACACTCTCTCCAGCGTGGGAATGCCACTTTGGCTGCTCCAGCAGCCAGGCGTGGTGACCCTGGAGCGTTAAGATCCCTCCTCCGTCGGGACAAGCCTGCTCCCACGCCAGAGCGTGGGAGCGAGATGGCAATCATACTTTTATAATCAATCGGTTAGTTTTTAGACACCCTCTGAGCCTTCTTAGACCTCCTGAATGTAGAAATGTCGCCATTTGCACCCGCTGGCGGCTTCGAGCAACCCCATCAGTGCCGAGGTGGGTATGGCCTCTCCGGGAAAGACCTCCTCGATCCGGATGAATAGGCGTCCGAACCCCGCCTGTTCTGTCCAGTCATAGCTCCAAGGCGGATTCGTCTCGCCGCAGGCCGGACAGATGATCTGCTCCGGTCCGGCGTTGCCCCGATCGAACAGGGCTGCCTGCCAGTTCCGTAATCGGCCGCGACAATTGCGGCACCGTGGCGGGCGGGTGTTACGACCACTCAGGAATACCGGTCGCCGGAAAGGCCCGGTGAACCGGATGTGGCAGAAGGGGGAATCGCCCATGGGTGACAGCTGGATCTGAACCGAGCAACCCGCGAAGATCACCAGCTGCAGGAAACGCTCGCCGACGGCAAATCCCGCCCTGCAGCCTTCCAGTGGGGGCCCCAAAAAGCCGGCCTCGGATAGCCTGACCGTCAGGGGTGCCGGTTCCGGGAGCGAAAATGGGTCCTGCGTTGTCAACAGGAGGCGGCCGGTGTGGGCGGACATGCTATATTGAGAGAAGGTAGGTGATTGCCTGGATTAGTGTTTCCAGGATTGCATCAATGCTATTTTTGAGAGAGAATATACTGTGTTTCGTGTGGCCGGAGGAAATACCGACCGGTGCGGTCAGCCTACTGTCGGTGCCAAGAATCGCTGAGGCTCAAGGATACGGCGAGGTAGCAGAGGGCATCACAAACGGGAGCGTTACCGATCTGTGCCGCGCGAGAACGGAAGATATACGGGTACTTTATTGATAGAGGATGGGCAAAAGCACGGATAAAGGCTGACAACGCCTTCGAGACAAACCGCGCTAAGCACTACGCGCCTCCTGTGACCCCCGAAGGCGAGTGATCGAGGTCGTCGGGGTGTCGAAAACATGCAAACACACACTATAACGAGAAAGTCGCTTTTCTGACCCTAGTAGTCTGTCAGTAAACTAATAATGTAAATTCATTATCGATAAGACCATGATTTTTGCATCAATCTCAAACGATCATATCCATCAACAGTCAGTTGACAAACTACTAGTGCTGACCATCCCTGCATTTTCCTGCGTCGCTGCCGATCAGGTGCCATCGTTCGAGCAGGTCTATGCCTCCGACGGCAAAAACGAGCTTACGGCTTGGGGGCATCGTTATGCAAGGGGTGTTGGTGTGGCCAAGGATACTCAATAAGAGCCTGTTTACGATCTTTGGAGTAACAAGGCCAGAAAAGCCAAGGTAACAAATTGCAAGCTGGTATTGAGTTTTCGCTCACAATTTTTTCATAACCTTCGACACTTTTCTAACCAAGTATTCGCGTTCCGA
>Ga0126335_1001609_pt1 | contig 12847 bp, 9 predicted proteins | sample OlaspJWI45metaG_FD_108409 | JGI IMG/M metagenome (GOLD analysis project Ga0126335, IMG submission 108409) | Marine gutless worms symbiont microbial communities from Oahu, Hawaii - Olavius sp. 1 OAHU.JWI-45 metaG | ecosystem: Host-associated > Annelida > Digestive system > Unclassified | place...
ATAGCGGTAAGCTCTTTCCATGGCATATGCGTTCTCCTTTAGATAAACGATATGCCTAAGTTTAGTGTTACCTATGTCTCCGAACAACTGTTACCCATGTCCCCAGTCTATACACCTCCCCCGTCAAGGGGGAGGAGAATAAAGCTTCCCGCCAGGGTGAGACTGATTCTACTTCAGTTCTTTCAACGCTGCCACGGTTTCATCCGGTTCCGGTCGCTGGGTATAGTCGGCATTCACCCGTGCGTAGCAGACATTGCTCCCCTGGTCGATGATGTAACGGGCCGGCATGGGCAGGGTCCAGGAGTCATCGCCGTTGAACTCGGGCAGATTGATGCCGAATTGACCATACAGGGGTGTCAGATAGTCCGGTAACGAATGCCGGATGCCATACTTATCGGCCACCTCGTTTCGCGGGTCGCTGAGGATTTCGATTCCCAGCTTCTTGTCCTTCTTGATTTCCGCATTCAAAGCGGTCGACTGGGGTGCAATCGCCACCAGGGTGGCCCCGGCCGCTTCGATCTCACCAGCGGCTTTTGCCAGAGCTTCCAGCTCCATATTGCAATACGGTCACCATTTGCCGCGGTAGAACGTCAGCACCACCGGTCCCTTTAGCAGCATACCCGCCAGGCCCACCTTTTCGCCGGCGGTGTTTTCAAGGGTAAAGTCCGGGGCACAATCGCCGGTCTTAACCGCTTTTTCAATCTGGCCGGATTCGGCCAATTCCCGAGTTGCGCGCTGCATGACTTCCACGGCGTCAGCCGGTGCTTTTTCCAGAAAACTTTTTTTATATTGATCCAATTTATCTTGTAGCTTCATTGGTAGGCTCCTCATTGATTTAGATCATCTACTGTTGTGACCTCAAAGGGTTGATAGAACACAATAAGCATCCCCGCCCTGTTTACAAGGCTGGGGCGCTAGGTGCTTTTCAAGGTCTCTTCTTGAGGGGCCGATAGACATGGGTGGCCTGCCCGAAAAAAACTTCCGCCGCCTCCATGATGGTTTCCGACAGGGTCGGATGCGGATGGATGGTCAATTTGAGATCACTGGCCAGGACCGCCATTTCGATTGCCAAGACCCCTTCGGCGATCAACTCTCCGGCCCCGGTGCCGACCAGGCCAACGCCGAGAATGCGTTCTGATTCTGGATCGATGACCAGCTTGGTCATGCCGTCACCACTGTTCTGGCTCAGGGCCCGACCGGAGGCCGCCCACGGAAAGCGCACAGTTTTGTGGGTAATCTTGCGGCTTTTGGCCTCGCTTTCCGTCAATCCGCACCAGGCAATCTCGGGATCGGTATACACCACGGCGGGAATTGCGGCGGGATCGAATGCCACTTTGTGACCGGCAATGACCTCCACGGCCACGCGACCTTCATGGGAGGCCTTATGGGCCAGCATGGGCTGCCCGGCCACATCCCCGATGGCAAAGATAGCGGGCTCGGCGGTTTGCTGGCGGGCATCGGTCATAATGAATCCCTGTTCGTCGATTTGCACACGCGTGTTTTCCAGTCCAAGTGATTCGCTGTTGGGTTGTCGGCCGACCGAGATCAACACGCGGTCGAACTGGTGCTGGGAGGTTTCCCCGGCCTTGTTTTCCAGGACAACCGCGACGCCATTGTCTTGATCCTCGACGGAAACAACCCGGGTATTAGTCCAAATGGCGGCAAATTCTTCGTCCAGTCGTTTTTTAAGAACCCGAACCAGGTCCTTGTCCGCCCCGGCCAACAGGCCGGGCAGCATCTCAACCACGGAGACTTCGCTGCCCAGGGCGGCATAGACACTGCCGAGTTCCAGCCCAATGTACCCGCCGCCTACTACGAGTATACGTTGGGGCAGGGTATCCAGCTGCAGGGCGCCGGAGGAATCCAGTACGCGGGGACTGTCTCCCCCCAGACCCGGTAAGACCAACGGCCGCGAACCGGTGGCGATAATTGCTTTCTCAAAAGCCAACTCCAGGTTCTGGTTATCCGGCGTGGCAAGCGTTACCAGGTCGGCTCCCTTGAAGCGGGCCAGGCCGCGAATGTGTTCGATCTTGCGGCGCGAACAGAGCTGCCCGAGACCGCCGGTCAACTGGCCCACGACCTTTTCCTTCCAGCCCCGCAGGCGATCGAGGTCGATCGTCGGGGGCGCGAAATCGATACCATACGCCGCGGCCCGCTTGGCTTCGTGGAGCAAGTGGGCCACATGCAGGAGCGTCTTGGAAGGAATGCATCCGCGGTACAGGCAGACACCGCCGGGATTTTCCTCCGGATCCACTAATGTTACCTGCATGCCCAGGTCGGCCGCGAGAAAAGCCGCGGCATAACCACCCGGGCCGGCACCGATTACCAGCAACTGGGTTTTTCTTTGTTCGGTCATGTCTTCCTCCCCTGTAACCGTAATGTTAGATCGTTGGGGCCCGCATCCAGTTTACAAAGACAGCAGGAGCGGCTGCTCCAAGGCCTCCACAACCCAGCGGGTGAAACGGGCCGCATCGGCACCATCGATGAGCCGGTGGTCATAGGAAAGTGACAGGGGCAGCATCAGGCGGGGCTCGAATTGCCCGTTCCGGTAGCGCATTTCCCTCTGACCGCGCGCCACCCCGAGAATCGCCGCTTCCGGGTAGTGGATAATCGGGGTAAAGGCTGTCCCGCCGATACCCCCCAGGTTGGAAATGGTAAAATTGCCGCCTTGCATTTTCTCGAGCGGCAGCTTCTTCGTCCGCGCCAGCTCCGCCAATTCATTCAATTCCACGGCCAGTTCGAGCAGGCTCTTTTTATCCGCATCGTGAATAACCGGCACGAGCAGTCCCCGGTCGGTATCCACGGCCACCCCCACGTTGTAATACTGCTTATAGACGATCTCATTCGTCCGCATATCCACGGAGGCATTGAAGCGGGGAAAGATCTTCAAGGCAGCGGTGACGGTTTTCAATAAAACCGCGGTCACCGTCAGTTTGCCGCCGGCCGCTTCCACCTTTTGGGCATGCGTTTTGCGAAACTCCTCCAGATGGGTCATGTCGGCTTTGTCGAAGTGGGTAACATGCGGAATGGTCGTCCAGGCGTTGGACAGATGTTCGGCGGTTCTTCGCCGGACTGTGCTCATGGGCTTGCGCTGGACATTGCCCCAACGGCTGAAATCCGGCAACGGTTCGGCTGCAGACTGGACCGTGGCCGGAGCGGCCAGCGAGCGCTGCGCATTCAGCTGCTTGGAATAGGCCTTCACATCTTCTCTGGAAATCCGTCCGCCCGGGCCGCTTCCGACAACCGCATTGATATCGATTCCGATCTCCCGGGCAAAGCGTCTTACCGAGGGGGCGGCGGGGGCGGCCTTTTCAGGCTTAAGGCCCGGCTGGGGCTGCTCTGCGGGCTTATCCGCCGCCGGTACAATATCCGGAATCGATTCCCCGGCCGACTGCTTTTGGACTGCCGTTGGCTGGGGTTCGGCTTGTTCTTCGGCCGGCACCTCTTCCGGCGCGGGGGGGGCGGCTGTCTCGGCAGACTCAAGCGATAGTATCCTGGCCCCTACCTTGATTTCCTGCCCCTCCTCGACATAAATGGACGCAACGCGTCCGGCTGCATCGGACGGCACCTCGGCCACGGCCTTATCGGTTTCAATCTCGATGACCGGCTGCTCGACTTCGACAACCTCGCCGACCTTTACCAGAACGGCCACCACGGTGCCGGTGGTTACGTTTTCTCCCAGCTCGGGCAGGATCAGGTCATGACTCATACGCCTCCTTCTCCTTTATGCTTGGACGGATCAGTAATGAATGGGATTATCTTTTTCCGGATCCAGGCCGAATTCCGTGATCGCCTGCGCCACGACCTTTTGCTCAAGGCGGCCTTCTCCGGCCAGTGCGTAAAGCGCTGCCAGAACGATGTGGGCTTCGTCGACCTCAAAAAAGTCACGCAGGTGTCGCCGACCATCACTGCGCCCGAACCCGTCCGTACCCAGCGACACCAGGCGCCCCGGCAGCCAGCGGCTGATGGTTTCGGGCAGGGCCTTGACGTAGTCCGAAGCGGCCACAAAAACGCCGTCCGCGCCGTCCAGGGTTTTTGCCAGGTATGTCCGCCGCGGTGCCTCATCAGGGTGACGCATGTTCCAGCGCTCGCAGTCGAGCGCATTCTGATGCAATGCCTTGTAGGAGGTGACACTCCATACATTCACAACCAGACCATATTGATCGGACAGCCGGTCAGCCGCTGCCAGGGTCTGGTTCAAAATAGCCCCGCTGCCCAGCAGTTGTACCGTGGCTTCGGCGCGGCTGCCGCCCACGGTGCGCAGCAGATACATCCCCCGGGTAATCCCCTCAACCGCACCTTCCGGCATGGCGGGTTGGGGATAGTTTTCGTTGGTGACCGTAATATAGTAGAAAAGATCTTCCTGGTTTACATACATCCGGGCTAGACCGTCCTGGATGATGACGGCTAATTCATAGGCAAAGGCCGGGTCGTAGGCCTGCATGGTGGGATAGGGATAGGCCAGCAAGTGACTGTTGCCGTCCTGGTGCTGCAGACCCTCTCCGGCCAGGGTTGTTCGGCCGGCCGTCGCCCCAATCAGGAATCCCTTGGCGCGCATATCAGCCGCAGCCCAGATGAGATCACCCACGCGCTGCAGCCCGAACATGGAATAATAGATGTAGAATGGGATGGTATTGATGCCGTGGGTGGCATAGGCCGTGCCGGCGGCAATAAACGAAGCCATCGAACCCGCCTCTGTAATCCCCTCTTCCAGGATCTGCCCGTTCCGGGCCTCCTTGTAGTAAAGCAGGTTCTCCCGGTCCACCGGTTCATATACCTGTCCGCCGCTGGCGTATATTCCCACCTGCCGAAACAGGGCTTCCATGCCGAAGGTCCGCGATTCATCCGGTACGATGGGCACTACCAGCGGCCCCATGGCTTTATCCCGCAGCAATTTGGCAATCAGGCGCACGAACGCCATGGTGGTGGTCACTTCCCGTTCGCCGGTCCCGGCGTGAAACTCAGCAAACACTGTCGCCTCGGGTGGGCTTAACGGGCCGGCTGTGACTGTCCGCGCCGGGAGGAAACCGCCCAGCTTTTTGCGCTGCGCACGCAAATATTCCATTTCCGGGCTGTCATCAGATGGACGATAGAAAGGTACCGTGTCGATTTCTTCATCTGAGATCGGAATACCGAACCGGGTGCGGAATTCCTTGAGCTCGGCTTCGTTGAGTTTCTTCTGTTGGTGGGTGATATTCTTGCCTTCGCCGGCCTCGCCCAGACCGTACCCCTTGATGGTGCGGGCCAGGATCACGGTCGGGGACCCGGTGTGATTGAGCGCGGCCTGGTAAGCCGCATATACTTTTTCGGGATCGTGACCGCCCAGACGCAGCCGCCAGAGCTGGTCGTCGGAAAGATGGGATACCATCTCCAAAAGTTGGGGATAGCGCCCGAAGAAATGTTCACGTACATACTGGCCGCCCCGCACGACGTAATTCTGCCTTTCGCCGTCCACATCTTCCCCCATGCGCCTGACCAGCAGGCCGTCTTTATCGCGCGCCAACAGAGCATCCCAAGCACTGCCCCAGAGGACCTTGATCACATTCCATCCGGCCCCGCGGAAGACGGTTTCCAGTTCCTGGATAATGCTGCTGTTGCCCCTTACCGGTCCGTCCAGGCGCTGGAGGTTGCAGTTGATGACAAAGATCAGGTTGTCAAGTTTTTCGCGGGCGGCCAGGGAAATGGCACCCAGCGATTCAGGCTCATCCGATTCGCCGTCCCCCATGAAGTACCAGACCTTCGCATCGGAAGGTGTTTTAAGGCCCCGGTTTTCAAGATACCGGTTGAAACGGGCCTGGTAGATCGCCATAATCGGCCCCAACCCCATCGACACCGTGGCAAACTGCCAGAAATCCGGCATCAGCCATGGATGCGGGTAGGAAGGCAGGCCGCCCCCGGGATGCATTTCGTGCCGGAAGTTTTTCAGGTCTTCCACGGACAGCCGCCCTTCCAGGAACGCCCGGGCGTAGTTTCCCGGCGCCGCGTGTCCCTGGAAATAAACCTGGTCGCCGCCACCGGGTGCTTCCGGGCCTTTGAAAAAATGATTGAAACCGACCTCGTAAAGCGTGGCAATGGAAGCATAGGTTGAAATGTGCCCCCCGATACCATTTTCGACCCGGTTGGCGCGGACCACCATGGCCATGGCATTCCAACGGATGATGCTTTTAATACGTCTTTCGATTTCACGGCTGCCGCCGTAAACCGGCTGTTCTTGTACCGGAATGGTATTGATGAAAGGTGTCTGGGCAGTGAAGGGCAGCTTGATACCATGGGCATGGGCGCGTTCTTGCAGCTCCTGCAACAACCGGATAACCCGTTGGGGGTTGTCCTGCCCGATTACGTAATCCAGCGATTCAAGCCACTCGCGCAATTCCAGTTCATCGATGGGCACATCCTGCGACGGGTCCGGAAGGGTAGAGACCATTTGTAACTCCTCTGCAAATTGGCGGAACCAACAAGGCAATGAGAGAATTATAATACCTCTTGGCGTTCTTGTCCACGCGCGGGCCCGGCGCAACAACCCGACCTGTGCCAGGGCCCTGCGACCGAATCCAGTTAAAAACTCCTTGCTTCATTCTCGCTGGCGGTTGTATGGAAGGTACCATCACCAGAATACTTTTCACAGGTGCTTTTGGGTTCCTTATGCAGCGCATCCGTTTTATGGATTTCTCTTGAACCCCTGGCCCCCGAATCTCAGGGAATCTTGAACTTTTGAAATTTGTCATCACGAACGACGATGGTTACGGTGAACCCGGGCTGGAGTCCCTCCTGAAAGCCGCCCGAAACCTGGGCACGTCCATAGTAGCCGCCCCCAAAGAGCCCCATTCGTTCATCAGCCACCGGGTGACGGTCAAAAAACCGCTCCGCGTCGACCAGCCGGAAGCGGACCGATTCATCGTCTACGGTTCTCCGGCCGACTGCACCCGCCTGGCCCTGAAAAGCCTGGCCCCCGATGCAGATTGGGTGCTGGCCGGTATCAATCCCGGTGCCAACCTGGGCAACGATGTGTACCAGTCGGGCACCGTGGCCGCCGCCCGGGAGGCTGCTATTTTCGGCAAGCGTTCCCTGGCGGTATCCCAGTACGTGGCCCCGGGACAAACCATTGACTGGGACGCTGCCCGTTACCATACCGCCCGGGTGTTGGCCGCCATTATCGAACTGGATCTGGCTCCGGGGCAGTTCTGGAATGTGAACCTGCCCAGCCCTTTGCCGGAAGACGGTGACATCCCCTGGCAGGCTTGCCCGCGGGACCGCCACGCACATTCCTATCGCTTCGTAAAAAAAGAGAATTGGTACCACTATGAGGGCACTATCCATGATCGCCCGCACAGCCGCGGCAGCGATGTGGATGTCTGTTTCAACGGTCAGATAGCGGTGACCCGTATGGAGATTTGAGAATCAGCCTATGAACTACTGCCCGTATTGTGCGACCCCGGTAAAACATATCATCCCGCCGGACGATGACCGGCCACGTCATGTCTGCCCCAGCTGTAACCGGATTCACTACCAGAATCCCCGGCTGGTAGTCGGCTGCATCCCCATCTGGCAGGATCAGATTCTCCTGTGCCTGCGAGACATCGAGCCACGCCGGGGTAAGTGGACCCTGCCTGCCGGGTACCTGGAAAATGGCGAAGCCGTAGCTGAGGGCGCCCGCCGCGAAACCACGGAGGAAACCGGTGCCCGGATCAAGGCGCTGAAGCCCTACCTGCTCTTCGATATCGTCCATATCAATCAGATCTACCTGATGTTCCGGTCCGAGCTGACCGCCCCCTCGTTCCACCCCACCCGTGAGAGCGTGGCTGTCCGGCTGTTTAATACCGAAAACATCCCCTGGGATGAGATCGCCTTTCCCGTTATAAAGAGGACGCTGCGGTGCTACCTGGCTGACCGCGAAACAGGGGTGTTTCCCTTCCAGATCCATGCGATACAGGAGAGACTACAGCGCGTTTAGCCGGGAGATTTTTACGCTGATAGGCCTTTGCCCCCAATTGACACCTCCAACCCTGATTTGATACACAGTTATTTCTCAGACACCTGTTGAACTGGTTCTCTGATTCCTGGGCGCGATGGGTTTGTTTCATTCGGAACAGCACACTCTCCTCTCGGCCGCAGATCTCCCGCAACGGCCCCTCGCCCCCGTAATAGCTAACGGCAAGATGTGTGAGGTACTTCAATGAGCAACAAGACGAGCGGATCGGTTATGGTGGTTGGGGCCGGGATTGCCGGCATGCAAAGCGCGCTGGACCTGGCCGAATCAGGTTACTATGTCTATCTGGTGGAACAGGAACCCGCCATTGGCGGCTTGATGTCGCAGCTGGACAAGACTTTCCCCACCAACGACTGTGCCATGTGAGTGATCTCACCGAAACTGGTCGAGGTCGGCCGGCACCTGAACATCGAACTGCTTACCAACACGGACCTGCTCGCCCTGGAAGGTGAGCCCGGACAGTTTACCGCGAAAATTCGTGAAAACCCCCGTTTTGTGGACATGGCCAAATGCACCAGCTGCGGGGACTGCGAAAAAGTTTGCCCCATCGCGATTCCCAATGAATACAACCAGGCTCTGGATGAGCGCAAAGCCATTTTCAAAAAATACCCCCAGGCCATTCCCGGTGCCTATGGTATCTCCAAGCGCAGCGTGTCCCCCTGTAAGGCCACCTGCCCCGCCCATGTGAGCGTCCAGGGGTATATTGCCCTCATCAATGAAGGAAAATACGCCGAGGCCCTCAAGCTATTCCGGGATGACCACCCTTTTCCGGCGGTCTGCGGCCGTGTGTGTCACCACCCCTGCGAGGAGGTCTGCACCCGCGGCGAGGTGGAGCAGCCGATCGCCATCCGGGAATTGCACCGTTTCCTGGCTGATTGGGAACTGGCCCAGGGCGAACTGGTCGTACCGGATGTGGCCGAAAAGAGAGACGAAAAAGTGGCCATCGTGGGTTCCGGCCCCGCCGGCTTGACCACGGCCGGATTCTTAGCCCGCCAGGGGTACCGGGTGACGGTTTTTGAAAAAATGCCGGTGGCCGGCGGCATGATGGCCTACGGCATTCCCGAATACCGGCTGCCCAGGGACATCCTGGCCCGGGAAATCAGCGTTATCGAGAAGATGGGCGTGACCATCAAAACCAATGTGGCCTTTGGTGTTGATATTACCCTGGAAAGCCTCAAGGAAGATGGTTTCAGCGCCGTCTTTCTGGGAATCGGCCTGCACGGCGGCCGCAAACTGGGCGTTGAAAATGAAGATGTTGACGGCGTCCTCCAGGGGGTCGAATTTCTACGTGAGGCCGCCATGGGTAAGGAGTTCGACTTGGGTGAAGACGTGCTGGTCATCGGCGGCGGAAACGTGGCCATTGACGTGGCCCTGACTGCCAAGCGCAAGGGCGTCGAAAATGTCACCCTCGTATGCCTGGAATCCCGGGACGAAATGCCGGCCTGGGAGCATGAAATCGAAGAGGCCCTGGAAGGCGATATCAAAATCGTCAACAGTTTCGGACCCAAGGCGTTTTTTATCGACAAGAACAAGAAGTTCTCCGGTCTCGAGTTCAAGACATGCACGGCGGTCTTCGACGACGACGGCCGCTTCGACCCCCAGTACGATGAGAGCCAGTGCGAAGCCATGTTCGGCGATACGGTCATCATCTCCATTGGCCAGAGCGCCCAGCTGGGTTTTGCCGAGAGCCAGGGATTGGCTGTCACGCCCCCCGGCGGTCTCCAGGCAGACCCGGTGACGCTCCAGACAAACGTGGATTGGGTGTTTGCCGGCGGTGATGCTGTCTATGGGCCCAAATCGGTGGTGGATGCCGTGGCCTGCGGGAAAACCGCAGCTGAAAGCATTCACCGTTTTATCAACGGCACGGACCTGGCCGCAGGCCGGGAGCAAGAGTGGCTGTTCGAAAAACCGGACATCTCGGGCGAAACCAAAAAGCGCCGGGTTCCGGTGCGCTGCCTCGATCCAGAGGCCCGGGAATGCAATTTTTTGGAAGTTTCCTTCGGCTACGACGAGGAAGAAGCCCAGCAGGAAGCTGACCGCTGTCTGAGTTGCGGGATCTGCTCCGAGTGCTACCAGTGCGTGGAGGCCTGCCTGGCCGAAGCCGTCGACCATGACCAGCAGCCCGTGGAACGGGACCTCACCGTCGGGTCCGTTATCCTGGCAACCGGCAGCGAGCCGTATGATCCCGCCCCGCTGGCCGAGCATTACCAATACAAGGTCAATCCCAACGTCGTCACCAGCCTAGAATTCGAACGCATTCTCAGTGCTTCCGGACCGACCATGGGACACCTGGTGCGCCCCACCGATGAAAAGGAGCCCCAGAAAATTGCCTGGCTCCAGTGCATCGGCTCCCGTGATACCAACCGCTGCGGCAACGGCTATTGCTCTTCCGTCTGCTGCATGTACGCCATCAAAGATGCCATGATTGCCAAGGAGCACGCCGAGGGCGACCTGGACTGCGCGGTCTTCAATATGGACATCCGGACGTTTGGCAAGGATTACGAAAGCTACTACCTGCGCGCCAAAGAGCGTGAGGAGGTCCGCTTCGTCAAAGCCCGGGTGCATACCATCGACCCGGCGCCGGACAACGATGACCTGATTGTCCGGTTTGCCGACGACAGCGGCCAGATGCATGATGAAATCTTCAACATGGTGGTCCTGTCCGTGGGCCTGCAGGTCCCGGAATCTACCAGTGAACTGGCCCGGACGCTGGGGATCACGGTGGACAAATACCGCTTTCTCGACAGTCAGCCCTTCGCCCCCGTGGAAACTTCGCGTCCCGGGGTATATGCCTGCGGCGTCTTCCAGGGCCCCAAAGATATCCCCGAATCGGTCACTCAGGCGAGCGCGGCCGCCGGTACAGCCGGCGCCCTGCTGGCTGAGGGTCGCGACAGCGACACCAAAGAGGTGGTCATCCCGGCTGAACGCGATGTGCTGGCCGAAGATCTGCGTATCGGCGTTTTCGTATGCAATTGCGGTATCAATATCGGCGGTGTCGTGGATGTGCCGGCTGTCAAGGATTACGCCGCCGGCTTGCCGAACGTGGCCTATGCCGGCGAAAACCTGTTTACTTGCAGCCAGGACAGCCAGGACAAAATAAAAGAGGTGATGGAGGAACATCAACTCAACCGGGTGGTGGTGGCTGCCTGCACACCCAAAACCCATGAACCCATCTTCATGGATACCCTGGTGGCGGTGGGCCTGAACAAGTACCTGTTTGAAATGGCCAATATCCGCAACCAGAACTCCTGGATCCATTCCAACGATCCGGAGGCGGCTACGAAAAAGGCCAAAGAACTGGTGGCCATGGCCGTGGCCCGGGCCTCTACCCTAAAGCCCCTGGGGGAACGTGCGATCCCGGTCAACAAGCGGGCCCTGGTCATTGGCGGCGGCGTGGCCGGCATGAACGCAGCCCTCACCATCGCCCGCCAGGGATTCCCGGTGTCGCTGGTTGAAAAGGAGGCCGTCCTGGGCGGCTTTGCCCGCAACCTGCACCACACCATCGAGGGTGCCGATGTACCAGCCTACCTGAACGATCTGGTCGGTGCGGTGGAAGCCCACCCGGGCATCGATGTTATCACCCACGGCCTGATCGACGGCTTCTCCGGCTACAAAGGCAATTTTAAAACAGAGGTTGCCGTCGGCCCCGACCAAACCCGCCAGGAGATTGAACATGGCGTGATAGTGGTCTCCACCGGAGCCGGGGAATACCAACCCACCGAGTATCTTTACCCGGAGGATGACCGCGTGGTTACCCAGGTCGAGTTCGGCAACCGTCTGGCAAAGGAAGGTGTTGCCGGTCTTTCCACGGTGGCCATGATCCAGTGTGTGGGCTCACGCAATGAAGATTTTGAAAACTGTTCGCGCATCTGCTGCCAGAATGCCATTAAAAATGCCCTGGCGATCAAAGCGCGCAGCCCGCACACCCAGGTCTTTATCCTCTACCGGGATATCCGCACTTACGGACTGCTGGAAGACTACTACACCGAAGCCCGCGAAAAGGGCGTCATCTTCATCCGCTACGACCAGGCCCAGCCGCCGACGGTCCGGGCCACCGACGATGGCGTGATGGTCCGGGTGGAGGACCACGTCCTCAAACAGGACATTGAAATCCAGGCGGACATGCTGGTCCTCAGCGCCGGCATGCGCGCCGCGGACACAACAGCCGTGTCCCATATCATGAAGCTCAATCGCAACCCGGACGACTACTTCATCGAGGCCCATGTCAAGCTGCGGCCGGTGGATATGCCTTCGGACGGGATTTTCCTCTGCGGCACGGCGCACAGCCCCAAGCTGATTTCGGAAACCATCTCCCAGGCCCAGGCGGCAGCTTCCCGGGCGATCACCTTCCTTTCCAAGCCGGAGATCAAGCTGTCGGCCATTACGGCCAAAGTGGGACCCGATGAGTGCGTGAAATGCCTGACCTGTGTCCGGGCCTGTCCTTTCGAGGTGCCCCAGTGGGACCCGGAGCGCCATGAAATCATGATCGACGAAGCCCTATGTCAGGGCTGCGGCGTCTGCACGGCAGCCTGTCCGCGCCAGACCATCGATCTGAGCAATTACGAGGATGATCAGATCATGTGCAAAATTGATTGTTTGTTGGAAGGTTGAGGCCAGAACCCCTATAAAGCGGCAAGAATGTAAATACCCCCTGGAGGATCAGGGGGTATTTTTCTTTGTTTAATATATGATTACGCTGTACCGGAGGTTTGAGGTCTTCTCCTCCCCTTTGAGGGGTTGTATAGACCGGAGACAAGGGTTACATATGTTCGGGGACATGGGTAACACTTTTTATCGTTCTTTTACATTCAATTGGGCAATCCATAACGTATAATATTTTTCGCACATTTGAGGCGGTGG
>Ga0126335_1001610_pt1 | contig 12846 bp, 10 predicted proteins | sample OlaspJWI45metaG_FD_108409 | JGI IMG/M metagenome (GOLD analysis project Ga0126335, IMG submission 108409) | Marine gutless worms symbiont microbial communities from Oahu, Hawaii - Olavius sp. 1 OAHU.JWI-45 metaG | ecosystem: Host-associated > Annelida > Digestive system > Unclassified | place...
AAGGAAGCCAGTTGGCCACTGAGATAGGCTTCAGTCCCACCAGAACCACTCCACTGTGTTACAATATGAACTAGGCTAACTGTAGGCAACCGCCTCTAGGCTAATCACAGTGTAAGGGTCCCACTTAAAATAGAGTGAACAAAGTCTATTAGTACACCAAGTTTCAAACCCCTTATTGTTGTTGACTGCGATAATCATGCAGGAAAAAACTCCTGAAGAAAATTTTGTTCTGTCAAACATTCATACACGTAACCAAACAGTAAATGCTACAATGACTGCTAGTAAAACTTCTGTAAGGCAAACATATGTTACACAAACACTTGTCTCCACTGGGTCTATGGCTGGGATCAAAGTATAAAAACCTTTCAAACAAATCTGACAAATAAGAATGACTGAGAAGAAATAGCAGCCCATCCATAATGTCTTCAGCATACGTGAAGCTGTTGCCAATGGCTTCACAAAAGCAGCAGACAATTACCGATACAGTTTCCTCGAGGTAGTTCAAACCAATGTTATGTCAACAGCTTAAGATGAACCAGGGAGAGAAAACTCAACAATTAAGACTGTTTAGAGAACGTCAATAATTGAACAGCTAACAGTTGCATAAATATGTATGTTCATCACAAAAATATCTCCATAAATGAGCCAATTCTTTCAATATACTGTAACATAAATAACGGGAACAAACATATATCCACAGAAAGAAAGACCAAAAATAATGTTACATTAATTACAAATAAAAGCATGTAGAAATATCTACTGGTAAACTACCACAAAGAATAAAATAAACATAAACAGGCAGAACTATAAATGAGTGTGAGTGTGTACAGGCTTAACGTCCCACTCAACACTTTATAGGTGTTTTCGGGGATGACTTTCACATGTCAGATGGCCCAACAAACAGCGTCAAAGCACTGAAAGAAGCCAGTTGGCCACTGAGATAGGCTTCAATCCCACCAGAACCACTCCACTGTGTTACAATATGAACTGTAGGCAACTGCCTCTAAGATAATCACAGCATAATGGTCCCAGTATGACAAAAACAAAATCGACTGGACCTATAAGCTGCCTAGAACATCGTGTAACAATAGTGATGCACAGTACTATAGTAACTAGAGTAGCTGTGTTAATGTTCCCTCTTTGATTCCAGACCATCATCAGTAGTCAGATGTGAGTCGGAGTGAAACGAAATGACTGAAGCAAAAACGAACTATCTCATTTAAACTAATACAGCAAAGCAAAAGCATAAAAATAGACACATTTTTCATATCTACATAAAACTTTACAAAGACAAACAGAACAATAAGCCAAGTAATCTGGCAAAGGCTGCATTAACTGCACTGCATACACTGCACGAGTTGGACTCTATAACTATAGCCGTTCCTAAGACATGTAGGGGATCGCAGAAGTTAAAAGTAGGTCACGTGACCCAGACCCCACTCATTATGGCCTACTTTTGCATCGTTTTCATTAGGGCCACCAGCGCTCGGTATGCATGCAAAATTTCAATTCTGTAGCTTCAGCCATTCCGAAGATAGGAGGGGGGTCCCCAAATTTAAAACTGGGCCCTCTACCTCTCTCTGTGGGGGATCAGGACCCACGCCTAACACAATGTTCCATGGGTCCCCAGGAGTGTTCACCCCAAACAGCATCTTGATCTGTTCAGCCACTTTTGCACAGTGAAGCCGAGATGAGCCGAATGACGGACAGACAGACTGAAGACTGACAGACAGATGCAGTGACCATCGGTAAGAATAGACTGCATTGCATTCGATGCAGCCTACAAGTAGTTGTTTATAAAAAGTACTCAGATCATAACACAGCATGTGGTTTAAATTCTGAAGACATAACAAACACCATTTCATCAGGAAGAATCCATAAAATTTGCAGGTAACTTAAGTAAGACTAACACAGTCGACAAAAACCTGCCATTAATTAAATAAATGAAGGAAAGCAAGCATTCAAGAACAAACTGCAAGAAATGCTAACTGCATTGAAATGCCTGATTTAATTGCAGTGTAACTGTGCAAGTATGGTATGTAATTTCATGAGATAGCTAGCAGTACACGTGCAGCATGACAGAAACTGGCCTGGTTGCACTGCCCATGCAACGTGACTTTGTGTCAAGAATAAAACTGGGACATATATCAAACACCGTCAAAAAGAGATAAAAAAATACTAATAACAGTAACACATGTTTCCATTCGGCCTATGGCTGGTATGGAAAATGTGACAATATGCACCATGACTTATGATATATGCATCAAGTCCTTTCAGCAGAACAGCATTAACACTGTCCATTACAAAAGCAACCTGCTGACCAGTTAGTACAACTTCTTATATGTCAGGAGAGCAGTACTACATCAATGAACTAATAAGAACCAAGCCACAGAAATGAAAAGACTGCCACAGAAAACAGCAACTAATCACCAACAGAATACCAACATCAAATTTGCCAACCAACAATTACCTGTCGTATTGCCAGAAGAGTCTGCAAAACACAGAATTGCCAGCAACACCCGTGACAACAGCACTGATTTGCTACAACTGTAATACTGAACTTTCTTGGTTACTTTATAAACTGGTTGACCGTATCACGTCATTCTCAAGCCCCATTAAGTTGCTGCTGTCATATGCGTTTCAAATGTGCGATATGATTTCAGCCACTTAACAGCAGTCTCATCAGCAGAGTGAAGCTGGGACAAGACACTATCCAGCTTAGTTAGCAGACAAGAGTCTACGATGAGGAACATCATCTGAACTTCACCACATGGACAAAGATCAGAGTCATCTCTTGCGGCAGGCAGCACAGTCCCCTTGAAATATCGGAAATCAATCTAGTGTACGCTGCTGTTTCTGAGGGAGGTCAAAACCCAGAGGACAGATAACAAGGTCTGTCAGCAGATGATTGCTAACCCCAAAAGCCAAACTCTAGTTATCTAAGTAATGCTTAGTAATGTGTTCCATACCAGAGACAGAGTTGATCTTGAACTTGTTGTTGCTGGCCGGGGAGGTGACAGAGTGTATCGTGTAGAAGAGATGCTGGTCCTCATCGAGATCCACAGCATTCAGCATCAGTACCTCAGTGCCGACAGCAGCAGCTTCGCTCACTTCAACACTGTACTGCGACTGACTGAATGTTGGTGTGTTATCATTTACGTCCAACACTATAACAATCACCTGTCCCATAAAATGACAGCCTCGGCTAATTTCACGCCACAATAAAAATGATGCAAACATACAACATCCATACAGACTGAGATATGTACTCTGCAAAACTTTTTCGATTCTTCTAATACTAAAACCACCACAATGTTTGCCAGTCAACTTGGCACCAAGTCAACTCATAACCAGTCTTTCAAATGCTCCTTTATAGTCAACGGCAGAAAATCTGCTGGTTGTTCAGCACATCTGCTAACATCATTCTAACTCATCAGATACAACAGTCCACAAACCTCGGTGTAGATTCGATGAATGCCGTCAGTAGACATTATGCTCAGGTTGTACCTGCTTCGTGACTCCCAGTCTAAATGTCGAGCGATGATAACATTGCCGTTCTCTGGATCAATGCTAAACACGTCGTCCTCATTGCCATCTGCCACAACCACATACAGTATACAATGCTTGAACAGCTGTGTACTGCAGTCTCTGCATAATGTCAGATGCATGATGCATATCGACTAAAAATTTAAACTGTAATTAATCCAAAATGTCAAAGTGTCCAATTAATCGTGCAATTGAAACTATTAAGGTCTACAGCCCTTATCTTAAGTCAGAAACAATTTCAGTAACTAGAACTATCATCTCTCAGAATTTACAAATGCAAACTACTGACTCTCAGTTGAAATCAAGTCAATGTCCAGGCACAAATTTTATTTCAGTTTCCTGCAAAACAGGTTTAAACTGCAATTGAAAATTTAATAATGATTAGCATATGGTGCACTAACTGCACGTTAGCTGCGACTATGCAGTCCTGAGTGGAATGCCTCTTTATCTGCAAGTTTTGCTGAAAGCTTATAATTGTTATGAAAATCCTTATCAAAAACTGGCATAAAATAAACCGACAAGAAAGCGTCAAAGTAACTCACCAACGATGTAGTACCACAGCGTATCGCCATCAGCATCGTTGGCAGCAACAATGCAGACCATATGACCCACTTCATCGTTCTCCATCAATGTGACTGGAGTCGAGAAGTTTGACACAAAATGAGGAATGCTGTTAGAAGATGACGGCAAGTCGACGACTGTGATCATGATACGTGTAGTTGCACGCAGTGCAGGTCGACCTTTGTCAACGGCTTGCACCTATGACATACAGAAACTACATCAGACATCTATTCAGTCGTTGCAAATACTGTTTGCTCTCAGACTCTATGACATAAATGAGAGCAGTCATAGACTGGCAAAGTCCCCAGCTTCTGCGCCTCTTGAACTCATCAACATATAAGCACGACAAGCCAATATGTCTTGTGCCCCTAAAAATATTTAAACTTTTACCAAAAAGTTTAACAATTACTGCTTACTGGACAACACAATCACTACCTATTTCCAAGTCCCATACCTCTTTGAGGCACTTGACAAGAACTAAATAATGTGAATATTCAAAAACTAAAATACTGATGACGATGACGACAACTCTTTCATCACGTGTTTAACTGGTAAGAATAGCACCCTTAACTAAACTTCACTGAATTCTGTGGATGCGGTTAAAAGCTGCCATAAAAGATGACTTCCAGTCCAGAGTTAAAACTAACAAATGATACAGAAGAACTACTGACACAGATAACATGTACAATGTCCAGAATGACATTACCGCACCTGTAGATCATACCGTCCATTCCTTTCAAGCTGCTCTTCTGCGTAAATCATTCCAGTCTTCCGGTCAATTGTGAAGCGCCTGTCGATGCCTCGTTTGCCTCTACCATTGCCACCAGCAATGCTGTACTCAATGTCTGCATTTGGACCAATATCCCCATCATATGCTACAACACGGTAGACTCCAAGATGGCGATCGGACGTCGGCAGGCGCGGGACTCGGACTCGGTACTGGAAATCAAGGAACTGAGGTCGCTCATCATTTACATCGGTTACCGTGACAACCACACGCGTCGTTGACGTCAGCGATGGCAAACCATTGTCACTGACCGTAACCTAGCAACCATCACCATGACAACATCAACACTAAGGTACTCAATTACACAGTTACACTTCAAGACTTTCAAGAACTTATTTCATAAATTCCAGCTACTGCTTAGGCTGGTAGAATGATGTGCGATGGTAAAGTTTATCATGTAAACATGAAGGTAACACCCCTTGTGTGACAAATGGGACTCACCACCATGCATGGCTGCAGCAAAATGGACTCACCCTTCCTGCCGCTACCACATGCCTGGTCAGGGTAGCCAAATGTAAACAGATGATGGATGGGTAGCTCAGGCGGTGCAACTAAAATCCTGTGTTGATGTCGGAACTACCAGTGTAATGGTCTCTTATTGCACTGCTGCTGCCGAAGGTGTAAAGGGTTCGGACACAGCATGTCACACATGTCTATCTATCTATCTATTCTACACTCATCATCTCCATCTCATCTCAGCCGCCTCAGCTGCCATCTCAAGACAAAGGCAGAATGAGGTCAGTCAGTGGAGTGGTCAGTCGTCAATATCTTTCAATCGGAGACCCAATTCATCAGTCCTGTATGTACAACGTAGACCACAACACAGCGCTCAGGGCTAATGGTAGTCATTTGTCTCACAGTAACTCAAAACTACTTGAAATTAGACACAGATCATCGTTTGCAGCACAGACGCCATCATCAATCTTGCTTATCTTCTCAGTCACTCTATCTGCCTCAATGTTTTCATCAAGATTGTTGCATACACTAGACACTTAAGTAACACAAGACTTGCCTTCTAACCTAAAGCAGGACCACCTGCCATTGTTTTTTTCCAAATGCCGTGACCTTGACCTTGACCCGATAACCTTGATACATGAAACGAAGAATTCTGGGAAGAAGACGTACCATCTCACCAAAATGAACTTTCAATGTCAAAAATTTTGCAAGTAAAATACAGATAAACAGATGTCTCCAAAGGACCAAAACTATACACTGAAATTTGATTATAATACGCACATTTGTATAATATGCACCCCGACTTTGAGGGGAAAATTGTTGGAAAAGTTAAGTTGACTTGTATAATTTGCACCCATTCTACACAACCGGTTCAAATTTGTTTACTGATGCAGAGTGCTTTACTTAACGAGTTTAAGTAATTCCACTGTACATTTAAAAAAATTAAAACTAAAAATTTTACTCGTTCCATTCCGGTGTTACGCAGATCTCTTATGGTGAGCTGGCACGTTGTTTGTTTATGGAAAAATACTATAAAAATGTGTAATAAAAAGTATACATTTGGTAACCTAATGACTGTTTGGCGAGAATAATCATTTATATATGGCTGAATATAGATATACTATGCAACGAAACCGTTTTGTAATATTATGCTTTTTTAGTTTAAATGTATAGAATGTGCACCGTGACTAGAAGACCTTTTTAGCATTCCTCTACGCCGGTGGTCAATTAGCTAGACCTAGACCTACCTGCCTAGCACAGTCCATCTCACCTTCAGCCTGGTGCACATTCAACACAATCTATACTGATAGCACTAATGGCAGGTGGACACTTTTAGAATGATCAACACTGCAGACTACGGTACATGGCCAGTACCACACACAGTGCATAGACCCACAACAGACTTAACAGCAAACAGCACAACAACACAAATACCAGACCGTAAGCCTAGATGTGCCAGACTGCAGCAAACCCTGACAACTAATACGTGCCAAACTGACTTAGCACTGCAGTACTGTAGCAAAGCAGCTTATCAGTGTCTCCTGCAATAACAGCTGATAAGTCAGCCCTTTGGGCAAGTTTTCTACATTACACAACAGTAGTGCTCCAACTAGCATTCAGCAATATTTTTGTTGTCTCTCTAACTCTAAAGCACATCCTCTAAAGCCTCTAAACCCAGTGTGTAATATGTATAGTTTACAGAGCAGAACAACAGAAACAGTGACAGCGAATTATTGACCTCAAGAACATGTTGGTCTTGTTTCTCTCTGTCGAGTATTCGCCTTGTCGTCGTTATCAGCCCTATACATGGAAACCATACAAACAGATCAGCACTGTTTGCACAGTTAGCGCCGGTTATCTGTAGCTCCAGTAACCCCGAGTATGCAATGATTTTTCAGGGACAATATTTCTATGTACAGTATGCCACTGGGAGACGCATCAATAGGACGCCTGGCCTATTAAATGCAGTGCAAGTGGAGTTAAATTAGCCAGTAAGTTATTCAGTAAAATGAGCTGCATGGCAGCACACTGTTCAATTAACTGTAGCCTTTGTCTCGTGTCTCATGTCAATAAATTAACATGCTTCTTCGCTCTGCCTGGTCAGTGCCCGCGCTGCAGTTGCAGCAGCAGTAGTAATGGTCATTCACGGTGACCCATGCCAACTGTGTATGCTTTGATGTCAGCCACTGACAACTCATGCCAGACAGACTGACGTGTGTCATGTTCCAACAAAACCGCAGGTCAGTGCAGTCGGCTTCAATGACTGACTGATAACTACGAGCCACTAACACAACGATCAGATGAAACCGCTTCATTTCGTGCTTAAAAAGACGTTGGTTTAGACCTCCAGTCCTAAATACAGTAGAATTTTGCCGCCTGACGCATACTGCGCTAGGGCGGCTATTGCTATGGCGACGTGGCTGTCTGTCTGTCTGTCACGTTGATGTATTGTGCCAAAACGACTGAGTCGATCACCAGGCGACCTTCACCAGATTGTAGTACAGCCATTCTAGTTTTCCCACACCAAATATGAACACGATAGCTCGAGGGGATCCGCCTCACTGAGGGCGTCAAATGCTGGGAATACGTTATGAATACGTTATTCCCACAGCTGCGTGGTGGCCTCTGGCGTCAGGCAGCATGTCAGCGATAGCAGAGCTACTTGTGACACCATCTATCAATGTATCAATGTAGGACAACTCTACTTTACAGACTGCCTCGAAAGACTCCCTGAAATGACATACTGAGGGGGTCATACAACTTGAGTACTCAAGTGACAGATGCTAATAGCAAAGACATAGACTGTGGTGGTGTACTGTACCAGTGACTCGGTCGATGGCGAAGAATCCCTGTGGATTGCCACTGGTGATGTCGTACGTCAGACCACCGTTCACGACATCATGGTCAAACGCCTGCAGCTGTATCACCTCGGTGCCAGGCCGGCTGCCCTCCAGTACAGACGGGTAGTAGACCGGCTCGGCGGTCTGTGGACGGTGGTCGTTAACATCGTCAACCTCTATCAGTACCTCCACGAACGAGCTACGTGGTACAGCTGCAGAGTCCTGCGCGTAGACCGTCAACCAGTAGTAGGACTGTGTCTCGCGGTCCAGGGGCTCTTTGGCGTAGATCATGCCTGCATCACAGCATCACACACGTATACACCATCTACCTCTGACATACAGTACACACTGTCATCTTAGCTAATATAGGCGTCAACAGCACGTTAGAACAAAATACCGTCAGAGCGAATTCCTGTCCCAACGAGTCGCCATTACAACGAACCTCCAGGGTTAAGGTTATAGGGTTTGACGTCAAATGGGCTTACATTCTAACTCCAACGTAGCCTACAGCTCAATAATGATCAATAAAAGTGTTCATAGAAAGCTACAGGCGTAGGCTCCAAAACCATCATAATTTTATCATTCCGCCGCCAACTCTAGAGCACGTCTGTATAGGGACAAGACGAATCGTTTTCACCAGTCTCTTTCTCTCCTTCATGGTAATATTAGCCGTCGTCAGTCGGCCGACGTCAGCCAGCTTGTCAAGACAGTTATAGCCTCAACTCATCAAACTCACTGGTCCTCTTTGTGCGATCCTTCATCACAAGCATCCATTCATCCATACATTCACTGACTGCGTCACGAGGACAAAATGCGCCCATCACGCACCAGAGTCGGCAGGACTCCAGTGACCCTGCAGGATGTATTGTAAATAGTATGGTGTTATGGGAACTGGAGAAGCTGAATCCAACCTTCCGAAATAGGGCTGTTCCGGCTCCTTTTTCCAAATCCGGCCAGCTTCGACCGGAGCCGGATTTGTGACTGTTAAATGTCAAAGACAGAAGACAATCAAAGAACTGTGAAACATTAACTAGCACACTCAGAAACTATTCAGCAACTAACGCAATGCTCACATCAGCCACAAACATAAAACAGCTCAACTACTACACTATCAAAGGCATCTGTTCCCCCCTGTGTAGGCTCCAAGGTTGTAAAATAGACCCACTGGGACCCTTACGCTGTGCTTAGCTTAGAGTCTGTTGCCTCGGTTCATACTGTACACAGTGGATGGTTCTGGTGGGACCAAACCTGTTTCAATGGCCAACTGGCCTCCTTCAGTGCTTTAACACTGCTGGTTTGGTCATCTGGCCCGTAAAAATCGTCCCCAAAATGACCTATAAAGTGCCGAGTGGGACGTTAAACCTCTACTTACTCACAATTCCTTTTAACTGACCCATCAGTTTTGAATTGCACTTCAGGAATCCGGCCATTTCACCATTTCGGCCGCAGCCGGAGCCGAAATCCGGTATAACCCTACAGCAAACACCTGCGCAGACTTCAACATTACATTTCGAGAAGTCGCTGCGTAGCCCCCTCGCCACGGTCATCACTACTAGCTGCGCCCTTACTGCTGGATGCTGCGCTGCACGAGAAGCGTGAACACGTGAAATTACGAGCACACAGGAGGTGTCAGTCAGTACCCGTTACGCGCGCTTTATCATTTACGACGCGTCATTCGCAACAAATCAGTTATACAATATATATAAACGACATTCAATGCAACACGCTACTACGACAAAATGCTCTCGCAGCTGTCATAAAACTGTCGTCGTTCTCGTAGCTCGGTTGTACGGCCACACGCAGACTGTGCAAGGTGCGACAATACAGTAAGGCACCTACAGACGAGCGTCTATACTGAACACCAGTGAGCTATCACTGTTGACGACTGGCTGCATATGTCACGGCACGCCACGTTACAGCGTGCATCGTTTCACACCAACCACAGTTGAGCATGACGACAGTGCAGCACCAATAATGAGAAATATAATAAGTACTGACGGGTAACGAGAAAACAACTCGGTTTAAGAGGCCAAAAAGCGCCAAAAAAACAGCAGGAAGCTAATAACTGAAAGAAAAAAAATGCTAAAAAGGATTTAAAAAATGATACAAACTCACCTATATTCTAGAAAGTCCACGAAAGCATTGCAATCAAATATACGAAGCTAAGCACAAAAATCAGTGCGTGAATACAAAACTATCGGCACGAAGAGCAAGCATCGCTCAACGTGTCAACAGAATCTATATTATAAAAGTTCTTATGGATGTCTGTTTGACCGCAGTGCCATTGGCAGATCACGACGTCATAGCGCTATTAATAGCGCGCTATTGTGGCTGTATCACTACTATTAAGTACATTAAGGCCTACTTAGTGCAACATCGTACGCTGCAGGAAAGGCAGCTCACAAACTGCATGCTATGTGGATACAAGTTGCCACCTTCCTATAGTAGACACTATATACAACGCAGCTCGACGTACGGTAGCTGGTGCTAAGCAACGTACAGAGCAGCAGAGCTGCCGGTCAATTTTCTAAAACGGTCCCCACGCCCTCTGACCCCGAATGGTACATTAACGCGGTGTTCTGCGCAGCGGGTTATCACAGATCAATAATACAGCGGAGCTAATAAACCCAACAGATATGTTATATATAGCAGTAATGTTGGCGGTTCGCTGACCCGCGACAAAGTGCCGCGTGCAGCAATAATGTCCGACCGCCATCAACTTATTATATTCGTGCAATTTAAACGACCAGTAGCCTGTGCAGTGTGCAACATGGTGACCACTGGACTAACAAGTGCCCGCACACCGCGCTGCTGTGAGCTTAGCGTCACGTCTTAACAGGCAATTCTGACGGTGTCACTACTGCCGCTTGACCCCATGGCGGGACAGAAATGTGCATAATGTATTATACTGTATTGTTATTATGGAGGAGTAAACTGAATGCAGTAGAGTACAGCTATACAAATACAAACGCTTACACAAAAGCGACCAGCGGCGATAACATGGTTTCACACATTCACTGTCTTAGTCGCGTAGTTTAACTGCATTCCTCCTGCTACTGCTTCATCACACATCTGCCAGTCGTCCTACTCAGACACAAATATTGGCTGCATGGACAACATTAGCCGAGGAATGATGACAGCACCAGCGTAACAAGTTTATTAAAAGAAGACACCAAAGTTTTTGCACACAACGCTTTTTAACCAGTTTGACCCTTCACTCCCCAACACGCCGACGGCTATGCACCAGCATACCATAACCGCACTATATATACGGTGATCCCAAAGTTACAATATGCAAGATGAAGCTAACATCTGTGTATTTCGTGTTTTTCTCATATCAGTGCCGCAAACTGCCGAGCGATAAGTTCTGCCACAAAACTCCAGAAGCTAAAACAGACGCAGCGCAACACAGCAGTGCGGTGGGCGTGTCCATCTTCTAACTATCATCAGCGCCGATATGGCCTATCAGTTGGCTGGCAAAGATTAAGCCCACACTCTACTTGTATGATCTGTTGTGTACTTGCTGTGGAGTGTGGACTTGTACAGTTGAATAGTTCGTCTCTTCGTCAGACCTACTCACCAATATTTCAACAGTTAGTGCTACACATGATGACATTTTTTACATTTTAGCCGCTTGCTGTACTACTGATGTAACATCTGCTGCAGCTACGTTGTATTTACATACTGCAGCAACCGTCTGCTCATCCAACGGCGCATACGTCACCAAAACCAAATTCCAACACCGCTGACCATCATCAACTTCATCATTAATAATCTATATGTAATCTGTGACTGGCTACAACACTACCTACCAACAGTGCACAACAAATAGAACATGGAGTTTAGACTTGAGCATACTGCGTACAGCAGCAGCAGCCGCATCTATCACTCAAATCTCATCAGTCAACAACTCGTCGTGTCTCGTCGCGCCGGGACCACAACAGCGCTAAACGCTTCTTTCATCCATCGCTATCCTACCGCTATCTTATTGCCCGCCCGCCACACAGCAGCTGACCAGCTCCGTCACCGACCTATTGTTGGTCTCCCTACATGCTCTCTCTCTCTCCCTCTCTCTGAGAATCAGTTTCGGCTGGCGGGTCTGGTTCACTCCGTTCTTGGATAAACTCGTCAGAGTGCGCAGGTAAAACTGTGAGATCGCTGGAAAACGTGTGCCATACCTGAGCGCTTACGAAGAGGCGCTATCAAATGTCTGGATATTTACATTTTTTACGGCGATGAAGAAAGCCAACAGACAGAGACAGGCATCACCACATTCTTCATATCAACCATCCTAGCTGGGGGTCCAGGAAATGAGTCTAGAGAGAGAAGCTAGCGGCAGGAGCTCAAACACGAGGTCATGAGTGACGCCGACGTAGTTGACTGAGTTGGCGACCCGGGACAGGTCACTGAACGGGGTCACGTGTTGTGTTGTCAACATGACCGTCGACAGAGAAACACGTATTACAACGAGTGAGTGAGTGAGCAGAGGTTTAACGTCCCACTCCACACTTTATAGGTCATTTCGGCGACGACTTCTACAGGCCAGATGACCCAACCAACAGCGTCAAAGCACTGAAGGAAGCCAGTTGGCCACTGAGATAGGCTTCAGTCCCACCAGAACCACTCCACTGTGTTACAATATGAACTAGGCTAACT
>Ga0126335_1001611_pt1 | contig 12843 bp, 9 predicted proteins | sample OlaspJWI45metaG_FD_108409 | JGI IMG/M metagenome (GOLD analysis project Ga0126335, IMG submission 108409) | Marine gutless worms symbiont microbial communities from Oahu, Hawaii - Olavius sp. 1 OAHU.JWI-45 metaG | ecosystem: Host-associated > Annelida > Digestive system > Unclassified | place...
CATCATCATCATCATCAACTACCAGAAGCTAATAACAGACAGCAGCATCAGATGTTATGCACAAAATGCAAACAGAAAAATTACCAAAGAAGTGAACAAAACAAGCTACAGTTAAATTGAGCAATATCTTAAAATGGTGTAGAAACATTTGATAATAACGATGAAAACCCGCCATCTGTATTGGATTATTTGGCACATAAATGTACAGATTTAATAGCTTCAACAAGATGGCACCCTAACAACAGATTCCAACACACTGAATAAAATTCACACAAATCTTCACACATATATACAAACACACACAGTGGTTCTCAGATGGTGGTCTGTGGCCCACTGGTGGTCCATGGGCTGATACTCGAGGTAAAAATTTCTAGCTCGACTGCATAGATCATTTTACTGATTTCAGGTCACATTAACCTTTGAATTGCACGTATGACATTATTCGGTAGCCTACTTAACTTTAACTCTGATGCTTTTAACAGCAGTTTGCTTCTTTCCGGCAAGAAATGAAAAGTAATGTCTTGGAGTTTAAAATCTTGGTAGGTGGTTCACAGAAATGAGAATAACTCACATACAACAGAGCAGCCTGAGAATATAGTTAAGTTGGCATGTAATAAACCAAGCACTGACACTGTACAAATGAGTTTTGATATTTCAATGTGAATGACAGCCACATAGTACGTCTCATGTTAGCACTAGATATCACAGCACATTTGTTTTCTTAAAGGTGATATGCAAAGGTATAATCACAAAATTGATGCATTTTCTAGCAGCTTACTGCAATATTAATGCACTGCGTAATAAATTTTATTAAATTACACTGATAAAATGCTGAAAAGTAGAAGTTTAATTGTCGCTTTGGTATAGCTCTTGGGCAATTTCTCATCATCCGTGACTTCATATCAGGATGCACTTAGTTTTGCTGCCATGGTTCTGCTGATAAATCTTCGTTGGTTGACATCATAAATATTAATCTTAATTATAAATACAAATATTCATCTCTGACTATGATAAACACAGCTATACAGTCAACAGACAAGAATGTTTGGTTCTTTTTCTGGTATGATGTTATCAATTACAAAATGTATACAAATCTTTGTGTGCACACTTTCAGATGCTTTTACAACAATTTGTTCACTTTTGATCTTCTCCAATATTCAAACGGATTTGATTACAATTAAAGACAGACGACGATCAGTTTACTTTAACAACTAACAAACACAAGTTAACATTGCATTTGACCTTTAAATGACGAACTAAAACATAACTATGTGCAAAGTTTTAAGTGGACATATGGAAATATAATGCCACGGTATATGACATCAGGTATGTGAACTTTACATGACTATAAAGTTGTTAAACAATTAACCGTTTATATTCCATTTTTATCATAAGCAACAGTTTCTGTAAACAAACACTAAGTTGGCACACATGACACCGGGTACATGATTCTGCAAATGCCATGTTACTAAATTCAAACTAATTCCATTTTTACATTTTAGTTCGTCACATGAACAATAAATAGTAACAGCTTTAAAGTGATATACACTGTATCATTTGGAAACAAACTCAGTGGCATTACTACAACAATGAAATAAATATGTCAGATACCCTTATGCACAACAGTCAATAGTCACTGCTAGTCCGTAACATAAACCAAAGGCCAACACTGGTTAAGTTAAACAGTGAACAGAGCCATGGCAGGCACTTCTGGTACATGCTGCATAATGCATGTGTCAAAACAGCCGAGAGCAACTATGACCGTCCATAGATTTGCTCATTTCCATCTTAATTCCTGGACACAGGTTCCAATGGTCCATGCATAGAAAGCATATGTTGTATCATGTCGGTGACTGTGGCTTCCAGTACTGCTAAATTTACTGTTAATCAAAGACCTTACATTAGCAGACACCATACTGTTCATGACAAAGTAGGTGTAGGCACATTTAGATTTGCAATGAAACACTGCCGTGATGGCCAATGATCCCAGTTCCATATTATCAAGCTACAGAATTCACCGTTCTTTGTGCAGTCGGACTTGATTTGAACGTCTGATATACAAAAACACAACGGAATAATCCTGATACAATACAGTAAAGCCCTGTTCATGTCGATGCAACTGAACTGAACTACATGTGCAAAAATACGAACAAAGCCAAGTGACTACAAGTGACACGATTACTGATGAAAATCAGATACTAGCAATATGTCTAGAAATACCTTGTCATAACGACAGCACCATCAAGGTAAGGGGATTAGCAAACTGGCAATGTCGCACTCAACATAACAGATCATTTCAGAGACGAGACAATAACTTGGTCAATGGTCACTAGACAGAAGGCTGAGTACTAAAATTACTACTATTCTATTTAACACAATATATTTAAGATGAAACAGCAATAGCAGTTTCTTACCCACGGGATGTAGTTAAGACTGCCGTGGTCTGGTGAGTAGGCCGCCGCTGACTGGAGGCAACGGCACCTGCTGGTACAGTCCTGACTGCTGTCACCTGTGACGACAGTGTCGTCCGTTGTGAACGAAGACCACGTGTGACTGCTGGCTCAACTGACGTTGATAGCAACCGTGACGTTCCTCCTACCACCCTAGTGCTGGTCGACACTGAACGTCTTGTGCATACTGGTACAGCGTCATCACCGCTGCGCCTTCAATTCAACACACAATGCAGTAAAGTGTTAACAACAGAGCACTTAGAGTGTACAGCCCACAAAGGCTGACTATACCATGCACCAACTTAAATATATGATGTCTCTTAAATATACGACACATATGGCAACAGAAGAAATGCAAACTCACAAATGTGAGAATGTACACTAGTTAACAGAACAGCAAGCTCACATCATTATTCCCAAAGCATCAGTCACGTCTACAGTGGATGACACTTACCCTGAAGTGCTGTGAAAAGTTGCCATGGTTGCAACAGCAGTCGGATTGGACCTTACTGGTAGTTTTCGGTGAACTTTGATATGATTCAGATGATCGCCTTGAGTTTCCCTGACTATCAATTCCTACTTGCCAGCACACAATAATAATAAAACAATAATACACAAGCCAATGTCTGCCGTAGCAACATTCCGCCACATGTAGACAAAAAATGTGAATGTGATAGCAAGCAATACAAAACTATTTTCATTCTACAAACTTAATAACAAACGTGAAGAACGATAAGACATCGAGTGGAGGCTTATAATTTCAGAAAGTGATCAACACCATCTGGTGCTGCTCATATGGCATTTATGCATGTTCACTGACCGAATCATTGTCCACATCAACTTCATATTCCTGGCGACTCTTGAGAATGGAACGTTTCACAGACGAGGACCGGTGGGTTCGAGTTGTGAGGTCGTCAATAGCCTTGAGACCAGTTCTGTAGCAATCTGGTCTAGCTCGGTAGATGTCACCTTGAGCCCACAGCCATGCCTGCTTCCTACAAGTGACATGATATAAAATTAGCACTGCTCTAAGGGTTGCCTGCAGTATAAACCATTTGATTCAGTGGTGTGAGTTTGAAGTTTAGTGGTGGCAAAGCAACTTGAAAATAACGTATTAAGTTATAGCGACACTGTGCATCAATTTTGGCTAACTTTACATTTATTTCTTCAAGCTCTCTCATAAAGTCTACATTTCAATACAGTTTTTCTAACTCTGAATCAAATGATTTGTTCAGATAGATTTAATTTCATTTGCACTGTTCTCCGAAAGGAAATAGTATGCAAACAGTGACTTAAAAGTCCAAAGTGACATCTGTTACACCTGTGCCTACAGCATGGTTATTTAAAAAATCTACTACACCAAATTAATACAAAAATATTATAATAATCATGCAAGGGTCATAAAAACAAAATATAGCAATATGGCTGCTATATTGTACATCAGAAGGTTATAATAAAACAATCTAAAATTATCAAGAAATCATCAAGTTACATACTCGATAAGAAATTCCTGCTGCGGGCCAATGACAGAGCCTGGACGACAAACGCGAATCCACGCAATGGCTTCTGCAGCGGTGAACTTGTAATGCTTCATGATGTAGCAGGCAATCAGCGTTCCAGTACGGCCCAAACCAGCTGTATCATACATCCACATTTGCATTACCAGCTTCTCCTGCATACGTTGTGTGACTTTGATATGATGACAACAGTAACAACGAAATAATGTATAAAAAGGCTACATTACAAGAGACATACTTTCAACTGTTCTGAACTCATTCAATTTTCAGTCAATAAACAAAGTACTTGATCAAAACAATAGAAGTCTGCACTGCACAACTGACTGCCTGTAACGACGAAATAACCAGTATAACACTGCTGCCCTAAAATTATAACCAAAAATGCTAATATTCTAAAAACACTATTATCATCCCAGCTCTACTGGTTGGCAGTGTTTTTATCACCACAAAAACTGTGGCACTGAATGACTATGTTTTAACATAAATGAACAGGACCAATATAACACTGCAAGTTCCAATGCAATAAACTAACTACAATGAATCAAACCGAACCTTTGCAGTGAACAGCTACTGCTCCTTTTGCCGATTCACAGAGATTGATAAATCGCTGTACAATGTGGTCACTAGGCACACTGCCATCCATGAAAAACAGATCGTGGTGAACAAAGCCGGCATCAGTAAAACGACGTGAATCATACATCTTCTTGTTCAGACGTATGACGGTGGTAATGTTTCGTTTGCGGAAGTATGCAAAATAAGACTCGGGTGCATGGAATGGGTAACCTACAATAATCATAATGTAATGCATCAATAACAGCAATGAGAAACAGTTTGCACTTGAATATTTATGCCAAATAACTCCACTATACTTACAACAGATTCTACTGTGATAATGTGTCCACTGAGCTATCACAAGTGAGTAATGTATCAATATGGCACTCGGCTGTTTCACAGCGTGCAATGTGCACAAACATTAAATATTATAAACGACAGACCAGTTCTTTCACAAATCACAATCTGACATTATCGTCACAGCTTTTATGCCAACACTAATACCACTGCTTCCCAGATATGTAAATCGTTAGACATTTTCTATCTCGATTCATTCTACTCATATCATCCTTCCTACTGTACTGTTTCTAAAAACCACTGTCCCTGTTTACGTAATTTTACTGCTTAATAAGCTAACAGGAGTAAAAGTGTTAAAAGCTCTTGACAGTCCCATGTCCTATGAGTGCAACACACACCACCGCATATGCAACAGCTTCACTTAAATCTTGAGTAATAATAAACATCATACAATCAAAACACAACAAACGTGATACCATTTTCAACTCGACTCTTTGCATGTGGGCCACAAAATGCAATAAACTTGTGCGGCACAATCCAGCAAAAATCTCCATTTTCAACTCTCTAGAAATACACAAAAATCAACAGTCAATGTAATCACTAGCCAAGCTTAATGTCACATGTAAGACATATCAGATCACTTTAGGGACAAGCTTATCAAGGCATCAGATTCAACTGTTCCTCACAAAACACAAAAAAAGCTCACTCCGGCAAAAATGTTCAGTTCGTACAATCTTATCTTCCAATCATCACTGCTCAGGTGCAAAGTTTTAGAGAAACATAAAACTAATGATAACAACACTACTGTGCTTTACTATATCTGTGCAGTGTTCTGTGCTAACCTATGTGCTATGCATTATGCTAAACAAGATTCTAAATAATAGGTTAAAACAATGAAATCACAACCAGCACTATTTGCAAAGTGCTCACATACCTCAAAATGTTCATATTCTTCGACATCAAATTCTTCAAAATTCAAGAAACCATTCAACAGTGCCTAAAATACCAAGAAATACATAAACAACCAACTTCATGACCACCATTTGACAGCTCTCAAATGTATGCAGTCAAAAGCTGTGTTGGCCTGTTGGGGAAACACAAATTGCAATTGGGATTTAAATTAGTGATGTTAAAACGGATTCTTCCACAACCGGTAGCCGGTTGGCAGAAACTGTTTTTTACCGGTAATCGAAAGGTTACGCACCGATTACCGTGGCATAGGCGTACGTAAAACAGCTAATTTAAATGCCAATCTAGAGTATTAACTATCAGGTATATAGTAGAAGCTAAGATGTATTTCATTAGATGTAATACTATTGTCAGCAGTAGTTAATTGACATGAAACTAAGTACTTATAGTATACTTATACTTACGGACGAAAATAAACACAACCAAATTTCTACACTCCACAAATGGCCGCCATTGTATGATTCAGTAAATAAGTAACGCTTGTTAGCCAACTCCAATTCGAAAAGCGGGCATAGGTCTATGTAACAGCTGTACAATCAACGTCAATGTCATGCTATGTCAGATTTCAGCGAACTATTTCGAATTTATTATAAAGGCCCACCTTTATAAATTTCGATTTTATTTGTTTTTATGTACTGAGCTTTTGGTAAGTGGTTGGTTTTAAGATTATCTATTTTAGCTTAATGTAGTGTAGTTCCTACACTGCTGCTCTGTTTATGAAGTTGTGATAAAACTAAATTGTTTTTTAATCACTTTAATATAGTTGATATAGTTTTGTTTGGCATATTTTATGTGATTTATCTCTATACTTTATCTCTAATATGACCAGCGCATTAGAGGTTTTTAAAAATGATATGCGCTATATAAATTCACGTTTTACTTACTTACTTACTTAACGAATTAAAACAACACAAGCAGAAGTGTTATTGTCAGTATTTTCCTCAATCTTAGCTATCGTCAGCACAAATAAAAACTAGGCCCAGGCTACACACAAAGACAATAGATCCTAAAACTAGACCAGTGCAATCACAGCATCCAATCAGGCTACACAAAACATTAAATACACATCATATCCTCAAGCTAGTCCAGCAAAATCACAGCAACAACAGCAGTCATTCATTTTGATACGGGAACACCAGGCTTTCGACGCATTCCAGTAGCACGCACAATCGCTCCGTGTCAACTAGCCGCCTGGTCGCTGAGAAGAGACGTTCCGAGGCTGCTGACGACGCTGGAATGACGTGATAACGTCGAGCGACAGCGGCACAGTTCGGATATATGTCCTGGTGCTCCTTCCACAAGAAATTCTCAGTCAGGCGTCGACGCTGCATTCAGAGAGCGGTCGAACTTGTTTGTCGGCGATGCCTGCATCGTATCAATGCGATGTGCCAGAAAGCTCATCGTTGCCGACCTGACGTCAGCCTGCATCGTATCAATGCGATGTGCCAGAAAGCTCATCGTTGCCGACCTGACGTCCTCTCTGGCACGTTTCGTCGGCAGCTCCTAAACTTCGTCAACGTCCACAACTGTTGATTCGACATCAGTCACACTCACAGCGTCTTCTTGAATGTTGTGATAGCAGGCGAGTCGTCCGCTTTCTCCTCAGGCCCACCTGAATGCAAAAATCACAGAAGTATCAAAATCATGCAGTTTATATATGTTGGCTGCTGCACCGCATAAGTTCATACAACACTGTTGAAATATCGAGTCTATGGAAACGTGAATGTTATTAAAATAACTTAAATTTTTGCACAAATAAAAAGGTGGTTCATTATGTCAAATAAAACAAGCTTTAACACTATACCTTTACGAAACTCCACAGCATTAGATAAAGTGCGGAGGCTGACGGCTGGTCGCTGGTGCTGTACAGCAATGTCATTACTTGCATAGGCTGCAGCAATGGCAACTGGTCGCTCACGAGTGACCAATACTCGTCACGCATGTCGAGGGTCTTGGCGTCCGTCTGTTTCGTAAAGTTTTTGTCGGAAAGAACAGCTGTCACTGGCCATCTAAGCTGCAGTAGATGCTCGAACATGTCATAATGCTGTTCCACCGAGTATGACGTGCTGGATCAGTTTAACAGCTTGTTTGTCCGGCGTCATCTGCACTTGGCATTTTTCCAGCTCTCCGCTAGCCATGCGGCTGTGAGCGAAGTGGCCCACGAGTCTCCGGGCTGCACCGACGCACATGGAAATGATCAAACTGGAAACCTACACGCAGTTAATGTCGAAAATGCACCACACCAAAAACTACAGTCTGCCATACCAAAGCAGCTTGCATAACACTCATATTATTAGGCTGCATCGAATTCTGTAAGTTTACACAATTACAGGCATAGGCGACTAACAAAGAAATTTTAGGACTAATATAATGTGAAACACTGACCTTATCGATGCCCATGGCGACCATCAGGCAGAGATGTATCTTGTGTGCCGAGCAGTCTACGTCAATCCATCCATTGCGTGCTCCACAGTCTCACATGTTGACTGCTGCACCGCGTACAACAGCGACCACTTTTTCCGCCAGCCGCCAGTCTGAGGTGATTTCTGAGAGACATACGGTAATATATGTCTGGGTATGCCACTCGTCTATCAGTGTGTTCGCCAGAGTTGGCGTCCTCATCGTTCATGCCGGCATGATGTAGCTGGTGGTCAGACTGATATATGGATCGTTCGCCAGACTCGTAGACATATCAGTCGTGACTGCGACAGCAGTGGCATCGGTCTGCATCGTTTCTTGTAAGTCGCAGTGACGCTTTGCTGCCATCGTGTCCAGTCTTGTTGTCATTGTCTGCCGGCAGGGCGGCTTGTATGCCGGCTCTAAGAAAGAGAGCAGAGCACAAAACTCTGGCGACTCCACTAATGACACTGACAGCATGTTAGCGAAGATCACATCGCTAACAAGGCCGGTAACCTGTTCTTGGCAGCTGTCGGAACACGAACAGAGCGGTCCAACACCGAAGTTGATCAGCGATCGTTGTTACTGTAGTGGCTAGTAGCTGTTGGCGTCGGGATACACTGCCCAAACATGGGCCATCAGACCACTCGTCGATCCGCCGACACACGCTAGCGACTTGTAACACAGTTTGCACTTTGCTTTCCCAGCGACTGCCTTCTCGAAAAACCTCCAACACTCCACGACTCGTTGCTAAGCTTAGCCATCATCAGAGAAAATATGTCAGCTATGACTTTGCAGGCTCATTTTATAGAAATCCGTCGGATCCAAACAGCCGCGAAGAGGACTAGCTAGGTCAAAGTCTGTTCGACCAGGTGTCATTCATGCTCCACACTTCGCACGGTTAATTACATATAATTGCCAGCGACCACGTGGCGGCATCCGTTTAATCAATGGTCATTAGGCCTCCTGTGTTTGGTTTCAGCAGAATTTCTGCTCGTCTGCTATCGAATGTGCAGTCTATGTTTACGGCTTCACCTTTGACATTAGCTGACCAGCATTTCTGCGCCAGCCAGGGGTGCGTTCACGCCCGTAATTATGCTTAAGCAATATGCATGAACAATCTCTGTAGTCTGTACACCTATTCGCCTACACCTGTTAATGCCTTTGACGCTTTTGCGTTTGTATCAACGGTAAAAATTGTCCTGCTGTGAACTTTTGATGTCAACGACTCATGCGGGCACCATTACTGTACGATAGTAGATGAATAAGGTCTCAAGTTTGTTGTTTGATCAGGTCGTAATGCAAATAGTTGACATTACGTAACGCGACTTATCTTACGTCATATTCACGTGTACTTACTATACCATGTGAATGGCTACCGCGATGCATGATTGTTTACTTCGTAATCAGCATGAGTAAAAGTTGTTTATCAAAATTATCAATATGTAAATGCATAATACATTGATAAAAAAAATTTCGATTAACGATTTCTCACTTTCCTAACCGGCTCCTGGATTTAAATCGTTAAACATCACTAATTTAAATCACAACTTTACTGGGAGTGATCTGACAGTGTACCATAAGAACTGCAATGTATACTACTCACAAAATCATCAACTCAACAGATTAAATAAATTTAAAAATAATAGTGGCTGAACTTAACTGCAACTAACACGTACCTTGTAAATGCCTTGTAAGCAATCAAGCAAGCTAAGACTGAATGTCACTGGACCATTTGATGCATCTCTACAGCATACAAAATTAAAGGCTGTAAAATCTAACACATACTAAAATATTCAACAAATCCTTCATTCCAGCATGCATTAAATAAGCTGTAATATGCAAGCTCATTTCCTTCTAAATTCCCATTCTCAATACCAATACCGGTACATTAGATGCATGAACTGGATAGTTGGTACCTACACTGTATTTGTATACAATAATGACAACTGCATATACATCACAAAATGAATAAGGTCTTAGAAGCTGTCAAACAGGTCTATGCAGACAATAAGTGTACTGATATATAACACTTTCTAACAAGTTTTAACTTACGAACTGCACTGTACAATGCCTTACAGGCTTAATCACTCCAATACCTGAATGGCAGGAATGGTGGATTTGACCCTGAAACAAGTGGCCGATAAGCTTCATCAGGCAATTTCTTCATATATATAACCTGCATTAAACAACCGGCAGCATACTGTAACAAATACAACAGACCAGAAAAATGGCTCATACACAGTAGAAACAGGACTGCTTTTATGTCTTCAAGTTACAAGTTCACTTAAAGGCCACCATAAGAGCTTGTCATGAGCCTGTTGCGTCTTGTTCAGAGTCCATGTTATTATTTTCGCACTATACCGCATCTGTGCTTCTGAACAAATAAATGATGATGATGATGACAATTCACTAGACAGAACGCAGATGTGTTACGTAAAAAGTTAAATATGCTACACTTACTGCATATGCTGCAATTAGGAATGCTGCATTCGCACGTTTGTGAGGATCTGGACGACTGTAGTGCACAATTTTCTTCTTGGCTAGTGAGAAAGCCTACAAGTAGGCCACAGCTAACTGTCAATGTTATCTAATCCTGAGCAAAAAATATCAAAATCTGACTGGTAATATCATATTCAGGTACTGGTTGTAGTTGTAAGCTGTTAATAAATGATCCAAACAAATGTTCAGGCAATAAGCACCAATAATTTCAACACAGACTGAAACAAAATAGACACTTGAAAAAGGTGTTATTAAAAACGGCAAAGAAAACAATGTCATACAGCTGAGGTAAGTACTGCAGGCGTGAGACTGAGAGACACAGCAAAGTAACACAGCATCGACACAGAGCTTAACGACATACCTTTAATTTCTTGTTAAGCTTGCAGCAGTATCTGTAGAGTGAAGCAATATTCAGAGGACCAAAGTCTGTAAAGAAGCTGCAAACACACATGTAATGACACTTTCAACTGTAATTACTAAATGAGTTCACATTCATTTGATTAATTAAGACAAGCAACTGTTTCACATATCTGCAAACGGTTACAAAATAGACTAAATATTCACATAACATTTAGAAAATGTTGTCAAATATCCAAAATTCAGAACAACAGTACATGTTAACTCCTCGATATGGTTATGGTGTACTGTACGTGTACCCACCTCTCATACTGAAGTTCATCGTCAATGGAAAAATAGTGCGAGTTCGCAGTCGATCTCGGCTTAATTTGTAACGTGGCAAAATAAAGACGATCTGTGCAGATTATAATGCCACACAAACACTTTCACAGTCATCATCACAAAATACCAATACTAGTACATTAGATGCATGAACTCAACAGTTTGTATCTATTTGTACACAACGACAAATGCATATACACCACAAAATGAAGAAGGCCTATGCAACTGTCTTAGAAGCTGTCTACAGGCCTATGCAGACAACAAGTATTCCAATCTAAAACACTTTCTGACAAGTTTACTGCACGTTCGTAGTGAGTTCACTATAATTTCATAAAAAATGACTTTTAATGACACCTTTCAAAACGACAAGTTTTACCATGCGATAAGCTTAACAAAGGCTTTACATCTCCAGATATGATATAAGTAAGTAAGTAAGAAAATTTATGTTCGTGCAGCGGTCCTTACAGCCTAGGCTGTCACGGAGGCGCTATGGTGATGTCCCATAAGCTTGAGTAAACAGAAATGTCTTTAGTCTCGTACAAAACTATGTTAGAGTCAGTGACGAATCACGAACAGTCAGCGGCAAAGAGTTCCACAGTGATAGTCCAGAAACGTAGAAGCTCCTTTGTCCATAACGAAAACAATGGTTATTTAATGAATCCTTATTCATCACATTCACACAGACAGAAGTACATGAGAAGGGAAAAAAACAAACAGAAACTACAGTCTAGGCAACTAGGCTAGCATGAACCAAATGACTCTACAATTTATAAACAACCGCAAACTATATATCTGAGGTCTTGGATGAGTCACAGTTGTACATAAATTCCAAATGATCAATACTGAATGTTTGAGAACACAACCATAGTTGAAATTTGCATGAATATAAAGTAAAAATTTCCATGGAACTAAATCATACATAATTACATATGCACATCAAGCTCTCCACCAAAATAAATCATACCTCTGACCGATTGCCAAAGATGAAATCAAAAATCCTTCTGATTCCAAGCCACAGATAACCGTTTAACTTCCTGCTTAGAGGTACACTGCACCTAGTAGTAAGAGTAAAAAGTGATTCTAGCTCCTGGGCCTAAAAGGTTTTCAACCTAACAATTCGCCCTCCTGGAACCCACACTGCAATATGGGATCGTCCCATACAGAACCAAAAAGTAGGGATGTTAAAAGTGGAGAATTTTTTTCTCGATACGAGAAATTATTTCACGGGACTCGATGAGAATTCTCGACCACATGATGATGATGTCACACCCTGCTGAGTAGACATCAATATCGAATTACCGATGAGGTCTAGGCTACTTGTGAGGTCGTGCGCGTTGCTGTCGTGTAAATTTGCGGCGAGCAGATTGAACATCAAACGCCACTATGCACAGCTGCAACTAGGGATGTTAAATTCATTTATTTCTTAAATTCGACCTTCGTTTATGTGCCAGACAGGCGGACTCATGTGACAAAAAGTAAAG
>Ga0126335_1001612_pt1 | contig 12843 bp, 11 predicted proteins | sample OlaspJWI45metaG_FD_108409 | JGI IMG/M metagenome (GOLD analysis project Ga0126335, IMG submission 108409) | Marine gutless worms symbiont microbial communities from Oahu, Hawaii - Olavius sp. 1 OAHU.JWI-45 metaG | ecosystem: Host-associated > Annelida > Digestive system > Unclassified | place...
AAATTTTTCATTTCAAAATGGTGTGATATGGTGCATTCTGGATGTTATTTTAAGATTCATGCGTCCTATGGATTGTAGTTGTATGATAAACTTTATATAAGTACCAGTTTGTACCTATGGAACGATAGAGACTGGCAAATCCATGTCTTCACAAACATCGTATATATTTACTGTCAGCAAGTTAACCAGTTTCTAGTTATTATGAGATTGTTACTGATATGAGTTGGTGTCAATCGTACTACAAGTTACGAAAAATCGGTAAATAAATCGGTAATTAACTGTACACTGGGCGCATTGCAGATGAAAATGACAGCGACTTGCGGTATTCAGCAGTTCCGCTGAAGAGGAAAAAAATAAAACACTTGTCAAAATATTCTGGGGGTCGTCAACACAGGACGACCCCTGCAGGTCAAATATTGCAACCCCTGCGGCGTTGACGCCCATGGAAACTCGTCGTACAAAGATGAAAAAACTGCATGGATCAAGGAGGTTCCACTCGTAAGCCGGAATCCACGGCGTCGACAAGCCGCAGCAGATCGTCTTCTCGCGCCAGCTGCAGGAAGCCTCGCTGTCGGTCACGGAGTATCGCTGGTCGTCGAACCAGCGCTAGGTAACGGCGTCTTAACATGTCCCTACTGTCGACTTTGATGAAGTGTTTATAGTGTTTTGTTTTGTAGCATTAGAGGCGACTGTAAGTGCTCCTTTAGAGCATTGTACGCCTTGCTGGACTGTTTTACTGTTTCATATTCGATTGCCACCAAGGGCAAGATTAAGCGCACCAACTGCTACGCGGTGTCTTTGCGAAAGAAGACAATGCTACCGAATTACTACTTTCGAATGAAGATTACTGCTACTGTCATAGTCAACAACGTCACACACCGCAGCAGCAGCGGCGCCGTAGCTGAGTCTACCGTTTCTCGGTTTTGACTTACGATTTGCTGAAGAGTTCCGATATTCACGCGAGTTTTTCGTACTTTTTACGGTGTTTTTAGTACTAGTATTGCCCACCAGGCGAACGACAATACAACGCGAGATTTCACTCTTCACGCGAGATTTTTCAGGTTTGTTACGGTGTCGCCGATGCTAACACGTATAATGCTATATATTCAGGGGGTCGCCAACACAGGACGACCCCTGCAGGTCAAATATTGGGGGGTCGCGACCCCTGCGGCGTTAACGCCTATGATTTGCAGCCTCGATTGCAAGTGCGACTATGCTGCTTTTGGTTTTTCTTCTAGGTGCCTCAAACAATCGTTGTGTTGGCTGCGTGACTCTAGGCATAGCGTTTGTAATAGGCCTAAACAAAAATGGAGATAACAGACCTGCGTCTGCTCAACTGTCGAGCACTGCAGCCCACTGACATCACATCAGTAGCGTCAAACCGCCTGTTTAGTGTGGAGTGACAGGTCCGGTCATACGTCCTCCGCTGCTAATAAACACAGAGACTTAAGGACGCTTCAGACTACCATGCAGTCCGTGGAGTTCCAATCCCTGTCATCGCGCAGAAGCGGAAGGGGGGGGCGGACAAAGTTTCTCTTCTCACCAACAGCGACGTGGCTTTCGTTAGGGGGTGATGTTCACATTTCTAACCCAAATTACCGGTATGCGAAAGCAAAACGGCGTGATCCTGGGAAGGTCCCCGCCCCTAATCGCTAATACTAATAATCGCTAAGACGTAGCACCAGGCTATGCCCAATAAGGAGAAGACTGCCGACCCACAGGACAAGTTGTTAAAACGACGACGTCGGCGTCGGAGCCTCGGAGTACCGAAGAGTGTGAGTATAGAGGCTTAACGTCCCACTTGACACTTTATAGGTCATTTCGGGGACGATCTTTACAGGTCAGATGACCCAACCAACAGCGTCAAAGCACCGAAAGAAGCCACCTGGCAACTGAGATAGGCTTCAATCCCACTAGAACCACCTCACTGTGTTACAATATGATCTGTAGGCAACCGCCTCTAGGCTAAGCACAGCGTAATTATAAGCGTCCCAGTGTGACAAAAACTCATTCTGCTGGACCCATAAGCTGCCTAGAACATCGTCCAACAAGAGTATTGCACTCTAATACGGTAACTAGAGCAGTTGTGTTAATGCTAATATTCCCTCTTTACTCCATTCCATAATCACTAGTATTCAGATGAGGCCACGGAGGTTGAGTGGTGATCTGGCGAAGTACTGAAGACAGACACTTGCAGAAACTGAATTGCTGACAACTGACGCACAGTGAGAGACAATATTATGACAGTAACACGTTGCAGCCGCTGCAACTGCAAGCATCAACACAGCACAGAGGCGATGCAATCACAATGACAAGCATACACACAACAAGCATCGTACACTGAACTACACAGACTGCGTGACGCTAAACTTGCATCTGACTTGTACGTTTACAACCAAACATTGAACAGCTGCAACAGGCAGATATCAGTGCCTCCTGTGTTGAGAACAGCCTATGGTACATTTAACCACACTTGTTGCTCAGTAAAAACACCACCTTAGCTTTTGGGCGCACGTCTAACACCGCTATTGCTATTGCAATTCCGTCTGTCCGTCTCACACTCGTGGACCACGCCTAACGGTTCCACTCATCGAGATATAGTTATATAGTTTACACCACACGACGTGCTGATGCTTGAAGATTGTTGTGGTACCGAGTAGGACGTTATGACACCCTAGTCTGAACCCAGAAGTGGGACATTATGGTACCAAAATGAGTTAAATTTAGACAAGAACACCATAATGTCTCACTCTGAATTCGTGGTCGGATACCATAACGTCACACTACTGGGTTCAGACTAGGGCAACACAGCATAAAGTTCTGGTAAGGTACCCGGTAGACTGACTTAACACGTGTCAATTAGTCTACTGGATTCAGGCTAGGGCACCACAACGTCATAGTATCATAAAAATCCACAGTGTTTGCACCTATGATGCGGTTTTTGACTATAGCCGGCATCTGAATTGACCAAGAGGACTCGCTGAGCTGTTGTTATATATCCCAAAACTTTGCTCATTTTTTTCAGCAAAAATGCGTCAGGAAATTTGTCTGTGCGTTTTGCTGCAAATTTTCTCACATATCCTTTTGCCAAAAATCAGCAAAAACGTAAAATATCTGACATAAAATAGTGGTATTTCTTCTGATACACAGTGCATTATATTACAATATTATGGATTAAAATTTAATGCATATTACAATACTAATACTACGGTATTTATTACATCAATGTTATATTATACGTCAACTGATACAAAAACAGAATGTAAACAACTCTGCAATCGCCTACATGACAGAAGCATAAACCGTAAAGATCACAAAACGCTCGACTGATAATGACGCAAATGTACACGACAAAACAACTGGAATGTAGGATTAACGAACTGCATTAAAGCATCTTGAGACAGCAGACTATCTACAGAACACTTCACACCTCCATCAAGTGACATTCTCAACACGTCAATTATTCCGCTGATGTCGAGTGCATGAGCGACGCACTCTTGTGCACGAGATGTGTCATGTCCTAGTGGCGTCTATCACAACCATGCTTGTGTGCGCTTCTACTATTAAACTTACTACATCAAAATTCTGTAGGCTGTTGAAGGCTGCCTCTAAATTTGTACAATTTAAATTTCAATATATCAACTCTGAACATTTTCCTCATTTAATCACACTCAATGTTTTAAAGGTCCATTCCACCTAGCAAATATATGCAAATAACTGAGAGCATTCAAAACGTCGGCAGACACGTGATAACTTGCTCCATTCAGTCTACTGGCTAATTAAATTAATACTATATTAGACACAAGTCGGGTGACTATTGTCACAAAGTCCTTAGTGCTCTGTCCTGACTGAGGAATACGAGCTGCATCACCAGCGTCATCTTCATTTTACTTCACCAGAGGGCAGCACATTTTTGACAGTTTTTGAACTTTTCAAAAAATCTAAGTGCGTGCATAATCCTCGTACTAGATGCCACATTTGTATCAAATTTGCCGCTCTTAGGCCTTCTCAGTCCAGAGATACTGTACGGAGAAAAAAAACACACAAAAAGATCCGTGAACCTCACTTAGGAATTGTCAAAGTAGATAAATGTACATCTTCCCACATTCACTTCCAGTCATGACAGAACACAAATGATTTAAATCACTCCAGAAGTGACAGTAAAATATGTACCTGACGACACACAGTGAACACAACACCAACACAGACTGACTAGGCAGTTAAACGGTGCTAAAGCAACTTACTGACAACAGTCATCTGCATCTGTTCAAGCTACCTGCACAGCGACAATCCAGTTTCTTAATCAGAGCACAAAGCGGTCCTCAGCAGATCTGAAGCTGTAAATGTCACTTTCTGTGAAAGAGTCCACCCAAATCCATTTCATCTGACTTCAGCAAAATGAGAATTAGCCCCCTCCCCCCATCACAGTCTACCAACATGCAAAATTTCAAAATCTTTGCTAATACGGATTGGAAAAAGAAAAAGCCTGTGAGAAGTCCCATAATAAAAGTGTTATTATTATGATTATTATTTTCTAAATACGTTTTGGTGTTAGCCCCCATAGTGATTATTGTTAGACATTAAGTCATTTCACATGCCCTAGAGCATCAGCTCTGCTGGTGAATATCTATCTATGTATACACAACGAGACATGAATGACACTATGACAGCTCTGATCACTGTCTGACATAGGCCTGCAGTGGGTACCTGTCGAGCACCCGGGTAATAGAATATTCAATTTTATTTAATTTTTAATTAATATTTAATAATTAATTTAGTTTAACTTGTATTAGTTGTACAATTTTGAATAAGTCTGTAGTTTTTTTGATGTTTTAACTTTTAAGTTTCGATTGGTGTTACGTAAATAAGCAAGTAGGCCCATTTGCAGTCAGTTGTCACTGTCAGACAGTGTCAGACAGTACTTATATACTTACTTACTACCTGATGGGTAGCCGATAAGCTACCCGATCGGGTACCCAGGTAACGTATTACCCAATAAAGACAGCCTTAGTCTTACAAGACAGAGTGCCCTAGAGCGTTAGCTCTGCTGGTGGATATGTATCTATGTATACACGAATGAGACATGAATGACAATATGACAGCTCTGATGACTGTCTGACAGTCAGCAGAATGTCGTGCAGTCAACAACACACTGTTAAGTCTGGTACACAACACTGCTATACAGCAGAGTCCAGCGATGAACATTTTTGATTATAAAAGTCGCACTAAAGTGTGTGCTAACTTTGAAATCAGTCTTTTATTACACAGTTGTTTGTCTGCTATGTTAACAGTATCACGTGACTGGCCACACAAATGATTGGCCCCAGCTGCTGCAGCAGTGTTATGTAGAACCCTCTACGTCAGTATGGCCACGATATACTTGGAATGCTCTGGAACTCGCAAGCACTGGACGGTAATGAGTGCGACAGTCGTCACAGAAATGAATCACGTTTGACTCTGGGTGATTTCTATAGTTCATGTCGCTGCTTTAAAAGGTTTAGTGGCGTAAATTTTTAATAATATTTTTAATCTGTTAATGCAATAATGCATTTGTTTGAGAGCAGCAGTTTCTATAGAAGACACAGACTGTGCACAGTCAAGTCTACCAATGTGTCCAGTCACACAGATGCAACGTGAACACAGCTCGGGTCAGCACCCACAAGAGTTCACACGCATGCTTGTAGGCAAGTTCATCAATGATGAACGCAGTTGCAATTAGTAAGAGTAATAATATTTTACAATAACAACAAATCGGAAAATACGCATTGCATTCCAACTGTAAGATCACAACTTGGGCAGTGTCGGTTTACTCAGCTGCTGTTGATGTCTGCTGACTCAATTAGGAAATGCACTGCTAAGCAAAAATTGGTAACGTTTCTAATTAATTCTATATCAAAGGAAATATTAAACAACACAAAAGTAAACAAATGTTTTCTGGAAGCTGCTACCTTTTCCCTGGTCAACAGCTGGCAGTATCTCATGCAGAATTGTGACAGCTGTCAAATATGACGACTGTGTCCATCAGAAGAAGAGTCCAATGGCCTTCAGATCTCACCCCTTCACTTTGCCTTTACAAGCCGACGTCGGCAGCTATTCACACTAGTAAGCCAGTATACATGGCTCATTCAGCCAGAACACTGGTAGGGCCTGCAGAATTAGGCCACTCTTTTCTCGAAGGTATGCCATCCTCATTTCAGATTACGCGACATTACTGAACACACCTCACATGAACTCATCTACAATCAATTATGGAAATGGTTCATACTTACGACAATGTTGCTCATTTTGTCACATTTAAATAACGCTGAATTACACGGATTTTTGTCCATAATGTGAATTTATGTGATGAATGTAATATTAGCGAAAAATGCAAATTTTCACCAAATTTACAAAAACTATGTAAAAAGTGTAAAATCACATAAATCTGCCAACAGTCCTAGACACAAAGCCCACTATGTCATCAGCAGCAGTGACTGAGTAAACTGACACGCCATATGATTGTGTTGGATCATTTGTAGCGATACTGCACAAGTAACAGCTTGCAGTAAACACTCAGAACAAAGGCAGCAGGTGAAGCCAGCATCACTCAGGAGTGTGTAGGGTATCAGTGGAACAGAAGTACGGCGTGGCATCACGTACAAGGATCGTATGACAGACATCACAGACTCGCGTCGGCCGGCGATGTGGACCGCTAGAGACGGTCTTACCGAGGCAGTCCACGCAGAAGATTTGTCCACAGTGTCGACAGTGGTGCTGTATTCACACCATCAGACAAACAACAGTAATGCTCCATCCACAACAACATGCAACAGACAATGTTTGCACTTCATCAACTGAATCACCTGAAAGACAGACTTCTACGCATCTGAATTTGACAGTACAGAGTTGTGCTGTGTTGTTTTCTCACCAACTAGCCAAATTTCCAGTTAAAGATTATTAACAAATTCCACCAGAAATTTCGTGACTGGGCAGGGTCACTAAAGCCCGCGATAACAGTGACTGTTTACCCTTGGTTAGTTACGGCTTAAATTGTCAGAATTATGACTGGGTGTCATTCGATCGATCGCTAGGTGCCTGCATTACTTCCACACTAGGCCAAGCCCTGTATCAGGCTGCAATGTTGTCTGTATCTGTAGCTGACTCCAGTCACCCATAAGGACCTGGACTGCAGCATTATGTAGCACAGGCTGATACAGACTGTTTGCTGCAGACAAAGGATGAAGTTGTCAAATACACATCACGAATGACTCAACTGACGAGATATCAGCAAGATGCTGCCTAGAGCTGTCGAAATACTCAAGTTTAATTGGACAAGCAAGTGTGACTATTGTCATAGGGTCCTCATTGCTCCGCACTGAGGAATATCACAAAAATTTGTGTCTATCGGAATGAATAAACTGATATCCAGTCACAAGTCACACTGTGCATCAGCTCCCAGAAACACACAAGGCCATCAACAGTAAAATACATCTAATTTTTCTCTTATAGACATATTACGAGAACTCTGAAGTAACACTTACACTGCCTCATGACACCAAATTACAGACGTATGTAAGAATACAACAAGATGTCACAAAGCATTTATAAAATATAGAACAAATGTGAAATGCAGAATACACGAGATACGTGGTAAAACAAGCAGCAAATAAACCTTTCTGCGAGTGACACTGAACGTCTGTTTACAATTGGAACATTCATCGACATCGTCTTCATGTTGCCATCGAACCTCGTTCTCTGACGCACGGATCTTCTCCAGCTGAATCTAACATTGCCACCAACTCAGCATACTCAACTACACACATGGAGCAGAACTGTACAGAAACAGATGCAAAGGCTGGAATGGACAGAATGACGGAGAAGACTCAGAGTTTGCGGCATAACGTGCTGCTGTTGGCGGCCTGTGATCGTCCACGAGTTGAAAGAACAAACAAGAAATGTCTTCCCTGGTAAATGCCATCCCCGGTAGATGTGTAGTGTCCTCCCGGGTAGATGTCCTCCCTGGTAGAGCCCCGAGCCACTGCCGTAGAGTCTGTAAGCCATAGCCAGCCATAGAAATATTCACCCAGACACCAGTATTTTGAGTGTGTCATACCTGCAGTGACTGTGAGAGTTTGACAAAGTCCCTCTGTACAGCCTCACTGTTGTCTAAGTCAGTCTGCAGTGACGACACTTTGACCCTTTGTAGCTGGGCTTCAGACTCGGCCTTCGCCTGTATACAACATAGCTTGATAACTGGACATAAAGAGTGGCCCAGAAAGAAACAAAAACATCTGGATGTTATCACTGCTGGTTGCACTTTTCAGATCACATCAACCAAGTCTCTCTTTGTCTAATCATCTTGCTTGGATGGATGACAATGCTGATGCTAACCAAATCAACCTTGAGTATCTCTCAGAGAACAGTAGATGACCACATGGGTGGCCTTGTAACACCTGCATGAAGAACACCCAAGACGATCTAATTCCGATGGAACTAGAACTGCATGACCCTAGAGATGCAGCTCAGAACTGTAAGCTAAAGAGAATAATGAGATGTGAGAGACGCAGAAGTAGTAGTAGTAGCAGTAGTAGTAGTAGTAGCAGTAGTAGTACACAAATGGTGAGCACTGACCTTAGCAGCTTCAAGGTCAGAAATCTGAGTCTCAAGGTCACGCATTCTCTGCAGCCGTTGAGCATTACGTGTCTCAAGTTCATTCAGTCGAGTCTCGGCGTCGGCGCGACTGGATTTCTCACGTTCAAAATCAGCGTTGAGAGTACCGAACACAGCTGCACACATACACACAATATACTGTACACACATACACACAATATATTGTACATTTTCACAGTACTTTACGGCACCTCTTCATCCAATATTAGCAAACTACAGCGTGTGCAGAACGCCCTGGCACGCTGTCGTGATGATGAATAAATGTGATCACATCACACCGGTATCAATCAATCTTCACTGGCGCCCTATTACTGACCACATTCATTTCAAAATAGCATTACTGACACTACACCCACCAGCTGAGTTACATTCATGACCTACTTCAGCCGCACTGTTCATCACGACAACTCAGGTCGGCCAGCCACAACCTGCTTGACATTCCTTGGATGAGAACCGATTTCGCACAACGCAGCTTCACCTACGGTGCTCCGCACGTCTGGAACAATCTACCTCATGACATCACGGGTAACTTGAACGTTACTGCAAGTACTTTCAAGAACAAACTCAAAACGTCTTATTACACTGATTCGTACACATAGATCTACATTTCACCCTGCGCCTGCGATTCGTCCTGAACCTACCGACACATGGCACGTTAAATGCTGCATATTACTATTATTCACGAGCTGTGTGACCCACTGGGCAGCAAAGATCTCCATTTCAGTAGCCCTCAGTCACTGTGAGACTGAGACCACAGATAGACGGCTAATGCATTGCATGGTGTGTCTGTATACTTCCTAGCAGCTAGGCACATGGGTGTAAGTAACTTGCCCAAAAATACTACACATCAGTAGTCAGCTAAGACTCAAACCGTCAACCCATGCATCATATATCAGACGTTCTACCAACTGAATACCATGTCAAGATCTTCAGCACTGCCACAGAATAAACACGAATACTCTGTAGTTAAAGGTTTTTTTAATGATATGCACTATATAAATTCACGTTTTACTTACTTACTTAATTTCAATCAAAACTGCGCGTCGGAAACTCGCCAATGTGTTTCTAACTGACCTAATGAACAGAGCTACAGTAGTCAGATGTGAGTGTACGGTGAGAAATGTTGACAGTCTCTCGTAAAGAAAACTGAAGAAATGTTCATGACGTACAAGAGTTTGCTAACTTTGTAATGTTTTATCGTAATGTGACAAAAATTAAGTCAAAAACTGGCAATCCCAATTTTATTGATCAATCTAAATTTAAAGTTCAATTATTTTTATCTTAAACTTTCAACAATCAACCTTTAATTTGGCCACCCACCCACAAACAAACCCTTGCTTCAATGACACTGATTACAAAGAGATCTCTGGTGAAATAATAATAATAATTATGAAAAGGCTTTATTTGTATAGCAGCACGAATGCTAGATTACAATATATCTGCCATTCTGCCATGCAGAGCAGTGCATATAATATAACACAAATCATCATATGAACATAACATAACATACGCAGTTTAGCACAGTAATATACACGCTGCCAAATAGCGGCGCAGGCTTACTCAGTGCCGTAAATTAACAATTGTACAAACCGAAACAACAACCAAACAACAATCAAACACATAATATAACATAAGACAAAACTTAATACTGATAAATATTTACAAACGTGCATTCACTTTTTGGCACCGCCCAGACCTTTTGATCCCAAGTCTGACATCATAACCACTACTGCACTGTCCCCCTTACAGACATGTCTACACCTATCATCAGTGTGAACGTCAGAGTTGAGATATCTGCATCAATATTGCATTTACCCATCAGCACATCCACTGACGACCTTACCAAGCTGTTGCTGAAGCTGGCTGATCTCCTGAGCCAAATTCTCCTCCAAAGTACTCCTCTCTTGCTGCTCGGCAACAATCTGGTCTCGTAGAAACATGATCTCGGACCTCAAGACTTCTTCACTGTGTTCCTGACCCACCCTGGCAGAGATGAGGTCTTCACGGTACTTCAACACTACCAGCTGCATCTCCTGTAGCATCTCACATGCACTCCATCAATTTAGCATGTCAATTTTTCCAGTTTTTCTTCAAATGTTACAGTCTGTGTTCAATGTGTTTTATTCAAATATCAATTAATGAATAATTAATGAACAAGCAACATGCAAAGCAATAAGGTCCTCAGCAGAGCTGGCAGCTGGAATTTCCAACTGCTCGGATTCAACATTCAACATGAAGCAATGCATGGTGAATGTAACAGACAGACAGACACTCCCACACCTACCTATGTTAGGTGGTCAAGAACAAAGTTTGTATGCCAAAGCAGTCAAAAGTTGAGTGTGAACACAAAGACAGACATAGACACATGGACCCAGAATATCAGCAGCTTCTAAGTGAAGTTAGTCTCAGTGAATGAGGCATTAACTACAGCCAGCACTGAGGCCGGCTGGCTCTAATGACAAGTCTAATGCTTAATGTGTGTTAGGGCTGTACTGGAATTCAACTGCGGCTCTCGCTGAAAGCCACTCTTTTCCCAAATCTGACTGAAATCCGGCTCCTGCTATACTCTTGGCTGGATCTCCAGATTCAGCCAAATTTCAGAAAAAGGTAGTACGTTACCTGACAATGCCTCAACTGACATTTCTGAAGGACAATTCAAAGCTGACTAAAGACAACTAAAAGTAAAAGATGACTCAACTAAGTAGCAGTTGAGCTGTTTGTGACTGATGTGAGCTGCTAACCACAGTCTCTGAGTGTAATGTTTCAATTCTGTGTTGTGATGTTTTAACAATGTTACAAATCCAGCCGGATTAACACTTACAAATTCAGTCAAATCCAGCTCCAGACGTATATGGAAAAGCAAATCTGCTACAGCCCTAATACGTGCGCAGTAAAGAACCAACAATTGACTAACTGAGACCTCGACGGTGTTGGGTAAGTCGATGGCTTCGTCCTGCATCTCTTGTGAACGCTTGGCGTGTTTACCAACCAGCACATTGTTCTCCTCTTGTAGACGAGTCAACTTGTACCAACAAACATCAATCATACACTAACGCACTCAACTGCAAATGTCAGTTTTATACCAGCTGCACCAGCAGTGTACTCACACGTTTGTAGGTTCAGCGCTGTTGGGGTGAAAGCATCAGTGGCACCCTATATCGAGTGAGCTCAGCTGCCTCACCACCTAACCTTTAACCAAGTAGAAATCTGGTCTACTCATCAGAGCTGATTGAACTCGGAGGTAGAATTTTCCACAAACGGAACTCCACTCTTGCCTGGGATTGGACTCAGGACCTGTCTGTGGGAGTGCAGTGGACAAGTATGGTAGTAGGTAGTCAATGCACAAAATATGTCAGAATATTCCGCATCATTTATAACTCGTCCAGCAGTCAGTGTGTGGCCTACAGAGTGGGCCACAACAAACAGGACCATACACTTAAGTTAATAACGTTAAAAGTGCTGCTCGGATCGTCAACCATTTTTGGCAAAAAAAACAGTTAACTCTTAACATAGAAACATAATTTGCATAAATTAATTACGCAAAAACAAAGTGGCGCCATCTGGTGAATGAAAGGCGTGGTAATAAACAATGACCGGCCATCATCTTTGGTTATGTTGATAAAAGCTTTAAAAAGTGACAATCACAGCGAATTTAACAAATAACAACGATGACTGATATCCCTGTAATGTAATTACTACGATCACTGGTGTCAAAGATTTAAGTAAGTAAGAATGTCATTCGGTTTTTTGTACGATTTAATATGATCACGTTTATTCACTAGATGGCGGCATTTTGTTGAATTAATAGGCATAAATGACAGATCCTGATACTGAAGTGTGCCAAGAATCGATATTTCTACAGTTACAAGCTATTGAAATGAGTGGCCCAGCCGGTATGGCAATACTCTACACAGTGACATTCAATAGAGCTCTACTCTACACATACAACAACAGCAACAACCGTTTAACGGCCTTTGTTCCGGGACAACCCGGGTAGGCTGGTACCAGAAGAAACACTGTGCCTTCTGCCTTAGCATAGGGCTGTGCTGCGTTCGGGCTGGGTTTCCCCACTTCCTGTCTTCTGGATTTTTATGCAGCAGGGGAAAAATAATGGAGGCAGAGGCACCAACAGTCCAGGTGGGCGCCACCCCAACCGGACTTGAAGCCCTTCCTGTCGCCCAACCAACAGCGTCA
>Ga0126335_1001613_pt1 | contig 12838 bp, 7 predicted proteins | sample OlaspJWI45metaG_FD_108409 | JGI IMG/M metagenome (GOLD analysis project Ga0126335, IMG submission 108409) | Marine gutless worms symbiont microbial communities from Oahu, Hawaii - Olavius sp. 1 OAHU.JWI-45 metaG | ecosystem: Host-associated > Annelida > Digestive system > Unclassified | place...
GTCGGAAGCTCTTTCAAAAAACACAGTGATAATTGTGTTCTTATCTTAACTGCTGTAGCCACTGCTACTGACTTGGACTATTTCATTTTATCTTATGACATTTCTAGCCAGTTGTGTGCATGGAGTTATTGCAGACTGCTGCAAGGTTTCGTTAGTGGACATGTCACATTTGTCGGCTGCATTTCGTACAATTCATTGTTTGGTGATGAATGCACTCAGAGACAACTGATTTTGCAGTATGCTGTCCATGTAGTTTTGCTTGATGTAAGTTGACAAGGGCACGAGTAACAGGTACAGATGAAGCTAACTTGTAACTGTGACAGTGCACGCTGTATACAGTACGGAGTGGTGTTATAAGATATTTGTCTGTGGTGTTTAGTCGCTGGCTGCTTTGTTTTGCATTCCAGTCTTGGCAGACATATGTCAGGTGTCAGCATGCTCGTCAAGTATGTTGCCAGTTGCTGTGTTAATTCTGTGAAACTTATTAGTAAAAAAATGTACTAGCAGCTAGTTTAGCTTTTAGCCTGGTTCGTTGATCGTATCGAGTTGTGAATACGACTATTCTGCTGTGTTACTGTGAGGTTCACAATAACTGCCGGTTTTCCAAACATTTTAAAGTTTTCTTTTTAAAGACATTTTTGTGACTCAATTTATGTGTGATAGGAACAGAAAAACAGTCCAGTTAAACAGAAATTTAGAGTTGGTTTTGTTTGTTTTAAAACAATTTTATTTGTCTTTGGTCAATGAGACTACTTTGTTTGCTCGTTTCTATTAACATGAATTCTCATTGTGTGGAGTTTGTATCCTACTGTGGTAATGCAGGTGTAGTTCGGTGCCTGATTCAGCAGCAGAAATGGCATCTGCTTACTAAAAATACCATTCAGTAGTTGCCAGAAGTTACCATGAGATTTTCAAGGACCTTCAGCTAACCCATGGAAACTTTAAAATAGATTAGTAGAAAGTTTGTTGTTCATGTTTTTGTTTTTAACAGAGACAGCTACTGCGTGCCGATGGACGTTATGCCAGTGTTCTTGTCAATCATTGTTTCTCTGCTTTAAGACACAATGTCTCTGTTGTGCAAAGTGAGCGTGAAAACATTGCTTCTGCTGACCAGTTCTTCAGGTACATGCATGTGTGTAAGAGATGTTTAATCACTGTTGGCAGTCCATTGTGCTTCACGGTATTATACCGGCATCGCAGGCCATCTGTTTCATTTGTTTGGTGGTGTGTTGTTGTTGTCATCTAATATTGGTTTGATTAAGTGTTTATTTCACTCAACGAATCACAGTTGAATTAGACCTAAAGAGATGACATGCTGTATTTTGAGGTCTTGAGGCTTTGCCACCATTGGGGTCTAGGGGCACTAGCCTCTCGTCAGGGGATCAGATAAGTGTAATGAGTTTTAAAAATACCATGTAGGCCTACTTTGTTGTTTAAAAAAATCTTTTCCTTTTATTTTGCAGTTATGCATTGTCATTTGTTGTATGGCATGTAATTGTTTCTGTGGATTTTTTGTCACTTTCAGATTAAATGTGGAATGGGGGTATTTTTTCATGTGGAAATGGAAAGCGGAGTTTTGTCAGAATGCTCGTGAGATGGAGAGAATGGCTGTGCTACATTATGACCACTGCCTGGTGAAGGACAGTTTGAGAGTGTGGAAGAACCGGACTCATGACAGACTGGAGGATATACGCAGCTGGGTTTGTGTTCTCATCACAGCACATTGTACAGTCAAATCTCAATGTATTGAACTCGCTTAATTTGAAGTCTCGCTTATGTTGAACAGATGTCAGCATTTCGGCAACTGACAGCTATTAAGTATAGCGATTTTCAGCGGATATTTCGAACACGGCTATGTCAAAATCTTGATTACAGCAAATATGCCAGACAGCCCCTGTCATTCACAGCTGCACCGGTTATATCAAAGTTTACATGTCAGGTTGTAGTCTGCCAGTGAAATGGCTGTAGTTAACAGGCCAGCTGAGATCTGATAGGTGCCGTTCATGTATACTCACTGTGCTGCAGATGCTATCTCGTGCAGTCGTGTATAGCTAAATTATCTGTAGCTCTATCGTACAGCACACTGCAGTGCAGTGATTGAGGCAAGGACCGTAGACAGAGACGGGCTCCAGCCACCAGCACTGCCGACGGCCCGACCGTCGTTATTAAAACACTGTCGCCTTTATTAGCCACTGGCTGGAGATGCATACTGACATTGCGACATGGAACGTGGATTTGCATTAGTTGTGCAGTTGGAGAAAATCGTAATCGTCAGTTACACAGTAATGAGAACTAATGCCTGAAATTCATACTTTGGTTTGGACCATTATGTAGGCTTATCTGTGTTTAGTTAGCTTTTATCATACATCAGAATGTACATGTATAATTAATTTGCTTTTGTGAACTGAACATAACTGGTTGTTAATGCTGCTAATGTTGCAGGGCATTGCTGTGGATCATTTTGAGCATCAGCTTGTTGTTAAGGCTTTTGATTGCTGGATGCATTACACAGCTGCATCTAAACAACAGTAAGGTTTTTTGTAAAATTATACTTTGTAAATTTGTTACAAGTGTTGAGTTCAAAGCACTGGAGCGAGAAGTCAGATCATAATTGCAATGATTCCAGCACATAGTTATTATTCTTAGTAAAAATTACCAATGAGTGACTTTTTACCATAAATATTGCAGGAGTACTTTTTACAGGTATGTAACAATATCTTTCAGCTATGATCTTAATTTTTATGCCAAGTATAGACGAAAGAGGCATATATCAATAGACTTGTGCTGTCTGTCTCTGCATCTGTCTGTAATGGCCGCTGCAGCAGAGAAATAATTGTCATTCTTATTTTGTAAGCATTATTAGTTGCAGCGATAGCTAATATCAGCAAACTGGATGTTTATGCATGATGCAGGTATGAGCTGAACAGTTTGGCTTTAACTCACAGATACACAAATCTCTGTGGCCAATGTCTTGCTGCTTGGAAGATGGTACAGTTATTGGTTTGAATATATCGTCTGTAATTGTGACTTTTGTTAGACATTTAGATGCTTTGCTTTAGCATGTAAAGTCATACTGGAATAATCTCTAGTTAAATGGATGTTTTTTTGTATTTGTGACATTTTCTATGGCTATTTTTTATTTTTCCACAGTTTTCTGTCTAAGGCAGTAATCTCTGACTTACAGTTTTGCAGTTGAGATTGCTGTATCAGTCAGTAGAAGCTTGCACAGATAAACTAGTTCTGGCCATTTTGTGTTGGTTTGCTGGGGAAGAAACTTCTGAGGACGTAACGTACTTTGATACTTTCTTTAAAATTAAACTGAAAAAACAGTTTGTGTGTGCATAATATTAACTGCATATATGTTATCATGGCGTATTTGTGTGTTAGTTTTGTCAAGCAAGGAAGACGAAGCTCGCAGACTTGCAGAAGGCTGACGGGCACTACAAGACAAAGCTGTTGTACAAAGCATTCACTGCTGTGAAACGTCGTCCACTGTGGCTGAAACAAGTGAATGAAACAGTTGCTGTCAAGCTGCGTGAACGCAGTCAACATACTTTGAGGTTATTTTTCCACTGTTACTGTTTATGAACTGTCTTTGTGTTTATAAGTTGTTTATCTTATAAAACACCGTTAGTTTATTGATGTCACTTGGGCTTCAGGCAGGCTCCCTTGCCTTGCACCAGACGTATTCCAGCTGTGGTGATTATTTGGAAGGTAAGAGGAGAGATGTTGACAACAGTTCTGTGCTTTATTGTATATAGCACTCATGCACTGTCAGTGTCTTGCAAGTTAACTATGACACATTAGTTTAGATTTATGAATGTGTGCACGGTGTGTTTTAAAATAGATTTAGTTTGTTTTATGGTTAGCTGTTTGTGTTTTGGCTGTTGCCAGTTTGGTCTGGTTTTCTGTACCATTGCAGTTAATTGGTGGGAAAGACTTGTCACTGAAATGTCCTGTCGTGTGTCAGTGGGGATATTAAATCCGGCTTACTTTCTCTTATCAGGCCTTCAAAAGTCGATTTTCTAAAAGCATTTTTGAGCAGTGAGTGTAATAGATGTTAACGGGAAAATTGTTCAAAGTATACTAGTTAATTTAGTTTACTTTTGTGCTGTAAGTCTGTGTCTTATATTGCTTTAAGTCTGTAATCTGTTTGTTATGTCAGATTTGCTGTTCACAATTGGCAGAAACGCATCCAAGAACTGAAACATTCCAAATGGTGCAAAGAAGTTGCTCAGAACTTTCATGACCAAAAACTTCGGTACAAGGTGTGTCTTTGATCTGCTGTTTTTGATGTCTGCGATGTTATCGGGCTATATAGTCATCAAAGGTTGTACTTTTTGCATGTGAAAATATTTCTTAATAGTTATTTCTCGGTCATTTTTGACCCTCTCTCAGATAACTATAGACAACCACTTGGGTGGTCTCTATCACAAAGATGATTTCATTCTGATGCACCTAGAGCTACAGAGATAATTTCCTGCACTGGTTTTGACTCACTAGCAGAGCATATCACCTGTTGATGAACAGCTGTCTTCATCCACGTTGTACAATTAGCCAACTGTTCCAGCTTACCTTGCTCTCTGTTGTCAGATCGATGCATCTCTCATCATCTTTCCAGTAACACTTGGAAACATCATCCTAATTGATGCTGCGGATTGTCCAAGGAACAAGACTAACTGTTCTCCAGCTGCTCTGTGAAGGAAGGCAGTTCATCATGGTCATGGTGCTGGAACGATGCTATGGCTGTTGTTGGCTATGTGGAGCTGATGATGATGATAATAGAGCTACATGAGCCTAGAGAGGCAGCTCAGAATCAACCTCTCTGGAAGCTGATGGCTTTATGCAGTGCTATGCCCCCTTAGTGGTGCACCTACTATTCGATTAAATGTCATATATTCAGTTTGCTGTGTTTACAGCTGATGATTGTCTGGCATGAGTATGCAGCAGTCAGTGCCTACAAGCACTCAGAGATCTCCCAGCAGGTTGCTGATGCACGACACCAGCTGAATCAAGGTACACATCTGCTGTTGAGTCCATTTTATTATTAGGAATGGATGGATACTGAGTCTGGCTATTTATATATATGCAGTTGGATGTGTACTACATGGCAAAGTATTACTCCTGTTGGATTGACGATCTCATAGTATAATATGTATTCTTTTTTATTTCACCATTAAACGGTAATACAGAGTAAACAAAAATACAACACAGTGGTATAATAGCTGACTTATGGTCAATCCTCATATGCTAGTATACAAATTGTTTTGTCACGGGATATGATAAATAATTACTAAAAATTGCATTGCCTAGATCAGGCAGTGTTTTATTCAGTGCTTTGATTGTTAGAGTAGGATTATTCAGTTCCTAAGCAATTTGGCCAAACAAATTAGATGTGTGTTTCGTGAAACATGGCCCTAGGTCAGTAGGTCAGATTTTAATATTTTTTATTCAGTTTCATAGCCACTTGTGCATGCTGTATATGGTATTATGTCTGGGTGGTACCAGATAAACATGCGTGAAGTGTGTAAATGCTTTGTTCTTATTGAATACACTGTGTGACAGTATTATTTAGTTGTTTTTTGGTGCCAACACCTATGTTGTCATTTTGGCATAGCTTGCACTAAAATTCAGAACTGCTTGAAATTACCGACGTCAAAAAATGGCCAAAGGCACAGTATGTACGAAAAACAGACAAAAATTGCATTAAAAATGGATACTTTTGGGAAGCCAAAAACTTGCTAGGGTCAGTGACTATTTGTTAGGTCAGTCGGGATTCCCGAAACACCCCCTTTTTGTTTGGCCTTCTGAGTTGCTATCAGTTGGTCGATAGGAAAATGATTTCTGCTTATACCTGAAGATTTAGAATGCAGTACATTCCAAGACGTACTGTATTTATACACTCTGGGATTAGTGTAAAACTATGAATTAATTTTTAGGCTGCATCAAATACATAGGATGCGGACTGTTGTGATTGATGATTCTGTAGCGTGAGCATTTGTCCATCTGTCATACGAGCAACTGTTCTTTGTTCTTACTCATTCGCCAGATGGCGCTACAATGCGATCATTATCACGTTACTGTAGCAGATTACAAATAACAGTAACAACATCAGCCTTAATAATAACAATGTTACCAATATTGTGTGTGTTATAATGTTGTTTGTTATTTAAGGCACATTGCGGAGAGCCTTCAAGCGCTGGTACGCTGCACGAGACACAGCAATTGTAATGCGTCTCAAGTTTGAGCGAGCTGTGGTGCGACACAGCAATCACTTAATGTTGACATCATTCACCAGATGGCGTGAGTATGTGGTGTTGAGTGAACGCAAACAGCTGCTACATCGACAGTGTGTTTGGCTGCTGAAAACAAGGCTCGTTGCTTCTCACTTCCTACGCTGGCGAGCCGAGTTTGCTGCACGACAGCATGAAAACACTCAGAGCACATCGGCTCTGTGGCATTGGGCAATGGTACTTCAGCACAAGGTATGTCGATATCTTGTTACTTACTTACACTGTGTTGTAGCCTCATACAAGCCACAGGAGCTGTAGAAGACTCCCACTTCATTTTGTGCTAGATGATTTTAAAGATATCCAAAGCAGAGTTTTGTTTCATTAGTGAAGTTGTTTGTGTATTTGTTAACCTACATTTTGTTGATATGATTTGATTGGGTGTTGCATTTGTCAAGAAATTGTCTTTGAAGATTGTCTCTGCAACAACGTATCATATAATGTCTACTGTTACTGCTACTACTACTATGGCACACGCTGCCTGCCCCCAGTGCCTCTGAAGTTACGACCTTATGGTGCTACACAAATCTGTTTATTATTATTATTATTATTATTATTATTATTATTATAATCATTGTGGTGATTATAATAGGCACCGTGTCTCAGAGACCTCCAGAAAACTCTTTAACTGCTGATGGAATGATGTTAACGCATTTGTTAAAAGCTACCCATCACTTACAGTAATAGTGTAAACAATTGTGTGTTTCAAGATCTGTGTCAAGGTATTTCTTGTTTGTGTTGGAAACTACACATATTGTGCCCATTTGTCAGGTATTTGTCGCCTGGTGTCATTACGTTGACTCGCGGAGACAGAAGGCAGCTCGCTATTCACAAGCTCTAGACATATACCGCCGCCGACTGCTGTCGGAGGGTGCCACTAAATGGCTGTCGGTGTCATCCGATCTTTCACAGCTACGCATGAAGCTGGCCACTCAGCAGGGAGTACGGGTAAGCACTAAGCAGCTTATTTTGCATCAATCTTTTTTGAGTTCTAAGGATTATTATTGTCATTTATAATTTGTTCACTATTTTAGTTTATGGAGTGTTGCCTTCAGTGCTTTGATGCTGTTGGTTGGGCGGCGGGAAGGGCATCCGGCCTGTAAAAAACCTTGGGGGGTTGTGGGGGCGCCGTTAGTCCGGTTCGGGTGGCGCCCACCCGGACTGTCGGTACCTCTGCCTCCATTATCTTCCCCTGCTCCATAAAAATCTAGAAGACAGGAGGTGGGGAAACCCAGTCTGAACGCAGCACAGCCCTATGCTAAGGCAGAAGGCAGAGTATTTCTTCTGGTACCGGCCTACCCGGGTTGTCCCGGAACAAAGGCCGTTAAACGGTGGTTGTTGTTGTTGTTTAGTTTATGGAGTGAAAACCAGAACACTTGTAGGGTTTTCACCATGCACAGATGTCGGCATAGCAAGGCTCCGCAGTACCTCGTCGACTGTTGCACACCGGTCACCGATGTTGTCGGCAGGCAGCGTCTCAGGTCAGCCACACAGCAACTGGTGGTGCTTCCACGACATCGGCTATCCACTGTTGGACGCCGAGCTTTCGCTGTGCACGGCCCCATGGTCTGGAACTCCCTGCCGGATGACCTCCGCGCACGGCAGGACTATGAGTTCTTTAGACAGGGCCTGAAAACCTGGCTATTCTCCGGATACTAGCGTGCTTAGCGCATTAGAGACCTTGTGATAATAGCGCTATACAAATCTACACTTTACCTTACGTTACCTTACCTTTCAAATACTTTTGTAATACAGAAAATATGATAATGCTGCTTCAGAAATACAACATTGAGTGGATAGAGCAAGAGTGAATGTAACGTAATTGATGAGTTAATTTGTCATTGCAAGTTGAGAGTATATGAATATGTGTTCAGTTTTCGAACTTTGTATATTAATTTTCAGCAGTTTATTCCAGTTACATTGCTTGTTTTTTTTAGAAAAATCATTTCGTTGCAGTTTCCTGTTTATTATAAATTACTAACAAGCTGTTCTGTGTCAGCTTTATTGATGAATTAGTGTTTGGCTTGAAATGCCATAACTGTGATAAGTCTTATGTGGGTTTGGGATGTAGAAATAGACCAGCTTTATTTTCTGTTTGGATTATGCAAAAGACTACAAAACGAGGTTTGTCTTAGCTGGAACAAGTGTTTTTTGTGTTATTTTGTTTCCTTATATTCAGTTGTCTCTACTGGTGCAGTCAATCACGTGGAAAGTTTCGTCTTTGAAATGACGTTCTGTGTGTTGAGTGGGACGTTAGACCTTAATAATTCAGTTTTATTTGGTGTTACGTGTATAGAGTTACTATCGCGTTCATCAGATGGCTCTGAAGTGTGCTGGTCACTGGCGACGGCTTGTAGCTCGACGACGACAACAGGCCGTTGGTGTTAAAGCCCCTGCAGATATCTCTGTTGCATCGTCATTTGGTAAAATACTGAAGCCACAGCCATCAGCTAGCTATGGTCCACTGTTAGCAAGGTAAAGTGTGTTGTATTTGTTACAATTATATTTTTGTAGTTGTACATGTATGTAGTGTGACATAGTTGTTTGATGGTGTCAGGCTCAAAATTAAGAGGTCACAGTTTAGACTGCCAGCCATTCCAGTTTTATGTGTTGACTCTGGACAAGTTGTGCATACTTGTATGCTGTTATCCAGCAGAGTATGGTATGATACTGGCCGGGAGGTGGTGATGTGCGTGGCTTGAAAACTAACCATGTGTGTAGCAATAAGTACTGGCAGCAGTAGGGTTTATATCATGCATGTAGGCTGACTGCCAAGAAACCGTTATCAGTAATAGCATGCTCTAGCCATCTTCATTGTTTTTAAAGTAGACTTTCAGGAGACCTAGCCTAACATGTGACGCATCCAGAAATGCCATTTGAAGAGCAGCTGATAGTAGCAACTGTACTAGTACTTATAATATTGGGAGTACTGCCATCTGCATTTAGAGTGCTAATTGTAATTGTCTAATAGTTCTCAAATGTCATTTTGTTATTAATTTTTCTTGCAGGTTTTAAAGGTATGAAAATTTGTATTTGAAATTATGTGTTTCTGTGTCAGACTATGAGAAATACTCAGTGTTGTAGTACTGAATAGAGTGTGTAAATAATTTTAGAATTTTGAGGCCTTTGTAGAAATGTTGATAAAACGTGCGAGAACATGTTTGCCGAATGCAGACTGCCAGCAGCTGACGCCCAGATCCGCCGACCAGCACCGAGCAAGCCACCATTTCTGATGGAGTCACTCACTCGTGAAGGACTGAACACAGCCAGCATTGATGATCAAACCAGTCATGGCTTACGTGAAAGGTATCACGATGCACTGTGATGTATTGCAGTGATGTAGTGGAGTCATGTGTAAATACGGTGGTTGTCTGAGTGATCGTTTCCTATCTGATTAGTTACAGCACTCAGTTCATATTGTGTAACTGCATTGACTGTTGCCTCTACTTTTCTGTTACCTCTTTAACTCTTATAGACCACATCTGAGCTGTGATGATTTTCTAGAGAAATAGAGGAAGAACTGTTGTATTTATGTGCTGTAATTGAGAAGACGATTAGCCGTAGGCAGAATAGCTAGATAAAATGTGGTGGCATAAAATATAAAACGCTAACAGATTCAAAAATACAGTTGGAAAATATGATAGTATACAGTGGAGGTTACAATAGGTCTACATAAGATCTGAATGACAAGAATCTGTTTATGCTGCACCACGTGTGTGTGATACTTACATGAAGTTTTGACTAATGACGTTTACAGGTCAGCGCATCTGGATGAATTTGTCAGGCACGAGACAGTGAAACCCTCAGACACTGTCGACAGTAATGTGCCGCGTGATGTTGAAAATCTGCCACTGGACATTGCCAGACACACTGTGATGCTGAGTAGTGATGGCGTTGGAACTGTGATGATGGGAGGATATGTTGACTATCTTGATCACCGACCACCTCGTGCTAACCTGCCATTTGTTGATGAAGCTGAACCCAATGTTATCAACATGGCTGATGATGGAGCTTCGTCTTTGCATAGAAATGACGTTGTGGTGCTTACTAACACAAGAACAGCGCCTAAGCTACAGCTGCTTCCACCGATGGCTTTCATGTCTCGTGCTGATGGCACGCCGATTTCCATCACTGAGACTGGGCGTGGACATGTGTCAATGTATGGTGAACGTGAGAAGCAGGCTGAGAAAGATGGAGACGTTTGTGAAGCTGAAATTCTAAAAGGTAGAACAAGAGATGAGAAGGATACGGTAGGTGGTTTTGAAGGACAGTCGGAGAATGTTGCTGATCATACTGCAGAGCTGTTGCACATTCGCCAGACACTGCGTGCATTCGCTGACCACAAGAGCAAGTTGAAGTTTGTACAGTTCTTACTTTGAATGATAATATCATAGTAGTATATGAATGTTTTTATTATTGTCGTTATCATCGTCGTTATCATTATCGTTGTCATCACTGCTATCATCACCATTTGATGTTATGTGCCATCGGTCTTTACATGTATTGTAGGAGGCGCAATAGAAATGACTCTTTTACTATTTACTATACCTGGTGGCGTGGGTGTATTGCTTATGGCATTGAACTCACAGCTGAAAGGTTGAATTTTATGATGTACCTGCCATGCTCGTTGGTTAAGAGATTCTATTGACATTTAAGTATAATATTTTGCAAAGTGTTGCAAGCATTTCGTCTGTATATTAACTGTATTGTTTTGGTTACTGGTAAATAATTATATTAGATTTGTTGGTGATGTATCTTATTATGTATGAAAATGTAATGTGTTCATATTAGATATGCTCAGTCAACTAGGTTACGTCTACAGAATTTGCTCGACGAGTTAACGTCATTGAATTCAGCGGACTCGGAAGTGGCTTCGGATGAGAACGATGTGAGAAAACTCCAGCAGGAAATTGATGCGGTATTTGTTGTGCATATGTTTTTAGTTTCTTGGTTATTGGCTCTGTGTGTAGCTTATTAATGTCCTGGTACAGATTGTTTTCTATTGTTATACAACTCTTCCTTCTGAAGGATTTTGGCCTCATATAGAGCTTCACATGGTGTATGTCTGGTCTCATAAATTGTGGTTATTGTTATGTGCAGATAGACAAGGACATAGCAGTGTTATCAGCACTCGTTGTGGACTCAAAGCCTGAAGCACTGATGCTGGCGCAGTGTGTTCAGCAGTTACTGGCCACGTCGTGAACACAGTTTCCGACACTTATTTTGTCTGAATATGTTTGTAATTTTACATATCAGTATTGGGCTGTATTGTTATGTGTAGAGTGTATGCCATTAGCCGAGTCACAGTTCACAAGTGCACTTGTTAATGTCACTTAGTGTTCATCTCAGGGATGGAATGTAAGATTGTGGTCAAACTAGCACGTTGATCTCTCTCCTTCCTGGGTGTAGCTGCCAAATACGTCGTTTTGCTGTCCATCAAGGAACACAGTATACCTGGTAATGTGAGTGCGCCTGGGCCCAGTAGGTCCATGTTGAATCTGTCCCTGATGATTTCTCCAACTTTGCTGCAGTTGAGGGTGGTGAGCTATGCAGTGTGCCTGCTTCATTTCTTGCACAGATGACGAGAAAGGCACTTAAAGCATGCTTTGGTTTTGCTGGGTTCAGTTCTATGTCATATGTTAGTAGTTATTGTAGCAGGTTTTTAATGTATTTAGGCTGCATCAAATGCGTGAGATGCAGAGTATTGTCACCGATGTTCACAGTCTGTCTGTCTGTCCGTCTGTTAGTCTGTCTGTCACGTGGCTCAACTGTATGTTGTGCTTTTGTGCAGCCTTTGCCAAATTACTTTGGCCTCTTGTTAATGTTTTTATGCGTTGAAGTTTTAACATGGTTGCAGCTAGATTTGGTTGTCAGTCACCAGTCACATAATGACTGTATAAATTGTCTCCGAAATGACATATAATTTATGACTCAGTGTTGAACTTTACTGTTTGTTACGTGTAAATTTACAATAGTTTGGGGCCAATATGGTCTCTCTGGAACACTTGGGCATTACTGGAGCAGCATTTTACATACTGGATGCGATGTGTTCTGTTTTGCAGTCATAGTATCATAGTATCAAGGCACAAATACACTTACTCGTGATCCATTACTCCGGTGCATTTCAGCCGGTAATTTACCTTTTTCACAGCTGCACGGGTCTTCAAGTACTGTGTGTCTTAGTTTAGTTTGCATATGTAGTTGAAATGTGTTTTCTAACAGTTCAGTCTTACATTGAATGCTTCACATCACATTAAGGTTGTTCATGTGGTTATTGATGTGAGCTTCGCTAATATTTTTGACTCGTTCAGCATAATTTATCATTTGCGAAAGTAACTACTGAATCGTACCATTTTTTAAAATTACAAATGCTACGTGGAAAGTCTTCTTGCACCGCCTTAGCTGGTGCTTTCGTGTGGGTTCCAGGGCTTAGAATAGACCCACTCCGTCTCCTGGCCGGATGTCGTAAAAGGCGACAAAACCAGGCACCCCTCAACCTCCGCGGCCTCATCTGATTACTGATGATGGTCTGGAGTAAAAGAGGGAAC
>Ga0126335_1001614_pt1 | contig 12831 bp, 6 predicted proteins | sample OlaspJWI45metaG_FD_108409 | JGI IMG/M metagenome (GOLD analysis project Ga0126335, IMG submission 108409) | Marine gutless worms symbiont microbial communities from Oahu, Hawaii - Olavius sp. 1 OAHU.JWI-45 metaG | ecosystem: Host-associated > Annelida > Digestive system > Unclassified | place...
ACTCAGTGTCTCAAGACCAAGACTCGGTGTCTCAGGACTAAGACTCATTTGTTCAAAACTGAGGCCGAGACTCAGTGTCTCAAGACCAAGACTCGGTGTCTCAGGACTAAGACTCATTTGTTCAAAACCGAGACTGAGACTGAGTAATCAGAGGCTGAAAAACAAAAGTGCTGTGGTAAAAAAATCAACTTACATCACTTTCTTGTGCATGAATGATCGTGTCACGTCATTGTTCAATAGAAAACTCATCCAGATTCTGTACAGCAGCATTAGACTTTGCTAGTTACTACACATTATTGCAATGCAAAAGACTGACTGGGAAGCATCTTATCACTTATTCATTTGGCCTCATCAGCAAGCTGCTGTTGCTGAAGATGTTCGCCACAAGAACAGAGATGGCAAGTGGAGGCACTTCATAGAAGACCTATCTAGCAGCAGATGCAACAGTTTGTGTATGCTGTGGCGCGTCACTTCAGCCCAAGTCACTGAATGAATCTGATAGACGAGGCTGTGGATTGGACACAAATTTTCACGTAAGGTAGTCCATCGACAGCATTAATCAGAGGCTCATTTACTGGCAAATACTTGCAACATGGACCTTGGCATTTAATGTACACTTGCAGCTCTGGCACCGCTCGTCAACTGACAAAAGCCAGTACGATAATGTCCAGTGTATGACGTTGAAAGGAATGTAGTTGATGTCATTGACTGTGTCATAGGCGGAAGGAATCGTGCTGAGTCTTCGTGATCTGTTTCAAGTTGTCTTTGATATGAAGAAACGTGAAGTTGAAGAAGCCAAGAACTCGCAGCCGGACAGTATCTCTCTCTTCTCCAGTCACCGACTGGTTTGTATCAACCACAATATCGGCAATATGTTATGTTGGTGTCTGAGATAATAGTTATCATGTGTTAGCATGTGCAGTAATTAGTGATTGTTCTACTCTGATTTTGCATTTATTTTTTGTTTATTTGTATGTTTTCATATAAATATTTTGCATGTGTGTGGACTGTGGTATTTGTGTATATTGTAACATTATATAATTGATACATGCTGATGTGTTTTATTGATTTATCCATTAAATTCCAACTGCTCTGTACTTGTTTTAGTCTCTGTCCAGTCTTTTGCATACTTAAGTTTTACTATTTGTTAGTGATTATTTTATTTTGTATTTACTTACATACTTATTCTCTTACTATCCATTTCTCATGGCACTGAATAGCCTATAATGTGCTGATGTGCTGTTAAGAAACTACTCACTCACTCACTCACTCCTTGTCTTTTGCCAATGGAATGATCTTGCAGTGCATGTGATAAAATTTGAAGACAGTCTGCAATATTGTTTGCCACTTTTAGGATTATTGGAGTATCCCTGCTCTATTTCCCGTTGGATGCCATGAAAGGCAGCTGAACCCACTTTTGCAGCTGTATTCTTTGTTTCAGCAATTTCTGTTCTTTTGAGTTGAGCATGAGGTATAAGATGGTGCATGCAACTGCAGTATTTGCTAATTAAATGACAGTTTGGTGTGGTGTGTTGTGTTGTGGGACATGCCACTGTGCATCTGTTGCTGTTTTCATTCGTGTTAACAAGGTCTGTGTCAGAGCCGGAAGGCTGACTGTTGGTGGAGTTGTCGTCTGTTAGCATGTTAGATGCAGGGCAGCGTTATGCTGTGCATGATCAGCTGGTAGCTGGTGGTGTGTCGTGGTATAAATGTGTAGAGTGCTAGTGATGCTGTCACTGCTGCTGCGGAGACGAGTAGCGGCAGTGTACGTAGTGACAACGTGTCTCGTCTTGAGCACGAACTTGACTACCTGGAGCAGGTTACTAGCCTCTACTGTCGATGGATGCTAATGCATGGTTTGAGTGCTTAGTTTGACTGCATGTTTCAGCTCATCACTGGTTCCTGTTTCTTTACTGTGTCCGGTGGATAGAGGACCCCTTCAATTGTCGCTGTGTATAACTTGCATTTTTACGGAAATTTAGCTGCAGTTACTTAAGTTGGATTTTGTTACGCTGCTGTCCTTACACTGTCTTTAGAGGTAGTTCCTTGAGTTTATTCATTGCAACATGGTGGATTGGTCTCGACGGGATCGGCATTTGACCTCAACGACCACCTGGCTTCCTTCGCTGCTCTGACACTGTTGGTTGGGTCATCAGGCGTGTAAAAACTGTCCCTGAAATGACCTATAATGTGTCAAGTGCGACATTTGTGCTTTTTTTACCTCATTCATCCCTTCAAGTTGCACTGTGCTAATTATGAAAAATTTGCCGTTTATTATAAACATTACCAGTGAAATCTAAAGGGCTCCGTCAGTTATGGGATACTTTGTACATACATGTGGTCTGTGATCACATTCACGTGCAATGTTCCTTGAGCTGTTTATAGTGAAGGACCTTCAGCGGTGGTGTTACTTGCGGTATGCTTCCAACGGGGTCCGTTGCTGGCATTTTGGGAATTATTTAGCTTAGGAAGCGTGTCTGAAGCAATGATTTAGATTTCTCTTGTACAGATCAAAATGTGTAACATATAAACCAACATGCAGTGTTTGTGATCTTGCATAGACCTACGTTTGTCATTAACATTCATTTTGCCACCATATGCAACTGTCTAGCTTGTGGGCTGCCTCTCGAGCTTACCAAGTGGACCCTCACTTTATTGGCTCTAACTTTGTGAAATCTTAACCAATTTTCAAAAAAAAGTTCACTGCCAGAAAGGGCATAAAATTTTGTTATATAGATATCCTTACACGGTGTGTAGAGGCACTCCTTGCGTTTATTCATTGCAACATGGTGGATTGTTGCATACACCTTAACTGTGTTGCTGCACTACCTTGTGAAGTCTGACATTCAGACATTTTTCATGATTACGAAAGTAACACTTAATATCATATTACACATTTGACAAAAAAATGAAATTTTTCATGACGTATGGCTGAATAAATGTAAATGCTGTCATAATAGTTGCTTAAAGTGTCCAGTGTTTGCCGCCAACGTAATGCAGCGTGAATGATGCTGTCGTCAGCGTCACACCATAGGCTTATACGACGTGCAGTAACTGCAGATTCAGTTTGTTGATGTTATATAACCACGACTGACGAATGTCTAATGGATGGTCTCATGGTAGATAAGTTGAGGTCGGAGCTGTTTGCTGGCCACAGATCTGGTTAAATAAATGAGAACATTCCCATGATTCTGTACATGAGAATTCATACATTGCCATATGTTTGGTGTGCAAGGTAGTGCTGTCAACATTCAGGCCTATTTAGAAAAAAAAAGTGTTTGCTCTTTCCAATAATGGTTAGCACAACCAGAAAAATGGGATAATAGCTAAGTCATAGTAATTATGTATTGTAGTAATTGTATTTGATGCATGTGAAATCATTGCATTTTGCTTGCATTTTTTTCAGATAATTTGAACTTTTAAGTAATTTCACAAGGTAGTCTCTCTCTTTTTCGCGTTCTCTTTCTCTACGCTTGACCGTCGATGGGTCATAGTGCTCTCCATGCTGACCGATTCATTGCAACACTCTAAGCGTCGGAAGGAGAGAGCCCTGTTCTCATGGTGATCTGCTCCACCCAGCATTTTTGCGGACGGCCTGGTTGTCTTCTCTAGGTGCCAAACTGTACTGAGCCAGGGGTGTAGGGCTTGGTGGGCAGGAGCAGCTTGATCCATAAGCCTGACGTGGCCAAAGAGAGAGTGTCTCCTCCGACTTATAGCTTCATTTATGGACGATAGCTGTGAGCGGGTGGCGACTTTCACGTTCATAACAAATTCATACCGGATGATGCTGAGTATTCGCCTTTGGTTCGTTATATGAAAGAAATCCAATTTCGCTATATCAGCTTTCAATAGTGTCCATGTTTCAGAAGCATATAGCAGTGATAACAGGAAACACGAATTGTAGATGCGAAACTTAGTAGTGGTACTCACAGCCGACTCAGAAAACACACATTTATCTTGAGACATGATTCACGTTTCTGACTCTGTGTTAACTAGGGTTATTATGGCCATTTTCTATTACCTTTGTGACTAGGGACTGGAGCATATGAATGCGTTCATGCCTACATCACTGTCGAGCTCACCAGGTGGTAACTCGTGGCCGGTCGCTGGCAGTCTGTGGGGCAGTAGTGCCATGTCGCCGCCGTCATTTCACAGTGATAAATACAACACGTTACCGGCTGGCAGTGCGGCTCTGTATCGTGGCATGTTCACCGCTGCGTCAAGGTCTCCACTGTCTGCCCGTGCCTCATCACTGCGATTCCAGCAACAGTCACAGCTTACTGAGGCACGTTTGACTCACTAGATAATGCTGATATGCTGTGGACTGTATCTGTCAATTGTCTCTTGAAATAAACAGTAATTATATCAGGCTGCCGGCAAACTGTGGAAATGGAGATTAGTACTTCGTAGTTGTACAGGCTCAAAAGTACGGTGAACTTACTTATGTACATTGTCAGTGTCCATGAAAACGGGCCCAGTTACAGTGTATATGGTTGCAGGGCAACCTGGGCGAACATTATTTTTTACTAGGGTTAGAACAATATCGGTATTGAGCATCGGTCAGTACTGGTGGTTTTGGAAAGTATTCGTGAAAGTATCCATACTTGCGCAGTGCTGCAGTTAGTTGACTGCATCTTCTATCACAATGCAGCCCCTGGGACAATGACAACTGACTGTGTGGAGGCTGGGGTTGAAGCTTTTATACCAGGTATGGTACTTTTATCAGTGGTTGTTGCAGTAAACACGACGGGTACCTTGCTGTGTGATGTATGCTTATGTCTGTGGTAGGGTCTGGAGGGGTTTTATGCATTCATGCTGATGTCGTTAGCTACTTCTCTGTTTCAGACACTTAAATGGATCTACGTCAGTAATCGTTGTGATTTTAGTAAATAGTTTACACTTTTTCAATGTTGTGGCTTTAGTGAATCATGTTTTCTGGTCGTCTTTGAACAGTTATGACTCTGCCTCTGTGTGTGTAGGCTGACAGTGTGGACAGTGTATCGGTGACACTGTCATCGAGTGGAGCCACTGTGCAGCCAGTACGAGCTCGCGTGAAATCAACATCATCACTCCAGCAGCCAGCAGTAATACCTCATCCCATCATCATTCCACCTCCCGCCTCCGTACCAAGCTCACGTCGATCAGTGTCCTCTCTAAGTTCCACTCCACCCACGCCAGTCACCGCAGATCACTCACTGATGCCGGCATGTCCGACCGGCTGGGCACGATTTGACCTGAGTCCACTGAATGAAGTTAGTCAGGACACATCATCCACAGTGGCGGCCACCCAAACCACAGCACAGCCAGATACGGAGCCTGGAACTAACGATTCGCAGTTTCATAACTCCACCAAGTTGTCAAGAGAACCGGATGCTGAGCCGCCACCTGCTACTAATGAAAGTCAGTTCCCCAGTGACAAATTTTCCGATTCCTTTCTTGCAAGCAGGGACAGTACAAATGTTGATGACGTCGTTGAGTCCGCAGCTGTTGCATCCTCCTCGCAGGAACTGATGTCACCTAGCAGTGATAAGGACAGTATCAGTTTACCATCACCTGAGGCGCCACCACCGCCATTGCCTGAGAATGTAGTGACCACTGAGTTACCATCAGAACCACCTCTCCCCCCACCGCGACCTAGAGTTCATGCTGCTAGCCAGGCAGGAGGGTCTAGTGTTGATCTTGGCACTGGACTGGACTCTGCTAGGTCACAAGAATCTGCTAACTCCAGCCCTGTGATGGCATCTACGACCATCAGTGAGTTGCCACCAGTCACCACCGCTGTCAGCACGTCTGTGATCTCTAACCATTCTCAACATATCACAACATCTCAACCCAGTTCTGTGGATGTTGCTGCAAGGTTTCCGTTGTCTTTTCCATCTGATGATGCCACACCACCACCCCTGCCTCCGCGACATTTCTCGGTGTCCAGTGATTCTCAGAAACAGCAACTAATGCGTGGAACATCGTTGCCAGCGTCGGGAAAATTTCATTTTGTTGATGATGTCCCACCGCCTCCGCCCCCACGACGTTCTCTGTCAAAACCTGTCAGCAGTGTATCACCAGCTGTTGATCCTTTTGCTCCAATACCAGTATCTGTACCAGTGTCAACTGCAGTACCCACTAAACAACAGCCAGCTGTAGCACCAATGCTGCCATTTTCTTCCAATAGTTTGGTTGTGGAGACTACAATAGCTCCACTGCCACGACCTCGGCCACAGTGCAGACAAACACAGATAGTCAGCAATGAGACAGCTGCAGGATCAAACACTAGTTCACCCAGTTCATCTCCATGGCACTCAGTTAGCACTCCTCCAATCACTGAGCAAGTTCCTGTCGATCCTTTCTCTAATGTCGACCCATTCGCTGGCAGTGTATCGCCCGACGATCCATTTGCCGATCCTTCACTTGATGGCATGTTGTCTGATCTGTGTCACGATTTTGACAGCGATACGTTATCAACATCGGCATTCTGTACTCGTGCTGTGACCATCGACTCGGTTTCCTCTGAGATCTGCGATACTGGTACGGCTGCTGCTACTGCATCGGTACACCGTCAGCGTGATGCCAGCAGCTCAGTGTCAAATGAGTCACGTTCTAGCAGTCACTGCAATGCTGCTAGCATATCACCACGCACTGTACAGGCATCAAATACAGAAGCAGTTGGCACCGGATGTCTGGTAGATTTGAATACTACTGACGATGCAGATGCCTATGGAAAATGGCAGCCATTTGCCGACAAGCTGAATGCTTCGTCTGGCTCCGAGGCAGTGTACGGGGATTTGCGTGATGTTTGGTATGGCAGCGGGACTGTCGACTGGAACCAGCAAGCATCTTCTGACAGCGGCGTTGATTCGTCTGTTAGCAGTGCTGCAGCGGTCCAACCCACTCTCAATATACTGGACACTTCTCCATCTGACATGGCAGTCTGGACTAAGGATGATGTATCAGTGAATTTACAGCTAGCTGTGACCAGTGCCCGGTCGGGCATCGGTTGTAGCATACAGTCAGACATTACAACCACACCAAGCCAATCTCTGCTGGAGACTGACGACCTTATCGATGGTCATTCTGTGCGAGCAAGGTCCGAACCACCAGAACTATCACAGGTCATGACAGCAGCATCCATTGAACACCAGAACTCTTCACTTGACGCAGTGTTTGGTCGGTTTGACGATGAAGCTATGACATCTTCATCATCTTCAGCTGTCTGTGCCACAGTGAGTGGTACTGATGCTGATGTTGCTGTCAGTGACCACACCAACTCAGCTGATTTACTACCTGCCAATCTACAGGTGATACAACAGTTTTATCAATTTTAGTTGTATGCTATGCACTGAATTAATTAGTCATTCTCTGCTTGAAGTGGAAGGGGTTCTTGGAAATAGGTAGCATTATCCAAAGTTGTAAAGTATTTAATATTCTTTAATGAAAGTTTTAAATATTCTTTGGTTTAAGTTTCTATTAAAGGCATTTACCAGTTGGCACCACTTTGAAGTGAAGGGGTATGGGAAGCTCTGTTTCAATTCAAGGTTGTCATAACTTTGTGCTTTGCACTAAGTATGCTACAGTCATAGCAAACTTGGATGCCCAATGGCCCGTACTACAACCTGATGAAGAGAGATGTTGATGAGGCTAAAAGGCAGCACAAATCAGTCGACCAAAAATCACAGATTCTTTGGACTTTACATGCAATAGGCTCACAACAAGAATCCAAAGTAGATAGAACTAATCCAGCAGAACAAGCAGTTTGCTTTTGCCTTTAAATGCGAGGCCATGGCCAAAGCTGTATCTGTCAAGATGCTGTTTGTTGGCCACATTTCTGCTTGATATAGAAATATGTTGGGCGCTGTACAGACATCTTTTTTATAGTATTTTGCATAATTTGTTTATTTCATAAGATTTGTTGTGTTGTTTGTTTGGTGTCAGAATGTTTCAGATGTTGTGCCATCAACGAGCACGTGACATCATATTCACAAACAGCAGGTAAGTGCTGACTCGTCAAATGAGTTTGCTTTGATTGTCGCAGTCCTGGTGATAGTTAGCTGTACATTCACTTTCAGTTGAGTCATATTTTGAGTGAGAGTGAGATGTTTAGGTACAGGATGCAACCTGTCATGACTTGCAGTTTACAGTTGCTAGAAGTTAGGTGCTTGGTTATTGGTTGAATTACGCAAGACAGTTTGTCCACTGTTCACCGTTGCACGCTAGGACCTTAGAAATACTGGCTTTGTATCCAGTCTGTTACTTAGTCCTGGGTATGACATTAAACTGTGTCCAACATCGGCAGGTCTGGTGGAGGAACAATTTCTGTTGTCAACGGCGGGGATAGCGGTGGTCTCTTACCATAAAATAGGGGGTATGCTGGGAAGATGAGGGTTGGGGCAGCTTTGTCCCAGAGCCGGTCTTCACTTCCTGTTTTAGGGTAAATAGGAGTGCTGGCAGGGCACTCTTGGTGCACTGTGGCAGGCCCTAATCACTGCTTCTCAGCTTCGATGGGTGGGCCATGTGTGGAGGATGCCCAACAACCAGCTCCCAAAAGCAGTTTTATATGGAGAGCTCAGTGTTGGCAAGCGAAAAACTGGAGGTCAAAAGTTGAGATACAAGGATGTCCTCAAGAGAAAGAATGACTACACGAGGGCACATGAGAGACCAAATTCCACAGTAAGCTATTTAAACTACAATTATCCAAGATGCCAGAGACCCTACCAATCCAAGGCAGGCCTCATGGCTCACATGTGTTCCTGCATCACCCCTTAACAACTAACAACTAGTCATCATCGGACTCGATGGACTGCCGAAGAAGAGATCGTTGCACTGTCCTAGAGCTGACAGCATTGTGATGCCATTGTCACAAGATTTTGCATTCAATGCTTGTATAACGCATGGTGGTATGCTAGCAACATTGATTGACCATTGTCGACGTAATAGGCTGAGTAGTTGGTCCCACTCTACACATTATAGGCCATGGTGGAAATGATCTTCACAGCCAGTCAAAAACCTGAAACCATAGTTACAGAAAAAGCTGGTAAGCTCAGTCTACGTAATTGAGTAATTGAGAATAACCGAGTGATTGAATGATTGTCGTGTCTGTTGACAGGTTCATCTTGATGCTGCACGATGACAAGCATGTTTGCACGCTGCTACTACCACTGTTACTGCCGGCCATCGCTGACTGATTGTCTGATGGACTGATGATGTTGCTGCGTTTGTGCAGCTGCTGTATGCGAGTCACCAAATCTGTTTTATCTCCGGTCATTTCTCTCAGTTTCAGTCCCTTAGCCATGCGTCTAGTCTGCCACATCTGTCGACTCTGTCAGTATTGGTTACGTTTAGAGCTGTATCAAATAGTGATTTTTAATATTTGACCGAATGTGAATACTCAGCTTTTTCAGTAGCAAAATTTGTACTGGAACCAGTAATGGCAATCGTTTGAAAGCTGAGATCTAACGTTTGCTGTTACCAACTCCACTGTCGTCAGTGAGTGACTAACGATTTGTGAGTCTGCTCTGATATTCTCACTAGGATGAGTAAGTCGTAGCTACAAATCTATACTAATGTTAACTGCTGCAGTGTGTTACACAGTTGTCACGATTGCTGCTACTGGTCACGTGTTTTACAATACATTATCAGTATGACAATGGACATGTGCAATTTGACAGTAAGTGAACTTGAATTATTTGAATTTGTATTTGAATACAAATGATGGAATAAGTGTGTAATTTAGACAAATTATGAATCAAGTATTCAATGCGGGTCTAGTTACATTAATTGCTGATGTGGTACTGTTGTGTGTTCTGTGTGGTTGTACTGTTCTCGTCTTTGTATACTTTTGCTGTTCCAGAAAAATTCAGGCTGCAAAGGTGGTCTGCAAATGCATGAAGAGACGGTCCTGTATGTCTTTCAGTTTTCAGTCATTTGTGCACTCGCACTTGTCAGAGAAATGACAAAAACTCTAGATGTTGTGTTTCACCTAAGCACCCAGATTTCCAGGAGAGGTGGTAGTCGTGAAAATTCAGCTGCCATGCTACCGAGCAGATGCATATTTTCTGGAACAGCTTTTAGTGTATTTGCTTTTGTTGACTATAAGTTGTCAATGTTGTTGTAAATGTCATTGTGTGGTATACTTATGTGCTGCACCTATTTGATTTCAGTTGTCAAACCAAAGCTGTTTGCGGACATTGTACATTGCTGATACAGTATAGTGCTTGGAATGAGTGCCAGTTTAGTGTTGCTCTGATGCGCTATTTGTCCACTTTTATTATCGTTGCACATCACTATAGCAATGTCTGTTGTGGCCGGTCTATGGTGCTCTGACACTGTGGAGGTGACACTGCAAAGAGCAGCTGATCTGTAGAAGTATGTAAAGGGTTACTTGCAAATATTTGTACGTGTGATGTATTGGTCTGTTAATTATTGATGTCTTTGGTCGACAGCTAATACGATGTGTGTTGCAACATGGGGGCAGTTGCGAAAAATGTTCCATTTTCTGTCAAAAAGTGAGAATTTTCCAGGTGCCATCTTTGCTTGGTTATATTTCATTTGTCTTCATGCGTTTGTCACTGATGTTTATTCATATATCTTGTTAGCCGGCCCGCCACAATGTGGGGGCATGCTATAGTAATGGTCTGCATTATCCGTCCATCTCTCTGTCACATGCGAACATCTCCGAAACTAAGTGAGATAGACATATAGGAAACTCGAATAGGAATCCGGGCTTCCCGATTCAGAATCTGCAATCAGATTCGAGATCACCATTTTGGGTGTTTCCAGGTCGCTTTCTGCAATAAACTCTACCATAACGATGGCACCACACTGGATACCGTGGTGGGCCAGCTATCATCACGTCCCATAACAGACGATACCTTGTTACACGGTTTGTTTTATGTTTTCAGTGTCCATGTTATGTTTTTTCTCTCTCTCTCTCTGTTTGATTTGATTGTTATTAGAATTGGCGATGAGAGATTAATTTAGTCATTTTGTCCTTCCAAACTTGCATGCCGGTCTGATGTGTTTCAGTGATGTAGTGATGTCATTTCATTCATATCTGAAATGTGTGTTCACAAATCAAACAAGACTTGTCTGTGATGTAAATTGCTCACAAGCTCTCAGCATTGCATTGCAGAGTGGTGAGACATTTTGTGAACGAAGCTTTGTTGTTTCTTTCAGCATAGATGTAGAGTCGTGATTTTTTGCTGGACTGTGACTGCAGGGTTTTAAAACAAATAGGACTCCGACCCCTAGCATGAGACTGGACTCAGGGATTTTAGCATGCAGTTGCATCGTTGTTGGAAATATGCAGCCTCCCTAAGGCTGACTGCAACTCCGGGTCAGAACCTGCAACTCAGGACTCCAGTTGCTTGTCCTTGTGTGTCAGCTGGACTGAGTGGCTGGCCACAAGTGCAATACTTGCTGATGAATTCAGCAATACTTGTGTGAAATTATTAGTCAGTCACTCAGGCGTATGCAGCAAACTTTGGTCTTATCGTGACGTTATGTTAGGATTGTTATCTTTATGGGCATTTTGGAAACAGTATGCTACTCTCATATCTCTGTTTTAGTTGTTTAGTTATAATATCTATGTTTGTTCATTTCCCAGTTGCATATTGTGTGGCAGTTGCTGTACCAGCTTCTGCTTTGTTTTAGTGCTTTGAGCAGAAGCGTCATTCTAATATGTGAAAGTAGTTACAGTTTGCTGCTGATGTAGTTGCATGAGGTAGCCAGAGCTGCTCTTGAGTATTGTTCAGTATTTTGTTATTGCACGATGTTCTGGGCAGCTTACAGGTCCAGCAGATTGAGTTTTTGTCACACTGGCACCCTTATGCTGTGCTTAGCCTAGAGGTGGTTGCCTACAGTTCATATTGTGACACGGTGAAGTAGTTCTGGTGGGATTGTGTCCTATCTCAGTAGCCAACTTCCTTTAGTGCTTCAACATTTGGCCTGTAAAAATCATCCCCGAAATTATGTATAAAGTGTCGAGTGGGATGTTAAGCCTCTACTCTCTCACTTGCATGATGTAGTATCACCAGTCGTTGCTTGTCACAGTGCAACAGAATTGTGTCTGTTGTCACAGAAATTGAGACTTTGTCAGCACGTGGTTGCATCTTTGTTGTTCAGTGTACAGTTTTTGTTAATTGCAGTTTTATGTACATAAGGTGGCATTGGTTGTTGGCATTTGCTTCCATTTATTATCCCAATGCCTGCTCTATTGATGTACACATTTGTAGCTGTGCTTCATTTGACAGGTAATGTGACAATCAGCATAGAAGTGCAGTTATACAGACAGACCACAAGATCTGGCATGGTATACGTTATATATATATATAGCATAGCAGCGTGATGCTGTGTCTGATGTAGGAATATGTGCTTAGAGCAGTTACTTTCTTGGTTGTTTTTTTAATTTGATGTTTTTGTTCCAGTTTGTTGCACTTCATAAGCAAACATTTCACACTTTTGACTTCACATTGGTTCGTGATGTTGGTACTGTAAATTTTTTGTGGTCATTGTGTTGTTTGCAGATTTTAACATTTTTTCACATTTTCAACAAATTTGTCAATTTTTGTCGTGTTTTGACTGCGAAAAAAGGATTTCAACGAAGATACGACTAATGAAAGTGCTAGTGTGGCCTGTAGCAACATATGGCTGTGAAAGCTGGACTCTCAGAAAGAATGAAGAAACACATCTTGACGCCTTTGAGATGAAAGGACTGACAAAGATTCTGCGGGTTTTGTGGACAGCAAAGAAAACAAATGAGTGGGTTCTTAACAAAGCTGGAGTAAAGAGGGAACTGTTAGACACCGTCAAAGCAAGGAAGCTAGCATACTATGGTCACAC
>Ga0126335_1001615_pt1 | contig 12829 bp, 8 predicted proteins | sample OlaspJWI45metaG_FD_108409 | JGI IMG/M metagenome (GOLD analysis project Ga0126335, IMG submission 108409) | Marine gutless worms symbiont microbial communities from Oahu, Hawaii - Olavius sp. 1 OAHU.JWI-45 metaG | ecosystem: Host-associated > Annelida > Digestive system > Unclassified | place...
GAGCGCTTGTACAAGACTGCAGTCCCAGACGTCAGCCAGCTAAAACAGCGTCTCATCGACACCTGGTCAAATCTGTCTCAGGATGTCATCGACGACGCAATCGACCAGTGGCGAGTGCGACTATACGAGCGTGTGTGAAGGCAAAGGGACGTCATTTTGAGTACCTGCTGTCTCAAACCGGCTCTTTTCAGAACCACTTCCGATATCTAACCGGATCTTTTCAGAGCCACCAAAAGCTTTCAGAAGAAGACACAGTACCTTTGCGTACACGTAGGATTGTTAGTAAAATTAAATAATTAAATGAAATAATATCTGAGGACGACTATGTGCATTTTATAGCTCTGACTTTCTTCTTTTTATGTGCCAAATGTTGCCCGTTTTGATACAGGCACGTTGAAGTTACAGCGAATGATAAAGTGGGACTTTTTTTGGGACATGGTGTATATAACTTATGCTCACTTGAACACACCAAGTGAATAACCCATCAGTTGTGAAAGTACACGAAACCTACAAAAGGAAGGCAACCGAAAATGTCGGACATTACGTTACTTTGGCGTCACTTTCGTAGTTATGGTCAGTTCGCTTTCGCAATAACAGCAGAGCATTTCTGCGACGCATGTACACTGACTATAACCGCGCAGGATACCGCCCTGACTGTCTAAAAACAGTACTTAAAAGAAATGTGTATCATACCGGTTTTTGCACTGATGTGTGTTTCGTGGCATTTTTTGTGAAGTCGCTTTTTAACCTATAATTTTACATTTTACCTATATTTGCTTTTACTTATCATTTTTACATTTTGTGCTACTACGATATCATACTGTGCACTTTTGTAACAAAATCTTCGTGCTCCTTCATAGAATTATTTTGTGCGCTGTGTAGCCTAGAGTAATATATAGGGTTTGGTTGTAAATTTCGTGCGCTTTCCATCGGTGAAAATTGTTGAAGATCGGTGGTTAGCATTTGACGTGTTTAGAGCCAAAATAAAAGTGGCAGGTTTTTGTGGCCCACGGTGTAGAACAGTAAGACGAGAGGGTTCTAAGACCACATATAATCCGCGTCGCATTACGTTATTCATATTACATCTTACACATAACATGTGTCACAGTCAGCCAAATAACCGGTTATTAAACTACATTTCTGTGATGGACATTCATTTCGTCTAATCGTCAGCTGCTGACGTCGTGCACTGTAGGCGGTGAGTGTGCTGTGGAACTGTCTGGCCTACTTCAATTCTTGTGTCAACCCAATCATTTACAACAGGACGTCCAAGGAGTTCCGTGACGCCTTCATGGAGGTGTGTGGCTGCGCGGCTCGTCGAGACCGCTCCAACTCGTCAGAGCAGGTGGCCGCTGACGAGCGTCGCGTCAGCCTGATGACGCGCCTGACGCACGATAAACGTCGTCATCTCAGCTGCACCGCCACCTACTACCCGTCACAGTCACTGTCGCCCTGTATCATACAGAAGTCGGCTACTGCGACCGACCACCTAGCACCGACGTCACCGAACAACGCCGCTAAGACACATGTGCCCTCCAGTCAGCAGTCCGACAACGTGGTCGTCGTCTCGACAACTTCACTAGACTAACGATATGACTAGGCATCACAGATAGTGAGCTGGCCTGCCTGTGTAAAATAGATGAGCTAATTCTAGCGATTCCAATGAAAATAGTGTGTCCTATAAAAAATAACCCATACAGTGATGGAACAACTGGTGCAAAAATAACGCTGTAAATAGACGTATTGTGGATGTTGATAATGTGATCTGTGTGGCGCTTTTGTGCTTTCTGTGAACTCATCCCAGTGTGGATTGTCGTCAGCAATGTGTTGTCAGTTGTCACTGCCTCTGTTAATGTGCCGCTACATTGTGTACATAAGCCTACTGCTGTAGTAAAGAGACGCACCGTATAGTATATGGTGATGGACAATTACAGTAACTATTCCACTTAGTTAAGCTGTGTTACACAAACTGATTTCAAAAAGTTGTCAACTAAAGTAAACGTTTTACAATTATTTTGTAACTTTTTTGACGTAGATAAATAGGTAAACTATTACGGGTGATCATATTCAACTGAGCGTTTCGTAAACGACGCTTTAAAAAATTAATTATATTACTGCATTATATTTATTTACGACTAGCATCTACGCCAGTCAATCAAGTCTTATCGTGTAAATAGTTGTAAAACAATGTTCCGTGGTGACAAATACGACTATACTTATAACAGTGCAGGCGTTGAGCAAGGCGGTCAGAAGCGATCAGCTGTGCGTCTGTACTGAATTTGTGCGTTTCAACGTGCTATGTATTAAAAGCTGTAGCTGTTGTAGTTGTTGTAAATAAAATTGCCGTTTAAATCAAAGGCAAACCATCCGCATGGTGCCATTTTTGCTCGCGTGACCTTGACGTTCACCCCATGACCTTCATATACGAACTTAAGGTTTCCGTTAGGCGTACCGCCATACCAAAAATGAACTTGCTAGGTCATGGATTTCGAAAGTATGACTAACAGCCACACGCTTGCAAAAATATAGGCCTACACCACACCACTATCTATAAAAACGTTTCACCGACAGGCGACAATGCTTGTGCATAGTTGGTAATCTGTTCTGTCGCGTGTCGTACGTAATAGTGTCGTGAAGCTTCTTTGCTCATTATGTCACTTGTGGTCTGTAGGCCTACCAGTCACGGCGAGGCGTCGCTGGAGGCAACTTGTACATTTAGCGATGTATCACAGCGCTATAGTTGCTGCTGCTGCCAATATGACAACGGATAAACGAGCTCATCGCACCTGCTAAAGTTACGTGACACACTGAGCCGGAGTGTTCGGTCATCACGTGAATGATTTTACAACTGTGCTTCTTTAACTTCATCAAATTATTAAAGCACATGTTACGTAAAACAACACTCAACAAGCTGTTGTCGAACAACTCTTGACTTCAGTCGGTCACACTGCACATACTTTTTGCTCCGCTGAGTCACATTAGCTGGCCCGCCACAATGTGGGGGTCAGCTATAGTAATGGTCCGCGTTGTCCATCCGTCTGTGTTTCAAACACGAAACTAATCGAAATAGTTATGGTTACTATAAAACTCGAATGGAAAATTTGGCTTCCGGATTCAGAATATGCTATTCGGTGACCGGAAGTACGAAACTAAGTGACGGGCGTTTCACGCTCCAAACTTGTGTTCGCAGGCCATCTATCGTTCCGGCCCATCGGGAACGATATTGTTCTTTGCGTCGCCGTCAGTCAGGCAGGGTACAGGTTAGATAGTCCAAGTGAGAACAGAGAGGCAACGCATTTGGGATGATTTGAAAAACGTCTGTCACTTTGTCAGCCAGTGGTCAATGTGTGTGTTCATTGCAAATGCATCATTCAACGGGTTCTAGGGATCTGTGGGCTCCCAAGAATTATAAAGCAACAAACTTCGCTCAACTCATCGAGTTCAAAATGGCACTACCTTTTGTAAAATTCATCACAATTCTGTAATATCGGTATTTCGTAGTTCTGTCAGACATCCCAAGGATAGTTAAATGACGCCACTGCGTGGTCAGCGGTCAGTGGTCAGGCCTGCACTGCTCGTCTGTCACCGGCCGCTACAGACCGACCACTACTCGTCCAGTTGGACAACATGTGACCTTCGCTGACAATTTCCGAGGTCTGTGTTACACGGTCGGTCATTCGGCTGGGTATCCAGGGCAGCTACCTGCTCAAGTGATGACACTCGCCGCTCGCCGACGTTACCACTTTCAAGTGATTAAGGGCACAAAAATGCCGCCGACATCAATAGACTCGCAGCGTTTTGACAGTGCACTATCAACAGACTGTGCAAAGCGACTTTTTCATTGCGATCGATTACCGGATTATCAGCGTAATCCACACACAGCCACACAGCTAGTCAGTTTGTACCGAGCACTGGCGCACATTCCATCTATAGTTTATACGCTCTTGTTTAGTGAAAATAGAACGACGCAGCTGCACTGTGGTCTGCGTGTGGAGCGTAAGAATCATTGACCTACTTCACTGCCTGCAACAACCAAGATCGATGTAACTACGTATCTAACATTAAAATTCTATTAGCGAAGTAACAACCAGGTGTGTCTATTCACATAAAATAATTGCAAGTTTCTGTCCTATTCTTTTCCGTTTCCTACGCCTGCGAAGTACAGCGTAATCTAGTTACAAGGTCAGAAAACGCGACTCTCGTGCATGTAAGCATGCTCCAAAAATTACTTGTTTGTGGAAAGGAAAATGCCATTTCTTTAAATTCAAATTGTAACACGCGAGTTAATTGAATATTTTATACGTTGTATTTGCCATCAAAATTCCATTAAAATTCAACAAAGTGTAGCTTTGAGTCTATAACGACAAAGTGTTCGGCACTTTTTCCAATAGGCTTTTAACTACACGCACAGTCGTGCTATTCAGCTGTTCATGTGTCTTTTCTAATGAGCGAAACGTGGCGCCAAAATAAACTGAACAGTGACTTGCAATGCTAACCAACTGTCGGCGTGCAAAGTTCGTGAACATCGTCGCAAAACGCGTGCTTGTTGCACTATTAACTACGGCTAACAAAAGTGTTTAACGAAAAAAACGATCACAGAACTAAAAGTTAAACAATACAGCTGCGACGACATCAATTTGTGTCGTGCAAAGCATGAAGTTTCGGCTGCGAGTTATGAACTTGAGCTGTGACATTCATTCGTCCTTCGAGTTGACTCACGATCACCGGAACAGTTTTCGTCCCGGTATCATCATCATCTTTCACTGAAGACTTCCTCTTGCCCAGGACGATAGTTTGGCGAGGCAACGGTGGAGGTGGTGGCGGTGGTAGGGGCGACGTATCGTTGTTTATCAGTGCTAAGTTCCCCCACGCGCTGCCGATCGGCTGACGCACGACCCATGGTCTCGGTGGGTGCTTGGTGTCAGCAGCTCGACGACCTAGACGGTCACTCCCAATAATCACTACTGACCGGTAGGCGGGCTCAGACTCGGCCAGTTGGGCTGCTCTCGTCATGATGCGCGGTTGTCTCTCAACACAACGAGCCTCCTTCAGTCGGTCTGGTTTGCGCGTTCTGTGTCCGGGTGGCGAAGGTGAAGGTGTGTAGCTGCCGGCCAAGCAGCAGCAGTACTTGCCAGCATAACGCACGGCACACGCCACAGCAATCACGAGTAGACACAGGGCTAGGATGACAGCTACCGTCAACAGCGGGATCACCACTAGCACACATACACAGAATACTTGGCTGAAGTAATTTAGCGGAGGCTGCATCGAATGTGGCGCCATATGGCGAATGATTCTAAAAAGCCGTATTTGTATACTGTATAATGGGCAACATTTACCCACTCCTCCCATACAACGTACACTGGGTCCCAGAATCTCCATTCCATACAAAATCTCAATCCGTTCAGCCGTTTTTGTAGGGCGAAGGCGCGTGATAGACGGCACGACACCACGCTACGTGATCATCGGTCACAATAGACCGCATCTCACGCATTCGATGGGCCTAACAATACGACACAATCAGCTTGTGAGCGTTGGCTGTTGGTACGTAGGCCTACACTTATAGAGTGAAAACTAATGCATTTAAACCGTAAAACGTTGCATATGCCTCCGTCTGTGCCTACCTGCCCAAGCTAAATTACATCACATTGTAGTCGACTCGAACGGTTGGTACGAATTCTGGTCAACACCCGTACGGTTTCGGGACTGTACGACCGACAGACAGGACAGAATCACTTTCATCGAGTTACTCAAAAACATAATGCCTCTGGCGTCTATATAAGCGGCGAAGACATAAAAACTGATTACTGCAATAAGATGACGAAACACAACACCAATCTTACAAACTCACAGCTATTTAACTTTTAAACAAGAGGTCAATGTAATTTGGTGAAGGCTGCATCGAATTCATCGCACATACTGCACGCGCAGGACTCTCTAGCTGTAGCTGTTCATGGGATTTGTGGGCGGTTGCAGAAGGTCACGTGATCTCGGCCGAGATGGCCATATGGACCTGCTTTGCGTGGTTCAGTTGGGGTCTGCAGCCGTCTACACGCGTGCGAAATCTCAAGGTTCTAGCTTCAGCAGTTCTAGAAATAAGAGGGTTCCAAAATTCAAAAGTAGGTCACGTGACCCCACCCCGACACCTTAAGACCTAGTTTTGCATAGTTTTCGTTAGGGTTCCCTGCCCTCTATATGCCGTTCCTGAAACACGAGGGGGTCCCGAAATTCAAAAGTGTCCCATTTTCTCCTGTGTGGGGGATCAGGACCCCTGCGTAACACAATGCCCCGTTGGCCCCCAAGAGGGTTCCCCCAAACAGCATCTTAATCAGTTCAGCCGTTTTTGCACAGCGAAGCCGAGTTGAGCCGCGAGACAGACAGACTGACGAACAGACGGACAGACTGACAGACAGAAACCGCGAACATAAATCAGTAACAATAGTCTGCATCTTATACGCATTCGATGCAGCCTAGAAAGTAGCGGAATGTGTTTTACGTCATAAAATTGATAATTAAACTAAATTGAATTACTAAATTGCTAAAGTATAATCCTGAAAACTTGCAGAAGAATTAAATACAAAAAAACAGATATCTGGAATGAAGTCCTATATGAGCTACTGTCGCGTGCTACGGCATTGCCAAAGCAATAACGAAGACGTGATGACGTACGCTGTGAGGAGTTCCAATAGAGAGCCGAGTCGTCGTCAGTGGAGTTATCAGGTTTCATCATCACACCGCGCGGCCACAACGAGAAAGTCTCGTCAGCGAATGACGTTGACTCATGACTAAACCTCGTAGATGTGGCGGCATTGTACAAGACTGGCTGCTGACGTCCATGACTCGTCACCAATTCACCACGTCCGCGTCCGGTTTCGTTCGCAGTTACTGCTGACCAGTTGAACGCTGATGACGTCGTGGAAGATTTCGCTGCACTGTCGTCAGTTTTCATCGTCGGACCGGAAACAAACTGGTCTCGGATGGAATGATGGTCGACGACGGTCGCTGAATCGGATGTAATATCTTTCCAACTGTCGTATACGGGCGTCTCAGTCTCAAGCGTGTAACTGACGTCAGTCGTTACTTCTCGGCTGCTCCCGCTCAAGACGTTACCTTCATGACTCATTGTCACACCTGTGTTATTAGTCACCTGGATTGCTTCATTCACCGGTGACGATCCACTACGCTGCGTCTGCGTGTCGACGTAAGTCATTACCACCAGTGTCTCACGTTCTGAGCTTACGGACGCCGTTGTTTCTTGGACACTCTGTACACCTTCGTCTTCTGCCAACGCCGCATGTACTTTCCCGTCTACTTCTCTCAGCTTGTCAATATCATGCGTCGAGGAAGTTGCACAATCTTGTGACGTCACGGGAGTGACATGCGATGAAGCATCTCTGGAGACAAAAATGACGTCATTCTGCCTAACATCTGAGCCATTTACCCGTACAACATGCTGGTATGACGACACGTTGCACGTCGTGAAAGGAGACTGACTTGAATTTGCAAACGAGTTTGTCTGATAACTGGACGTAGTGGAGCGGTTGCGCCGTGTAACGGACGTGCAACTGGTGACGCCCTCAGAGCTAGTAGTGATGGCGACGTTGCGACCAGCGCTATTGATCCCATCCAGCGCAGTGACGTCACTGCTAGTGACTTTGAAAGTGCCAGCTGATCTCCTGGTTTCTTTAGTCGGTTTCTTGACATTAAAAGGCCAGGTCGGAGAGTTTAAGTTGGCGACTGAAGCAGCAGAAGTTGCAATAGTAGGAGTATAGTGGCCTGGAGTAGTCGTTGGTATGGGTGTACTACGTGCAGCAGGTGAAGATAGCACTGGAGTATATCGTCGTGGCCAGTAGTTTGCGACGATAGTAGGGGTCATTCTGTACCGACGTCGATCAACCATCATGCCTAGACCTCGGCGCGGCAGACCTGCGACAACACTGGCTGTTGTCAGAGACTTCGGTTTCGGCAAATTTCGCAGCTTCCAGAAATCCATCATGAGTCGAGTGTTCACTTTACTGTAACTGAAGGTTACACAGCACAACATAACGTAACAAGCAATGCACAGCACCAAGGTGTCGCAGAAATGAAGCTATAGACGCCGTTGATTTTTTTGAGGGAAACGCCCCGCCCCTTCCAGCAACCCTTCTGACTCACAGTAAGATGGGTATCAGCCTCCTACACAATCTACCAACACGCCGAGTTTCAAATTCTTATAAATCACGCACAAGTCTATGGGAAGTTGTTCGTTGTTTTGTTATTACTACACTCTGGTCGCCCTAGCAGTTGACGACAAATAAGATCGCGCAAAAACGTATATACTACACGATAATGCATACTTAACGTGCAATCGAAGCTGAGCAGTCTGCCGCAGTTTTCATTTCATGCTACAGTAATACATACTTCCGGACGTCGAGATAGAACTGTGCTGCTACATAATGATGACACTTTTCATCATAGCCTATTTAATTCAAGGCACAAAATTCGGGTTACCTGCAGAAGTCAGCCAGCAGCGCATAGACCCATGATGAAGGACGATACGCATCAGATGTCTACTTCAATGAAAATATGCACAGCTACTGATCAGAAACGAAGACAACTCTGTGAAATGCAGACTAGACGACCCTCAGACTGACTCAGTGGAGAAGAGGGCCAGTGTGTGTGGTCCTGCCTTTGTCACGTGTTATGTCTGGGCAGAATCGCGTTATCAACACTCCCTCATCGCACCTGCTGCACTTTTGACGACCAATACACGGCACAAACACTGTGCGACGTCAGTCATTGTGGCCGACGTGTAGCGACGGTTTATGCAAGTGTCTCAACGCCTCGATGATCAGACACAACGGATCATTTCAGAGACGAGTCTTTCCAGGCAATCACCGGCACCGACTGAAAGCCAAAAGCAAGCAAGCAAGCAAGCAAGCAGAACATTAGTATTTGCTGTGGCAGCATTATAATAACGACGCCTTCAGTGACAAGCCTAATTTGAGTTCAACACGACGTACTACACGGTGCCGTAGGCCTACTTGAAACATGTCCTTGACCGAGGTCTGCGCTCGTTTTGTCCGGAATGGACATTCTGTGTTGCACTGCGATACACATTCTAAACGCCTCTGCCTTCCAGGTAGAAACTGGAGAAACTGTGTTCGGGTCATGTTTCCCGACAGTGATTCTGTCTGATTGCAATTCAAGGTTGACCGCGAAGCGAACTCGCAGCTCGAAGCACAGGTTGGGTTGCGCAGGCATACGCATCTCTCGAATGCATTTTTGGCCGCGTAACGTCGAAGCCGGCCTTGCCACGGTAATGTCTGTATGTGTGTCTGTCTGTCACACTTGTGATACGCGCCAAAACGGTTCAAGATATCGAAACATTTTTGCGCCATACACGAAACCCGATGTCTCCCTTCATTCTTGGATTTAGCGGGTCATTCCAAACAAATGCGTTAAACAGAAGTACCCTTCCTGCCTAAAGTGTGTCGTTGAATATGACCCGACAGCTGACCACGTGTGTGTAAAAACAATGCTAAACGTGTCAAAAATAATGCTTATTTGCCAACAAAATTTTATAAACGAAAACAACATAATCATTCCTATTGGGCCTTGAGAACTACGGACGGGCAGCACCACACATGGCACACAACAGATCAACTAGAACTCTGACTCGGAGCCAGCTATACTAGCATCTGACACACCATCTGACACGCTGTAGGACGAATACAACAGCAGCAGCAGCAGCTAGGGGTAACGAGTTCGCATCAAGATGCGACAATTGCTGGACACACAACAGTTAATGAAGCTATGTCTACGTACGAAGTAACGATACATCGTTGCCATTGTTCTAACTAGTACACATTGCTGACGATATTCACAGACTGCGGTCACGACGGTCTACGTACGTCGTGCACTTTTATACAAGTGGCTTCTTAGCGACGGCCGCATCGAATGCGGCGCCACTTGGCGAATGAGTCGGAACAGCCGAATTTATATACAGTACAATGGGCAACAATTCCCCCTTCCCCTCGCCGTGGGGGTCAGGACTCCCATCTAACACAATGTGCCTAGAGTCCCTACTCCGCGAGTCTCCGCCCACAACAGCACCTCAATCGTTCAGCATATTTGCACAGCGCAGCCGCGCGACACCACGCTACGGGATCGTGATGCACGTTGAACATTCAACACAGCCTAATACTACAAAGTCTACTAGTGCCTGTAAGCATGCGTCATCTGACAGCCGCGCAGTTACATGTAAGATGCCACAATTATCATTTAACAATTTAGCCAACCTAAGATTGCCGAAGGCCATATGTTTTACACGTGAATCTTCTTCTTTAGTCATCGCACTTAACAGGACCAAACCGCCGATCGCTGCCGGGTAAAAGTATACCGGTGCTTAGAACCGAGGTGTGGCACGAATAATCCCTACAGACTTCTCCACCAGCCCTCCCCTTTTTTACACAAGGTCAAAAAATGCGAAATTTTTACTCGCATTCAGAGCGCTGTGATTTAAAAACAGCAAAAGTTCAAAAATCTAAAACAATCGATGTCTGTTCGCTCCTCTGCCGCAGATTATGGCCCCCAAAGTGCGACAATTGAATTATAGTTAGATCACTCTTAACTCAGCCGCACGTGGACAGACTGCGTTCAAATTTCACAAGATGGTACTCCGTGGCTCCGTGAAAGAGGCGGAATTATGAAAACCCTTAGGGTCAAACCCAAGATGGCGGACGACGTCCAGCTATAGGCTTCAAATTTAGCACGTAGATAGACTGTAAAGAGTAGCAAATAAACGGTACAAAAGTAAGTCAAAAGGGTCATAATCTAGGTCACCTTGACCTATTTTTAATTTTTGGAATTTCATCCATGTTTCCGGAATGGCTACAGCTACAGACTTCAAATTTGGTTAGCGCTTTGCTTACATACAGTAACATCTACAAGTGCAAAATTAGGTCACAGGGATCAAAAACTCGGTCACGTGACTACATTTCAAATTTGCAGACCGCTGTGAATAGCTCTGCAACGGCTAGAGCTAGAAAATGCAATTTTTTGTGCGCATCAACTGTGAGTAGTTTTGACAGCATGTAAAAACTAGGTCAAAGGGAACGTGACCCAGTTAAGGTGACCTAGATTTTAAATTTACGGTCCCCTGTGAATATCTCTCGAACGGCTAAATCTGTAAGCTCCAAATTTAGCAAGTAGAAAGACTGTAAGAAGTAGAAGATGAGCAGCTCAAAAGTATGTCAAAGTAGTCATAATCTAGGTCACCACGACCTACTTTTAAATTTAGGAATTTCGTCCATGTTTCCGGAATGGCTATAGATACAGACTTCATATTTGATGGGCACAATTTTGCAAATTTTCCATTTTCTTTGCAATATTTAGAGCTAGAAACTTCCAATTTGGTGCGCATAGTCTCTATACGAAGAGTACTATCTACGACTACAAAACTAGGTCAAAGGGGCGTAACCTAAGTTACGTGACCGGTCTTTAAATTTCGGAATAGCGATTATGGTGGTTATGGCGTAAAAAGTTTTTAGGGGCTGGCGATGTGTGCACGGTTTGGTCACATGACAGCTGATGCACTACAAACGTTAAAAGTCATGAGGTCAAAGGTCAAGGTCATGACACAAAAACGAGATCCATCACGAGCCAAGTAAGTAACAGTACCGGTACGGTGTGTGAGTGAGCATCATAGCGCATGAGCACGTGCGTGTGTTGATGACACGTGGCTATGTTGACGTTAACCGCGTCAGGCAGTGGAGTCAGTCTTGCCGTCTGGAATTGAGGCAGTGGTTGTTGATGCTTGCCGACGTGAATTCACGGTTGCTGTGAATAAGACGTGTCGTGTTGCCGCGTACTGCGATTTAGGATGGCGGATGTTTTGGGGTGCCCGAGCCAGCGGCTATAAGTGGCAATACATCTTAACTGCCGCATTTCCTGGTCATAAAAGCATTAAGCAGAGCAATGTAGCTTGATATGGAGTCTTAAGTCACTGCATTGACAGCAATAGGCCTACTAACAGAGCAGCTTCTGTGTCTTAAGTTCGACTGACGGATAAACAGCTGACTGGTTGTATAACCTAGAACGAGCAACAAGTGTTCACAACATCAAAGTTTCAACGCGCTGACAACAAAACAGCATGATATGATTTCTAACGATACTAAGAATTCAACGTACATAGCACGAGACTAAGAGTGACACAAATAATGCTCAGATACTAAACATCGGACACTGCACGTATTCCACAATTCAAATACACTGATGTCACTGTTCTTGAAGCTTCACTTAATATTGGCCGTTTTTAATAACAATAGTAACAGTAACAGTATTGGTAATTATAACCAGTGATTTGGTGAAGTAAGTAATTTGGTGGAGGCCGCATCGAATACATGGAGGAAATCGAGATACCATCTAATACAATGTCCCTAGGGTCCCCAAGAGCCTCCACCCCAAGTATAGGATATCGATCCGTGCAGCCGTGTTTGCACAGCGAAGTCGCATAAAGCAGTGATGTTAAGTCTTGGTCTTAAGACCAAATTTTTCGGTCTTGGTTTTGGCCTTGGTCTTGAACCTTGTGGTCTTGTTAACATCACTGGCATAAAGCTGAGACTGAGAAATACCGCAAACATCGGTTTCAATAGTCCACGTATCCCACATTCGATGCAGCTTAATACCAACAAAGTCTGCTGTCAGCTGGCTCACTACTCTATGCTAAACTGCTGTGCAATGATGGGGGGTCATTTTTGCTAATTCCACATTCCAATCTCTTACAGTCACTGGTCAATGATCTAGACTAGAATACTGTCTACATACTATAGCCTATACGTCACACACA
>Ga0126335_1001616_pt1 | contig 12829 bp, 11 predicted proteins | sample OlaspJWI45metaG_FD_108409 | JGI IMG/M metagenome (GOLD analysis project Ga0126335, IMG submission 108409) | Marine gutless worms symbiont microbial communities from Oahu, Hawaii - Olavius sp. 1 OAHU.JWI-45 metaG | ecosystem: Host-associated > Annelida > Digestive system > Unclassified | place...
AATACAGTGGAGTGGTTCTGGTGGGACTGAAGCCTATCTCAGTGGCCAACTGGCTTCCTTCAGTGCTTTGACGCTGTTGGTTGGGTCATCTGGCCTGTAAAAATCGTCCTCGAAATGACCTATGAAGTGTCGAGTGGGACGTTAAACCTCTGCTCACTCACTCACTGCACACTATTGATAGAGCTGTAGAATTGTACAATAAGTTAATAGAAGTTGTCGGCCGCGCAGCGCTAATCAGTAAGGTGTGAACTTGCTGGATGACAGACCACAACGAACCTTGGTCGTCAGGTAACTCTGCGAGGCAATGAGTGGCAGCGGCGGCGGCGGACTGATACAGGGGACTGCCTGCTGGTGACCTACTACATCAACGTAACCGATGAGCGAACAGTTTGCCAATGTAGGTAGTATTGACGTGGCGACGGCGTGGTACGGTAGTGGCGGAGTGGTATTGGGAATCATCATCAGAGGCTGTGCATCAGCACCTGCACATGTTTTGCTGCTACTGATGTCCATATGGGTGTTCGTCATTGCTGTCAAGTTGGTTGATATGACGGACTCTGATACTCGATCACCCAAGTGGACCGGTATTTTCGTCACAACGTCTGACTGAGCCGCTTCGATACTACAAACAAGTCAATGAAATGTCAGCTAGAAGAGTAGAGTTATTACACTGCAGGTGGAAATGCGTCACAGACGGTTACGACAGTCGTCACTGTCACAATGTTGCAGTTAAGAGATCTGTCGAATTTCGTGTGCGGCGCTGAAAGTGGCAAGTTTACTAAATACGAAGATATTTTCGATTTCTGCATAAATCATAAGTTTTGACTTTAATGCAAAGCGCAAGCTCGCTAACCTTGTCTAAGCAAAAGTTCGTTTTAGGCCAATGTCAGTCCAGTTTACGTAGTAAAGATTTTTCTTCGCTCACAGCCAGGGATGTTAACAAGGTCAGGCGTCATGTCAAGGCCAAGGCCAGAGCCCCGAAACCGAGGCCGAGGATGCGACAACTAAAGTTTCATTTATATGCCAGAATTAAGCCATTTCTTTAATGCAATCCAATGTGTTCTGACGGCCGCAGGTCGTCCTCTGCCCTGTTGAGTCATTTTTGCAATTCTCTATAAAGACTGCAATAACATACCAGTGATACTACTGACGATAGTGGTAATTCCTTAATTAAAACGCAGTATGAAGAACTTGAATGTTCGGATTCTATTTACTTTCACAATTCTGTATTGCATTATGTACCATGGCGGATGGCCTTGTGATTGCTGCCTTCTGCCAAGGCCGGGCAATCCCAAGGCCAAGGATTAAGATCACTGCTCAGTGCTAATAGCGCTGCCTCGTTGACAGCGTGCGTGACAGGAGTTCGCATATATGACATACTTGGCAGTGATCAGTTGTTGAGATGTTGTCACTGTTTCCGGCGATCGACCACTGATCAGCAGTGGACGACTGTCCACGCCAACATCTTTGTTGTTGGTTATGTTGATATTGGAGCCCGATGTTTGCCTTCGCACGACACAGAAACAACAGTTTCGCATTTGTAATATCGGTCAAATCAAAGAAATTCACGATTAGTAAGGTGACTATCGTCACAGGGTACTCAAGTAATACTAATGACGATGGTGTTAATTTTCTTAATTAAAACGCAGTATAAAGAACTTGACGACTGAAATGTTCGAATTCAATTTTGTCGTTAATTTCTAGTGTCATCACATGCGACAAATGAGCCAGCATTGCGTATTGTGCTTTACTGTAACTCTGTGCTGATTGGTTTGAGAGTTACTGTGTAGGGGCCTACAACTCTAAACACTTGTCTGTTAGGCCTATATGATACTTTCCGAATACCAAAATACTATGGTCGTATTATGGTATTTTGGGATCCGGAAATTATCATATTAGCCCACCTGTCTGCAAGATGTTTGATGAAGCTAAGCCTACATGTAGATAAGCTGACCTGATGTCACTGATCGAGGCTGCACCAAGACCGATGACGCCGCCCAGTTGATCACTCGGCAGAATTACGTCGAGTGTCGTCAGTTGCATAGGTCTGCAGCAGCTGTCCACTTCTGCAGTCAGCCACAAGACATACAACCACGAAATAATTATCAGCTATCGCAACAAATTGATATAAGCCATGTATCATAGTGCATCATGTGTCACCGTGAACTATATCTTACTCAACGGCTCAACGGCACAATGACAATTGCAGATGGGATAATTTTTGCATGAAAATAGGGACAGCATCACATACCCGTGCAGTATTGAGGCGCGGCTGACAATGTGCAAGGAACGACTTGATCTGGCGATGTCGACTACAAATATTCAGACAATTTTGAAACTACTCTACTTAGCCTACTATATCGTGCATCAGTCAACTCGGCTTATTAGAACGTGCATATAAAAATAACACACCACAACACAAACAGTGAGAGACTGTGGGCAGACAACAGTAAAACAGTAATATTGAAACGACATTGGTATAGTATAGTGCTATGACACTTGCTTCGTGCTTGTGCACTTTTAGTAATTAGATTTAGCTTGAAATAACTGACAGCAGCGAAAATATGACAGATAGATGTACAATGTGAGGAGGAATGAGGGTGTACGTCTGCGGCGGTAGGTTGACAGCTGCGCCCCGGTACATTTGACCGTCACAAGCCATGACGTATCCTATCACAGCTTGCTGCTGCTGCTGACTGGACGCTAGTGGTCGGTAGCGTATTGTCGCACCTTTACCTGGATACTAACACAATGACGATAATGCAGACATTATAATGACTGAAAGGTAAATTGCAATTTAACACATTGTGACATGAAGTAAAAGTATGTCGACAGTTTCATGTGTAAGCACTACACAGGTCGACGAATGACAAACGGACGAGATGCGTAGCCTACTCGGTTGGGAAGGCGAAGGCAGGTATAGTTCATTGCATTCGTGGATAAACTCGTGGGTGGCAGGTTAAACTGTGTGATTCCTTGACAATACGTGTCATACCTGCGATGACGTTCCAGCGTAAAAAGGCACTATATAAGTGTCCTCTACCTATACCTTTACGTCACGATATCAAGCCAATGGAATAGACAGCACGGGTTGAGGCGTGTCTGCCTCCCTAGTCCTCCTATGTGGTCTTCTTCGCTTCGTGAGCAGGTATACTTGAATTGACAGACGACAGACGACGTCACTACGACGTCATTCAGTACCTGAATCATGACGTCAGATATGTGAAAGATGGCGCGAACGACGGCGTCGACGCTGCCTGAGACGACGACGAGGCGTTCAGTTGAGTTGACGAGGACATCAGCGGCGATCTGTATCGACGCACCAGCCGTCTGGATACATGCATCACGCATCACTCCACACTCTCAAACACTTGGCACAATCTTCTCCACTAATAACACCTGCTGTCTTTAAAGTTGAAATCGTTTAACCTTTTCTCGAATTTCTCGTGTCGTTCCTTTATATTTTTGTTCTTTAGTAATTTTCGTCATTTTTAGCTTTATCCCAGACGGAGATAAAGCTGGCGGCCTATCAGTTGCAGAGACGCAAGTTAAAGCAATGCGATACCTACGTAGTGTCTGGCAGTTGATGTTAGAGCTAAATTTGGAATAAATATGTACGTAAACTGACTGCGTGGGAAGCAGTGCAGCTGCTTGGCCAATTGTTTTACTAGTCATCACTTTGTTACAAAACTTAACACATTTGTTTCTGGTAGTAAATATGTTTCACTGTTTTGCACAAATGTTATCTGAATTACGCTTCGAACAAAGGACAACGAGATTAAATTGGAACGTTGCTACACGTTCGTTGAAAAGTGAAATGAAATCACGCTAGAACGCTCACGCGCTTTCACGTTATTACAAATATTGTAACGGGATGGCGTCATTCCATTGACCCTGTGACCACGTTCAGGCCGTCCTTTAACGAGTGAAACCAATGTGTCTCGGATGATTTCCGGAGTAAGACTTATCCTGGCGTCCGTTGTCTTTTGTGTTGGCAATTGCCATCGACTGGATAATGCAACACATGTCTGTGAAACTTGGACTCAAAGTCACGTGGAATTTATCTACCGATTTCACAACGTCCGACTCGGCAGTGAACAAACACTCAGTGTTATAAACGGTAAGTGACACCTGTTCCATAATCTGCCTTTACATTCTCTGATTGACACCGGTACCAACTTTCAACTTACACTGCTTCGTGTCAGAGGCATAAAAGTGTGAACAACTCTCCTAAAAACGTCCGTTCACATCACCCATGAACACAAGCCGTGAGCACGGACGGATGGTGTAAACCGAGTTTAATGTTGTTGCACAGCAGTGCCCAAACGGACGTTGAACCCGCGACCTCTCGACTGCTAGTCCAGTCGAACTCGACTAGCGATCGAGACGTCCCGGGCGACATTCTACCCTTAGCGGTACGGCGTCATTCGCCCATACCGGCACCATAAACAAAATTCAACTCTTTGATATGTTACGACATAACACGATAACTGTGGGTTTGACATGATCAAAAATAAGCAGCCTGATCTCCCGCACGTAGCTGGAATTTAGTTATTAACGAAAAATATTTTAAAACCAAACCGAAAGTTAGCCATAGTGGGCCTAACTGCTTTCAGATCGATGTATGGACAAACGGACGCATTTCGGCGTACCGGTAGCTAAATTTGATTGGCAAAAGCGAGATTGTCGTTAGATATTGACAATACTGTAAAGTAAGTAACACAGTAGAAGCCACGGTTGCGAGCAGAGAGTGTAGTATAACCTGTCGTATTGCTTTGATCTTGGCTCCAGCCTTGCCAATGAGAGAACCACATTGATTAGCTGGTACTATCAGTCGCAGCGTCACAATCTGTCGAGTTGCGACGTTCAGCTGCATCTGTAAATCCTACGATAAACAACAAGCTCGTCGTGTATTTTTGTTCAACCAATTAATCAATTAATAAGAAAATGTCTATAGCGCTGCTTATAGTGAAGTGGGCAGCGGTGCTGAACAATAAAATATAAAATGGGTACAGACTGAAAATAAAATAGTAACTAGTGGTAAGACTTCATAAAAAGTACGTTTTAAATGTTTCTTAAAAGTAGCCGCACAAGCAGTGTTCCGGAGTGATGTGGGAAGTCGGTCCAGCGACTGAAAACGCCCTGTAACCTACCGACGACAACACACGTCGGAAGTCGCGCTATCCAGTGTCTGCTGACCGCCAGATGCAGTTATCAGTCCATTCTCTCCCAGCGAGTTCGCCTCGTTTTTTGATCGCCACCATACATACGTCCACTGCTGCCGCCGGTCAACCGGGAATCGAAACACGAAACGTTTCACCATTCAACATCTTCGGAACGACAGTCACGTCAGCTGTCGACGTCGCAACGTTACTGCGCCGCGCAGCGTGCATTGCAATGTGTTCTCGACCCTGCCCCAACGTGATTGCTCTGTGTCACGAGGGGTTTTATTATCGTGACACCGCGAGTTCGTCGAGCTGGGGTAAGCTCCCCTGGACGGAACTGCACAAATCAGTGTGTGTGTGGAGAGACTACAGTCTTCACTGCGAGGCAAAGCAACTCTTGTTAACTGAGTCACACCCAACAACTACACAAGAACGCAGTAAGTGACAGTACAATAAACTTACAAGTGCTATGAAATACACAAAAGCCACACGCGTTATTTACAGGCAGGAAGCTAACTCACTTACTATTATAAGTATAACAGGGTTTGTAATAATATGAAAAGTTTTATTGAATAATAATACAGAGGTGCAAAATAATAATAATGAAATTTTCGGGTAGAAAAAAACCTAAGCTAAATATTTTAAGGGCTTAAGCTCAATGGTTGAGCAAATTACTGGTACGCACAACAACACGTAATCAATACCATAAATAGAATACAAGTTAATTATCAATTAGCAGCTTGGCAGTCTAACTGCTATCGAGAACCGCACACAGTCGTTTAAACAATCAGTACGATGAATAGAATGCAAATCAATTATCAACTAGCAGTTCAACAGTCTGACTGTTATTGTTCACAGAACTGCAACCAGTTTGTTTATAAAAATACAAGAAAGTATCTCACGCCCGGCCAGACTTCCCGGTATAGGGTCTTCTACAGGAACGGGCTGGTACAGTCTAATGGCGCCGTAAACAGGAACGACGACCGAGTGACAGTGACGTCGTTCAGCAAGCACGGACGGTCTTCAGCTCAACAGCTGACCGAAATCTCCCACGAACAGGTTCAGCCCAACGGCTGACAGGATCTCCAACGGACGGGTCCTGGTCAGTTCAACGTCTGACCCCCGGCACACAGTGTCGGCACTATCGACCAGTCGTCAGCGAACAGCAACGTCGCTGCAAGTCTTTCTGCAGCGCTAAGCCACTTCACGCGGCTTCAGCAAACACCGTCGACTCTAGCTGCCGAACACTTTAGACCACTCACACGGGTCTTAACTACATGTGCGTCTCGTACGCACTCAAAATTCAATCTCAAATTAAACGTTCGTCTCGTACGCAGTCAAAACTCATTCTGAACTCAGAAATTTCCTTCCGATAACACTAGCCCACGTTACCAGACCTGACATGGCAGTTTATAACACCTTACCTGTCGGTCCCAGTCTGTACCGTCGCCGAAATCTATACGATGCGCCGGAAAATACAGCTAGCGCTGTATTCACTACACGGGGACTCAAAAAAATTAAATGCGGCTGAAACAGTCGACCGCAACTCGTCCGTGACACTCTGACGTCCTGTTTCCAGTCATCGCTTCACGCTCAACTGCGACATTCGTTATTCCAGTATGACACTTTACAACACATAGACCTACAGTAAGTATTTACTGCCATCATAAGAGCCAGCTTAACCGAAAAGCCCGAAGCGGCAGAGTTGCGCCACCTAGTGAATGCAGATAAAAAGTAAGCTACTGCCAATCTAAGCAGCCGCCGACCTTTTGAGTATGAGTTTCGAATAGCAAAGCCTAAAGATTATACATTACTGTCACATCAGGAGTGAGCGGGCGGGGTCACCTGCTCAATGCGGCAACAAATCATGGAGAAAGCAGCGACAAGCTGCGGTCTCGCTGCACGCACTGTCACAATCCTCTCTATAGACGATGAGTCTGATATGTTGATCCGAGCACCGCTCTGTTCACACCCGCCACCCAGCCAATAATAGATATATGTCTCGATGCGCAATAACGTTGACAATAACAAGTGGATAAAGTTATTTGGCGACGGCCGCATCGAAGTCTCTCCTCTCCCCTTCTTCATGGGGGTGAACTCCATTTAATACAATGTCCTTTGGACCCTCAGGAGTCTCCACCCCAAACAGGACCTCGATCCGTTCAGCCGTTTTGCAGGGATCAGGTGTGTGACAGACAGACACACTACGCCACGGGAACATCGGTCGCAATAGGCCGCATCTCAAGCATTCGATGCGGCCTAATAATGCAGTTTCATAATGTATCATGATGTAGTAAACATTGACGTGTACGTGACCAGCTCAAGAACAATTTCGCAATGCTGCAGATAAAATGTTGAAACATGTTAAGTTTTATTCATACATAGCAGGCTTTAAGTTAACTAACATTTTGAAATATGGTGTACATGTAGTCAAAAGATGACAATTATTACGTAGAGGGCGTGAAGTGACACGTGCGAACTAACGCTGCTTTCAATGCTGAAAAGTGAAGCAGAAAGCTCAATGACAATTGAGTATATTGTGTAATGAATACGCACATCTTCTCGCAGTTTCTTTACGTTTTCTCCTTTCTGCAACGTTTCAGAGTGACGTTAGAATTTGATTAACACACCAGGCAAGTATATCATAATCAACGATAGCGGTAAGTTTTGAACATAATGAGGATTAACTACTGAAGACATAATTTAAGCCAAGTTGTCGTTGCGTTAAAGTACGACGCCAGAACAACGAGCAACGTAGACAACTCGACACTGACAATTAACATAATGATGCAACAACTATGTCTTAAAAGTCAATGGGAAAATGTCCAGTGGCAAAACTTTAACAAAAGTCAAAGATAAAACGTGTTCTTACTTTGCCGATAATGCAGCCGACTTCCTGCAAATGAACAACCGAACAGCGCACAATAACGACGTCCGCTGTTGGCATCATTACTACCATCGTCATAGTCTTTGTTGGCACACGCAACTTCATACAATGTGAGACATAAAACAGTTACAAACTAACTCATGGCTAGATTGGTATAGCATACGAGTAATAAGCAAAATTGTTTAATTCCTCCGTCGGTGCACATTGCAGTGGAACGTCGCCTCCATATTTGTTGTCGAAGGCGCGTGTGACCAGGAACTTCAAGTTTGCATCATGGCGTGAATGTCTTGACAACGCCGCTGCAGTTTCGGGGTGTCGCGAAAGACAAAATGACAGATGCTCAGAATTACAGAGAAACACCTCAAACACCCAAAAACATAATGTTTCCGGCGCCTATCTAGGTGGCAAATGCATAAAAATTGGTGGTAAGCAGTGATGAAGTTTGTAAATCTGTATTATGTATTCTGTCACATAATAAATCCGAAACCGTAAGAGATTAACGAGATTATCTTTTGAATCACGTGGCCAGATAAAACTGAAGCACAATTACCACAATTGTTATGAACACGTCATTCTGACGAACATCTAATAAACTATTTTCTTTAAAAAAAATAATACACTAACAAGCACAATATGTACAATATGTCACGAATGGCAGATAATAAAATGTAATTATCCAATCAGCGACTCATGGTCGGTCATGACCTTTCCTAGCATCAGCATCCTCAACGTCAGCGTCACCGACACAGTGTTGCTGCTGCAGCTGCTGGTCGTCGTCGTCGTCGCGGTGCTGCCAGCTGACGTGTCCGACTCTGTTTCCATCTCTATGTATGTACAACGTACATCGTATAATGTACTAACTGACGCACTGTACGAGCAATGTTAGATGGCATGCTCCATCTCGGCTGTCTCCGGGGTAAGACTACAGAAGATCCGCTCAATCCCTCCATAACTTCGCATGACCGGATGTCATAAAAGACATAGGCCTATCTAAACGGACGAATTGTAGTTGCGTGCTTTATTTTGCGTTTGTCTGGAAATATAAAAGGCAAAGTAATCTTAAATGTTAGTAAACACAAACAACATTCAAACGCCACAGCTTCTAAGTTTCGACCCATCTAACCGCCACTATCCATACCCACAAAATTATCGCTAAATGATGGCATTAATCACTTAATATTACCCTGCATGAGAAGAACGACAAACAACCGCTTGTCAACCAAGCTTATTTGTGCACGTAGATTGCAGCATCATTTCGAAATTTTGACTGTCCACGCACGAAATTGGTCTTCACATTATTGTTACCGCGTGAAAATATTCGCGCAAAGAAATTGACTCATTCTTTCGTTTTATTTCATATACCATGTTGCTTGCTGTGCAGCTTTAGCTTTGGAAATAATGTCGTTAGTTGTGCTCTGTCTCTATGCAAACTGGACAGTTTGGAGTCAGTTCTAAAAGACGTATCCGGTACCACGCGCCGTCATCAAACCGGTTTGTCCAATATCTTACCAGACACACCGAAATATCTAGTTAATCTTTTTCACCGCCTCGAAATAAACGTGAGACAAAGCAGCAAAACAAGTCCCTGTTGCATGCAACGTCATTGTCAGCAGATTCAACAGAAAGAAACTCACGAACTACCCAGTTGTCTATTGAGTTAAGTCGTTAAACTGAAACAAATATTTACCATACGGATGTAAGTTTACGCTAATCCAACGTTCGCATTCGACAAGCTTGATCAGTGAGCCGGACGTGGATGTCCACGGCAGACCGGTTGCAGCGGCTCAACGCGTCAGTGTTGAGGATTGGCGCTGATTGAATCAATGTAACTACGATAACTGCACTGAGCCATGTCCTGCCAGGTCTGGCAATGATACATTGCCGTTGTTAACACGTCGCTAATTTGCCCGTCGTGGTCCGCAGAACGATCTGACCCGACCAATGACGACATAACTAGATTGCATGCAGACGTGATCTACAAGGCTTGTTATTATATTCGCACAGTGACAGCTTGCAGTTATTATGCTACCATCGAAACACCGTTAACGTTGCGGTGTTCTGTATTCAGCTGATATAACATACAGCGATTTCGTCCAATTGTATGTTATCGAACGCTTGTTAGCCTCTTAAAACAGCAGCAAAATTAGATTAAACTTGTCGTTAAATTCTAGCGTGTTCTAAATTACATGCCTGTATATAGGCTGGAGAAAGCCAAAAACAGACCATTTTGGAAAGTTTATACATGAAGATATAGATAGTTCAAAGTGTCAAAATGTTCACTTTTTATTTAAAGCAAAATTGTTGTTTTGAATGTCACCTTATCTAAATTTAAAACTCTCTACATAAGATCAGTTCAATCGTTACGTCATATGCCGCTCATACGTTGTGCCAGATGTCTGCCAGCATTGTGCAGGGCTCGCCGATCGGTCGAGGCGCCAACGATAAAAGTGTATTTCTCACAATCCTAGAAGTTAATCATCTGAAGCGTATTCTGTTAGACTGTTGGTAAAACAAAACAGCCGATGGGCTGTAAAGCTCAGCTGGCTGATAACGCCACCTGGTGTCTGTCAGTAAAGCGAAGTGCGCTGAAAGTGGCCATTTTGAGAAATCTATGATAACCATCAAAACGTTTACTGATCATTGATAATAATCGATCGCATAAAAAGCTCAACGCATTAACAGAATTCCGGATATCCTTCTACAACTGATCGAGGCACTTTATCAGCACACAGACGCTGTGTTGGAAGGCGATTGTCAGATCGATCTCGGACGACTTCCGGAGTAAGACAGGGATGCATCTCAGCATCCGCTCTCTATTTAGTTGCCATCGACTGGATAATGCAACACATGTCTGTGAAACTTGGACTCAAAGTCACGTGAAATTTATCTACCGATTTCACCGACCTTGTACGGTGTAGGCCTACATGCTGACATCATCACTCTGCTTCTTTCTTCGCACGAAGAAGCGGCCCAGCGCCTAGACAGCTTTAGCCAAGCCGCCTCTGCCTCTCAGCTTGGCCTAAAATTGCCTGAGCCAAGAAGACCAAGGTACAGAACCACAACCACCCAGCGCACTCATTGAGCGCCTTCCTACAGCATCTTCACTCAGCGCAGCACCGTCGAATCTGCCGACTCTTTCCTTTACCTCGGCAGCCTGCAATGTTCCACTGCTGTCGGCTGTCCAGATCGCGTCACGTCAGCAATAAACCGTGTCTGGAGGGACAAGCGCGTAACGGTAACACTCGTGACCAAACTTCATCTCTGTCATATACTAGTCATGACCATTCTGCTCTCTGCTGCAGATGCTGTACAAGCAGCAGACGAAAAGAGGCTTGAAACCTTCCACTCGGTCGTCTGGCAATCAGTGACTGAAAGCAATGATCCGTTCGTCCCCTCAACGACCAAGTCCGACAAGACTCCGGAATTTCCCCAATCGTCACAGTGAGGCGTGCCACTGTCCATGGACATGGCATGACAGTGAGGCCGTGGCGCTCGCCCTCCCCCGGCTATGTAACAATGATGATGATGATGATAGATGATGATAAATGACAATCAACGCTTTGTGACAATTTCTCTACTTTAGCACTATATAAATACACACATATAATCGCAACAAAAAGCTCTCATATATACGGGGTTACTAACACGAAGTGTTGCACCATATAGTACAATTTTATGGTCAACGTTAAAAGCTTCTAATTTTATAAGACAGTGTAAGTGCAATATAAGTCACGCCTCTAAAACAGCAAAAATCACAATGTTTGGCTCCTATAAAGACAGATTACGGCGTTTACATTTGCCCAGTCTGGAATTAAGGCGTTTACATGTTGATTTGGTGTGATGTTATAAAATACTGTTTAGCATCGTTGAGACACCAACTGAAGATTTTTTCATGCCCCGTACGTACTGACTAGAGGTCAGCAGTACAAATTCTTCAAGAAACCCCATGTTTTACGCACACGGGCTAACATTTTAGTGAACGTATTGTAAATGCATGGAACTTTCTCCCAGACATTGTTGATTTTAGTTCTCTTACCCGTTTCAAGCGCTCAATTCACAAGGTTGACTTTTCCAGATTTCTCAAGTGTTTTAAGTTGCTTTTATGATATGTATTTGATATTTTGTATATTGGTATATTTTGTGTATTTGTGTTTTTTTTAAGGCCACCATAAGAGCTTGTCATGAGCCTGGTGAGTCTTGTTCAGAGTTCATGTTTTTATTTTCGCACTATACTGTATCTGTGTTTTTGAACAAATAAAATAAATGACAAAAATGAGATGTGCAAAAGTCCAGACGTGCCCTTACATGACCAGTTGCTGTGCTGTTTATGTGTAGCATGGTGTTTTTTATTTCATGCACATTTGCCATGCTACTGTGGAATGTGCAACTGTGAATTACTATTCTCGGCCATGCAACTGTTAAAGTTGATTAACATGGTTTGTGTTTTAAGGCACTTTTAGCACAAACTGGTTATTGTCTGCAGGACCTTGCAGTAAGTTTAATCTCCCTTGTCTGTCAAGGATAGCCAACGAAAAATGCTTCTGAGCAGGTAGTCCACAAGTGACATCTTGAACTGGGGACGCTGAAAACGCGGGACTGGAAAACGCGGGACCATGAAAAATACGGGGGTAGAAAACGCAGGACTGGAAAACATGGGACCAAATTTCCAGGGTTGAAAACGCACGACCACCGTCTATTGAACGCGAAATGGATAAGTATAAAGTTGAAAGGAACATTATATGATATGTATATTATATTATAAATATAATATAATACG
>Ga0126335_1001617_pt1 | contig 12825 bp, 3 predicted proteins | sample OlaspJWI45metaG_FD_108409 | JGI IMG/M metagenome (GOLD analysis project Ga0126335, IMG submission 108409) | Marine gutless worms symbiont microbial communities from Oahu, Hawaii - Olavius sp. 1 OAHU.JWI-45 metaG | ecosystem: Host-associated > Annelida > Digestive system > Unclassified | place...
AGTCAGACAAGCAGATGTGAGGTTACGATTTTTGACTTCAATTTTACAAGTGACTGAACATGTGCAGATGAGGATAACAGGTCTCAAAATGTTCTTCATGGTTTAAGGAAGAAAATGAGACTTGTTTTAGTTAAGCCATAATTGTACTAAGGCTTCAAGGGTGCATTGAGATCCAAAAATATGGCTGAAAAATGAGTAACATGGTTCCCACAGGTTTACAGATGTCTTGGGTTATTTTTGTTTTATTTTTAAGGCCAAGTCCTTGAATTTAGCTGATAAGAGGCACAACAACAGCAGTGACTCCTGCACCATTGAAATTTAGCTGATAAGAGGCAGCTTGTTGTAGGAGTTCTGGTGCCGAGACTCTGGAGTTTAATCTGAGTGAACTTACAGCACCAGCAGAAGCAAAAGCCAGCAAGAAAAAGTCCACAAAAGCAGGACATCAGTTTGGCATCGGTGATACAGTGACTGTCAAAGCATCAAAAACCGACTCAGAAAATATGGTAACTATTTGCTTTTTACTCCACATTTTAAGCTGTGTTTAGCTTAAGCTGTGTTCAGCTTAAGCTGTGTGCTTCTAAAAATTGTCTAAATTTTATGCTGCACTTTTACTTCAGTACATTGAGACTGTATAGTGACTTGTTGTTTGTCTATCCATAATTAGCTTTATTGTAAGACTTTCAGGCATTAGGCACTTCACTGCTGTAAATATGTCATGATTGTGATACTACTTGCAGGAGTATCAGCAGCTGAGCATCTCGGTAAATGACAAGCTGGTGCATTCTGCCAATGTACAGCGGGATTTAAACTACCAGCCAACCATAGTTACCAGACAGCCGGCTGTGCTTGTACTCATAGCCCCAGCTATGCCTGTATGCTGTGCTTTTTCTGTTATTTTGATGACAGGCAGTTATTCGGTTGTAAATGAAACAATTAATGTGAGCTCAAGTTCCAGCAGCTTAGTTTATGTTCTTAAAGTTAATTACTGTTTGATATGTAGATTATGTACTCCATGTTAGAGTAATTGCTTCTGGTTTAGGGATTTTCGTTTTAATCACCTTGTGAAAATTTGTTTGTGTAAGTCGAACTACTGGTTCAGCACTATATGGATTTTGGGAGATGTAGAATGGGCTTGATTTGTTTTTAGCTGAATAGTGTAAAAATGTATAAACCAGGCTTTATTTTAAGATGGTTATAGTGCTGTAAAGTCACTATTTAGCTTTTTGTGTCAGTTTGTTGTCAGGAACAGTTAGAGTCTTGCCAGACAAGAACTAGCCATTTGTTCTTTGGATGACCGAGACAACATTTCCAGTTATTACTGGGAAGATAGCATTTGCATGACCATGATGTCACATCTGCTTGTTGTTGTTGCTGTCGGGTATCTGTTGGTTATCAAATGGTTGCAGAAGCAGAGATATGGTGTGATGACGTGGACTGCAGGCATGAGGTTGGAAGCTCTGGACCGCAAGACTCCGACTCTGATATGTGTTGCTACAGTCGGTATGTGCTGCTGATTTGCTGAGTTCTGAAATGATAGCATGTGTTAGATTTATGTTTAGAGATGAGTCATTAGTAATGAAAGTGACAGTTTCAATATACAACACAATAAGATATCAGTTTTAGAGTAAGATCAACATTGTGATGATAAAGCTGAAGCTAAGCTCACACTGCAGACAACTGCCTACATAAGTAACACATTATATGTTCCCAGTCATTACCAAATATTAACTAAGTTATAGTTTAATGTCGATTTGAGGATTTTTATTTTTTAGTAAAAGCTAACTTCTGATGTGGAAAACTGTATTTTGAATTGCTGGAGAATGAGTTTGAATTCCACCCACACAGTTTATAATGGCAGCTTAGTATGTAGACCATGCACACAGTCTTTGACATGCTGTGTATTTGCTATTACAGATAAAGTAGCGGAGGATGGTAAGCTGTTGATTCATTTTGATGGCTGGTCTGCTAATTATGACTATTGGACTGACCCGTCAACCACGGATATTCATCCCATCGGCTGGTTTGATCAGTGCAGTCATAAACATCCGCAATACAACCAGAAGTTGCAGCCTCCCAAAGGTAAGGCAGTAATTAGTGTATTGTGTTTTTCGTGATCTTGAAGTGTATTATTCTACAGCTAGTGTCATTACCAGTAATAGGATTTTAGTGTTGGACGTTAAACAGGCAGAGATTTCTGTTTTTGTTTTTTATTGCTACCATTTGTACAACATGTATTATAAATAAAAATTAAACAAGGCCAAAGTAACTTGGGAAAGGCTGCATTGAATGCGGGCAATGTTCCTATACTTTATACATTTTACTGTGGGCAAAGTCTCTGCTACTCCCATTACTAGCAAGGTGTTTTCTTCTGCTGATGAAAGCGACCGTAGTGCAGTGGACCAGTCGTATCACAGAAGGTTGAAAAGGTTGGTTTCACTGGCTTGAGCTGCAGCCTTTGAGCTCTGCATTGGTCAGTGACTTCGGTGATGCAGTGTTTTTAAGTTGTGATGCAACTGTTGCACTCTGTGAGCAAGAGGCACTGGCAATGAGGGTGAAGGTTACTAAATGATAATGATGAGAGTGAATGACAATTTTCCTTGATGAATTTTCTGATGAATGTGATTGTGGCTTTCTCATGGTGTTATAAGAATGTGAAGATGAATTTTGTTGTTGTTGATGTCAGGGTATAACAAAGAGTTTACGTGGGACACTTACCTTGCTGATGTGTCCAACATTGCAGCACCTTATGAGCTCTTCACTTCCGTCAGTTTACAGTTCAATTTTTGAATGGATTCTAAGTGAACATAGATTTCTGAGCCCATAGTCCAATCAAATAGCTACACTAGAGCCTAGCCCTTGCCTGCTGGCTTTCTGTTATAATTGAAATTTGCAAAATTTGTGATAAACAGATTTTGCTGTGTATAGCAGTTGGTCTTTATTTTGAGTATGATATGAAATTGTGTAGAACAGAACGAGAAGTGTTGTAATATATTGTTTATATCTATATGTCTTCTTTTAAGTTTGTGTTTTTGTGATTTTTTACTTGATTTCTTGTTTATGTCAGTGTAACTGTTGAGGTAATATTGTTAAAGGATGTTTGTGTGTGTGTTTGCTAATAGGAACAGACAGAGAATTGTGGAGCATATCAGTTCAAGAGCGAAAGTGTGGACTATTTGCATTCAAGGCAGTTAGATCAGCAAATGCAGCCTCAGCGCAGTTCATACAATCCAGCTGTAAGTATGCTGAGTAACATAGTGATTAGGCCATATAGAATGCATGAGATTTGGCCTATTGCGATGGATGTTCCCATTTATAAGTGTATCTGTCTTGACACAACTTTGCTGTGCAAATACAGCTGCATAGATTGAGGATCTGTTTAGGGTAAAGTCTCCCTGGGACCCATTGAACACTGCATTAGACAGGGACCCTGATCCCCCAAGTGTGAGAGAGAAGGTGTAGGGGAAAATTTGGTTCATTGGACAACACGGGAATGTCTGACCAGATTGCAATCCTGTTTGCACTGGAGACTCTTGGAACTTAAGGCACATTGCTTTAGATGGGGCCAGACCACCCGTGACGAGGGGAGTAGGATTTGATGCAGCCTTTGCCAAATTACTTTGGCCACTTGTTATGGTTGTTGCCGTGAGTCTGTTTGTCCGCAGCAGTAAAGTTTGCTGCTGCAGCTATCACACGGTGCTCTGTGACTGTTTTGATATTTAGAAGACCTCTTACGTACTTATTGGCTGCCAGTGCAGTCACATATTGGGTTGCCCAAATACTAACCAATTTTGAAAGTTTGTAGCTTTGAGGACATAGAAATACTGTCTATACACCAAGTTGTTCAGCTCTTTATCTAGAGTAAAATTGATCCTTTGAATTTCACCAAATTTAAATATTTTTTGTGCAGCTTTAGTGAAGAAATACATACCTCAAAAATAACATGTTATTTAAGTGACGTTGTTTACTCTCTGTATTTGCTTTACTTAAAAACACTGATTCTTGACCCACTGTCAGTCGACATGAAAATCAGCATTTCTGCCCTGTGCATGATTACCATGGATAGACTTTTTTGCAGTTGGTCACTCGCCATGTTAATTGTGTCCTGACTTAACTGATCTCAACAGTTTAACGAAACACACTTAAAATGATCAATGTTTCTGATCTTTTGATGATACAACTTATGCTGCAAAGCTCCCCCCCCCCACAACCAAAAATGACTGCATTGAAGTCCGGACTATTCGATGGGCAGTTTTTCAGTTTGGTAAACTCCGGTACATCGTGAGACTGCAGGTTTAACTGTTGAGTGACTTGACATTAGTGATGTTGGACAGTGACATCGTTGTCTGAAATATGGCTGATGTCTGGCAGTAATCCTTTTAAAATTCAGTACATTTTCACAATAATATACTGTTTATTTTTGCTCCTGGATGTATGAAAATGACTGACATTTTTTACGTTTTGATACAGCAGCTGATACCATCATGCTTTGTGAGAAATGCTTGCTGTCCTTCAACGATCATTTGTCTGTCACGCCCTTCTTTGCATTCACATTTGTGTACACAAGATCATTGGCTGAATTTGCACACGTCTGGATAGTGAACATTTGTGTACACAAGATCATTGGCTGAATTTGCACACGTCTGGATAGTGAACATTATTCGTCTGCAAACCAGATACGATCGAGATTTCATTTATTGGCCATTTTTAGATGCTCACATGCAGCAAGTCTCTTTTAGCTGTGGGCAACGGACGGTCAAACAGAAACTGGACCTCATGACATCATCGAGGTTGCAAAGAATATTTAATAAATGAGACACAGTTAAAATTACTGATTCATAAAGCAGCTGTTTTTCCACAAACAATTGATCTATGGTATGTCATCTGTAGTGAAAGTTATTCACAGTCAAAATTGGTCAAGTTTTTTGGCAGACCATGAAATGCATTGTTGCACACTGCTTGGTGCCAGCTCTGCTAGATCTCGGTGCTTTGCATGTTGTGGGGGTGATTACGTGAGATTTTGAAAGTAATTATCCCCATTGAATTTTTTTAAAAAAGAATAACTGAACTAACTAAATCAACTTTTTAACCATCAGGATCTATATCACTCAGGGTACTAATAAACTGAAAATTAAGAACTGAAATCTGTTTGTAGAAGCAGGCAAGCATGAAGAGGTGGACTGCAGGTATGAGATTGGAAGCTCTCGATCGCCAAACTCCAAATCTGATATGTGTTGCTACAGTTGGTATGTTAACATGTGTTATTAATAATTGATTTACTGAATTTCTGTGAGATGCTGGTCTGTGTTGAGGGTGTGTTGTCAGAAAACCGTCAGTGTCTATGTCAATTTATATAGTGCATAAATCGTTAGAAAACCTGTAATGCACTGTATGCATCAGTACAGCACAAACATGTCCTTGCCAACGGACTCTTTTCTTGTAGTCTGGCAGTGAGTTTTACACCAGGTCCAGCCACAGAAAAAGCCCTCCAAGCAAATGAACTGGACCGGAAGCGTGCTACGTTGAGGAGTCATCGGCTGTTAGGTGAAGTTAGATTGCACTACCTGATTTTGTCACCTGCTTCATTAATGCTTCTTTGTGTATTTCATTGTTATGCTGCCAGTTGCCATATATAAAAAATAAGCAAGCAAACTTTTGTTTTATTGTGAATGATTTAACATGTAAGTTTATTATATTATATCCAAACTTTCATCACTTGCATAAGGTTTTCTTCTATGAATGAGTCGTACCTCCTTGGGACAGTCTGGACATCACAGGTGATGACATGCTGCTTTTTAGTGATTGGTAAAGAGTTCTGATTTTAGTATTTTTAGCAAATGTGTATGCAATGTATTGCTTTTAAGTTACCTATTAACACTGTGCATGCCTGGATGCTATACAGTTATTTATACCGCAACATTGTACATTCCATGGCTGATTATTCTTCACTGTGCACCTGTGACGAATTTAAATAAACAAAGAAATACATAGTTGACAGGATTGCAGCATAGTAATAAACTTTTCAACTGTATGTTAATCGGAGTATGATGGATAAGAGGCATACAGGGTTTAACATCTATGATGGTGTTTTGTGTCATCTAGGCCAACTCAGCCTTCTATTGTTTCGGGGTCGGTAAATGAGGACCAGCATTGAATGGGAAGGCAAAGGCAGGTATGGTTCATTTCAATCATGTATAAAGGCTTGGGTGTGCAGGTAAAACTGTGAAATCTCTCAACAATGCATGCTATACCCTAGTGCTTGATCGATCTTTCACTGCTGCTGGTCCACGTCTGTGGAACAAACTACCAGTTCGTCTGCGGGATTCCAAATTAACACGTCTTGAGTTTTGCCAATTACTGAAAACGCATCTGTTTGGCTGAAGACCGCGGCGTTTAGTGAAGGATTTTTAGTTTTTAGTGCACTTTATAAATGTACTTACTTCTGCAGTGAGGTTTGTTCATTACGAGGTGCTGTATCACGAGTATGACTTATCTTTCTTTATAAAAGCAGCGTTGTGTGCATGCAGCCATTAATATTCTGCATATTCTCTTTTGCAGCTGAAGTGCATGAAGATGGGAAAATATTGATTCATTTTGATGGATGGTCTGCTGGTTATGACTATTGGACTGACCCAACGACAAGTGACATTCATCCCATCGGCTGGTTTGATCAGTGCGGCAATAAGTATCCACAGTACAAACAGCAGTTGCAGCCTCCGAAAGGTAAAGGCATTATAATTACTAGGCTGCATGGAATGCATGAAATGTGGATTATGTGATTATTGATCCCTTAATGTAGCTGTCTGTCTGACTGTCAGTCTGTCTCTCAGTCAGTCAGTCTCTGTTACTGTTTGTCACGTGGATGACTGTTCTTACACATTCGCCAGATGGCACCACTTTCATGTTGCCATTACTGCATTACTGCAGCCACTTGTTATTGTTATTTTGCATTTGTTGTCATCAACGAAATTTTATTTGAGAAAAGAAAACAGGCATTTCTGTTTTCATTATTTTGTTGCATATTTCTGGCTGTTGTTGTGTCAAGGTGTTTTACGGTTTTGGAAAATGAGTTTTGATGTTATTTGTGTCGTATGTCAGGTTACAACAAAGAATTCATGTGGGACACTTACCTAGTTGATGTGTCCAACATTCCAGCACCTTATGATCTCTTCACTGAGGTTCTTTTTCTGCACAATTTCTGAATGGATAGCCCAAATCCAGTCAAATATCTACACTATAGCTTCTGCTTGCGGGCTTTTTACTGGAGTAGAAATTTGTTGTTCAGAATAATAAAATAGATTTTGTGACAGCAAGTGGCATGATGTAAAATTGTGGACGAAAGATGAGAACTGAAGTCATTATTGGATCAAGTTGTTTATAGTTTTAGCTTTCTGGGTATATTGTTTATACCTACTTTTTTAATGATATTTAGTGGCTTTTATTTTATTTGTATTTGTAATTATTTTGGTGAAATTGGTAATATTAGATATTAAATATTGAAATCAGAGTTAATACCAGTCAAAACCACTTTAATTAGACTAAATAGTTAAAAACAGTCAATCAGCCACATTGTTTTTATCACACTCTGAGTTAGATGGTTCTCAACTTTTTTGAAACAATTAGTTTGCAGACTCACAGTAAGTAACAGTTTAACAGAAACTCAGCAGGTAAAAGGTGTGCCTATGTGTTAACAGGGACAGACAGAGAATTGTGGAGCATATCATCTGAAGATGGATACTCTTATCCATCTGCATTCGCTGCAGCTTGGTCATCAGATGCAACCTCAGTGCAGTTCTGATCGATACCATCCGCTCGGTATTTATTATATCAATTTTTAGTTTCATTGTTTCTAGCTTTTCTAATCTGAGAGAACAATTAGCATTCTTTAGTGGGGTCCACATGGAGAAATAACGTTGAATGCGAAGAAATTAAGATATAGAACTGGAATGGAAACAGATGAAGTCTTTTTTTCAAAGTAAGTAAGTAAGTAAGTAAAGTAGACAGTAGACAGACTGTAAGCAACACAGGCTGCCTCAAAAGCACTTCACATCAAAGGTCATGTTGTGAAAGTGAATTTCTAAACAGGTAGAAATTCAAATGTTTCTTAAAGTTAATAAAAGATGACAGTTTGTGTAGTGAGTCAGGTAAACTGTTCCATGCACGTGGTGCAGCACATGGCGCAGTGACACCAACGGTAGAGTGGCACGTGTATGGCACGACGGCTGTGAGGTTGACGAAGATCTCAGTCTCTGCTTTGATTCAAGTTTGGGGACTGACTGGAGATGTTCAGACAGATACTTTAGCGCTGAGAAAACAAGAATAGTTGGCTGGAGCATGTACTTATTGTACATGTAATGGATAATGGCAGAATGCTAAAACACAAACATGGTCATCAGACACGAAAAACGGAAACTAGAAATATGCAGAAAGTATGTGCAGGATGCTCACGAAAGGCTTTGTTATTGTGATAATATGAGAAAATTTCCAGAAATTGCAGGTAATTGTGGATAATGGATTTTATATGGATGTTGTAATGCTTATGGAAGGACTAGGGTCATTGGATGGTTGATAAGCTTATTTCAGCTTGTCTCACGAGCAGAGTTGTTTCACGCCGATGATAATTTGATTGTAGTTGATGAAGGTCTATGAAGTCTGCATTTTAATAGAGGCATTTTAATGGTTTGTGGTAAATGGTGAAAATTTATTTTGAAAAAATATCAAGCATATCAGTAGTGATGATATTGACAGATTGTTTTAAAATGAGTTTGTTATGAACTTGCCCATATTGCTTGGAATAAGAGTTATAAAGTGATGCATTGCTGTTTGATGTAGCCATAGTAAAGTCCAAAGACCAGTCTTGGGCATCATTGTCACTGAATCAGCACCCAGTAAATGTGCCCCATGCCGTGTTTCTTCATCACGGTATGGACCTGCAGCGTCTCGTCTACCCTTCAAACAAGGTCATAGCAGCACTGAATGATCAGGATTGGCACTTTCTCTGCAATGGCAGAGATGGTAATTTTGTCTTACTGACATTTTATGCTGTTTTACCTGTCTTGTTTGTAAGTATTTGATAAGTGTTTGGGTAGCTGGATTATGGATGACAGATTTTATATATCGTTGCATATGCCTTCCTAGCTGCTGGTTTTGATGTATTGTACAGTGAGTGATAACACATATGTAGAACTTTAGTTTTAATTCTGTTGCAATAAGTAAAACTATGTTCCTGTATTTATGTGTCTTGTGGCAGAATGTCTTCATTTCGTTGATGCTGAAGGCATCCCCGTTAGCTCGGCAGATAAACTGTCTTCATTTTATCGAGCCGTTTGTTCACTCATTCTGCACAGAGAGGTACTGTAGTGCATATTGTTGCTACTACAACTACTACGCGTATGACAGTACGTGACAGTTGCATGTGGTTGCAGCTTGTTATTCTTGATTGGCTGCACAGTGCATGCTTTATACGTGTTAAACCTTGCAGCTTATCTGTGCATGACTCAATTTGGTGGAACTGCTCTTCAAAAATTGTGTCACTATTTTTTGTTTGACTGTGTGTAATGGCTCGTACAGATACAATTGCCTGAGAACATCAAGAAGTTGATCAGAAATGCTGAAGGTGTCAGTCATGTGGAGGTTTGTCATTTTCTTATGATTAGATTTCAAAACAATAAATTACACAACTAAATCTTACAAATAATAAAAATAAGAAAATAAAGCTGCATGTTGTTAGTAATTTATAAATGCAAGGAATTTTTGACACTGTATAATGGATTGTTTCGTTCCATGCTATGCTGCACTCATAATAGACAAGTATAGAAGTGATGTTGGCCATTTTAATATAAGACAGTTTCCCGTATTTTTGCTGTCACTAATCCAACAGAACAGAGGCAACAATGATATTTTAATTTTACAGAGCCTGAAGTCTCTGCATAGCAATATTTTATTAATTCTACTTTATACCAAAATGTTTCGGCCAAATTTTTTTGTTCATATTTGATACAGATACAGTGCAGTAGCAGCGTATTAGATATTGTTTAGCCGCCGGCAACAAAGCTGCCAGAGGCTATATGTTTTACTAACAGTTCTTCTTCTTCTTCTTTTTAGCCACCGTCTAAAGTGTGACCAGATCGCTGATCGCCGCCGGGTAAAAAGTATACTGGCACTTAGAATGTATGTGCGGCACGAATAATACCTATAGACATCTCCACCAGCCCTTTTCTATTTTTCACAGGGGGTCAAAAAATGCGAAATTTTGCCCCGTTTTTCGACCGCACTTGCATTCCCAGTACTCTAATTTTAAAATGGGGCAAAAAAATCAAAAATCTAAAACAATAATGTATACCGCCGATGTCTGGGCTCTCATCTGCCACAGACCCCGTGTAGCTATAGGGCCCCCAACTCTGAGTTCCATTTGCCCAGTTAGGGCCCCTGAAGTGCGACAATTGGAAAAACGGTTACATCGCTCTAACTCAGCCGCACGTGGACAGATTGCGTTCAAATTTCACAAGATTGTATTCTGTGGCGCCAGGAAAGCTGCGGCATTGTCAAAACTGACTAAGGGTTAAATCCGAGATGGCGAACGATGCCAAAAATTTTAATATATGAACCCCGATATCTCTGGAATGGCTAAAGCTAGAGACTTCAAATTCGATGTGTACATCAGCTACAAGGAGTAAGTTTGACGGCATACAAAAACTAGGTTAAAGGGATGTGACCTGGATGTGACCTAGATTTCAATTTACGGACCGCTGTGAATATCTCTCTCATGGCTTAAGCTATAGGGTTCAAATTTAGCATGTACAAAGGTGGTTCGGAGTAAAGACAAGCAGCACAAAAGTAGATCAAAAGTGATCATAATCTAGGTCGCATTGACCTACTTTTAATTTTTGGAATTTCGTTTATGTTTCCGGAATTGCTATAGCTACAGACTTCAAATTTAGTAGGCACATTGCTTACACAGACTGCTATCTATAAGCACAAAACTAAGTCACAGGGGTTAAAAACTAGGGTCACGTGGCTACATTTTAAATTTACGGATCACTGTGAATAACTGAAATGGCTAAAGCTACAGGGTTTAAATTTATCTTGCAGATAGACTCTAAGGAGTGGAAAATAAGCAGCACAGAACAAGGTCAAAAGGGGACATAGTCTAGGTCACAATGACTTACTTTTACATTTTGGCATTTCTTCTACATTTCTGTACTGATTATAGCTACAGACTTCAAATTTGATGTGTACATTGCCTATAGGGAGTACTATCAATGAGTGAAAAAATAACTCACAGGGCTCTAAAACTAGGCTAAATTTTGAATTTGTGGATCGCTGTGAATAACTCTGAAATGGTACAGCTAGAGGCATCATATTTAGCATATAGACTGACTGTAAGGAGTAGAAAATAAACAAAAGAAAAGTAGGCCGAAGTCATGAGATTAAAGATCAAGGTTACGACATAAAAACGAGATCCATCACAAGTTAAGTAAGTAGTATTATGGCGTATCAGTGAATCACGTTTCACCACGCATCATAGCACATGAGCACATGCCTAATGCTTATGATACCTTGTAAGCGACTTCAGGCAGTGAAGTTGGTTTTGCCATCTGCAGTCAAGGCAGTAGTTGTTGATGCCTGTTGATATGTATTCAGTCACTACGAATGATTGTCGTTTTGCTGCCGCGCTGGCGTACTGCGATTTAGAACGTTATGTCTTGGGGCACCCAGAGCCAGCGGCTATAAGTGGCAATACATCTTAATTGCCACATTTTCTAGTTGTAGTTTGATATAACCAACTGTTGTGAATCTTATATGATGTATAGTCTCTGTAGACCAAAGTGTGTTTGCAGCTGAAAGAGAAGTTGTATTTGCTGTTGAAACTGTACTTCTTCAACTTGTTTCTTGCAAGACCCACAGAACTGGAATCTGATCCGGAAGGCAAAAGTGCACAAGTAGGTTGTGAAACTGCATGATGATAATCTGAACTTTAAATGCCAGATGCACAAAATCAGTAAAGTACTGTATAGAACAGTGAATGTCATTGACACTATTGTGCTAACAGGTTTGAGATTTTCATAATGTAGGCCTACAGAAGTGGAATCTTTCGTGAATATAAACTTTAGCCTTGCTTATAATTGCATTTTATTGCTCTCAGTCAACCAGCTAGTTTATTCCCCACTTAGGTTTTTGGAAAAAGTTTTTTGGTTGTGGCAAAATTTGTAAAAAGAATGCCAAAAAATGTGCAAATTATTCTCCACACGCTACCTCAGAAACCAAAAATGATAAACATGCAGAAATTGGCACATAGTCCGTGGTGCGAGGATGATGCCTGAACTTTTTGTTTTTAAATTATGCACTGCTTGAATATTTAATTGTGGCAAAATTTCTAGCCAAAAACCAGCAAACAGTAAAAACTGACAATTTTTTTCCACTCACACGGTGGTGCCACATATATGCAGAAACAGCATATACGTGGCCCCACCATGCAAGTGGATTTTTCACACACTACCTCAGGCAGTGCGGAGCACTGAGGATCCTGTGACGATAGTCATCTTACTTGTTCAGCTCACTCTTCCATCTCTTGGGGGCTGGTAAATGAGGCTCAGCTTTGGTATAGTTTATTCCATTTGTGTAGTAATAGCGGTTTACTTCTTTTGCAGCACGATTGCTGGATTGCACACAGAAGATTTGTAACATGAATGGGCCTTGCACTGCAACAAAATAAATACAACCCAGTTGTCAGAATACACAGTTAGCCTATTGTCTATATAACGTGACTAAGTGGCTGAAGTAATCTGGCAAAGGCTGCATCGAACCCCATCTTCCTCGCCATGTGGG